>JAEEGL011349101.1_pt1 | contig 76558 bp, 63 predicted proteins | sample 9134231 | NCBI WGS metagenome assembly JAEEGL01 (sample SAMN16246548, study PRJNA631951) | gut metagenome | biome: gut microbiome; feature: rumen; material: fiber-attached | host: Bos | place: Iran: Karaj | collected 2018-10 | reverse complement strand
GATGGTGATGTAGCCCTTGGCGTCAAGCTCCTCATTGAGCTGTTTGATGATCTTGTATGCATACGGAACGGAGATCTCCATGATCTCTGCGAGTTCCTCTGCACGGATAAATTTTTCTGACATAGTAGTCAACCCTTTCTTAAAATATTGTTCTGTGTGGTATCGGGCGCATTTGCGTATCCGATAAGCAAAATTCTCTATCTAAACATTTTTGCTTAGTCTTATTATACTAAACATTTTTGCTTTTGTCAACCCCTAAATCGAAATTTATCTAAATTTTTTTGTTTAGTATCTATTGACTATCCTAAACAAATATGTTATAATGCAGTAAAGCTACTATCCCGGAGGTGAATCATATGATAGAAGAAAAGGTGCTTGAAAGCAATGTGACTGTGCTCAGAACCCCGCTTGTAGATATTGAAATCGTTGATGAGGAAGATAATAGTATTCCTTTTGATATTGTCGAAAGCTGGAACAGCAACCATGATGTATATATCAATAATGATGAAAACAATATCATTGAAGCGACTGACTATGAAGAAAAACAGATCAGAATAAGAACAGCATCGCTTGAAATTGGTAAGACGTATTATGTGAAAACCTCCGTTCCAATTGAGAGCAGAGATTCTGATGAACACTTATTTACATATGGTTTGTCAACTGAGGAAAAAACTTTCGCAATTAGTTTCCCTGATCCTAATGATGAATTCAAGTGGTTTCCGGAAGATTTTAAAAAAGGATATAAAATGTTCTGGTACGACTTTAACGGAGAAGCACCATCAGGAACAAAAGCAGTATCTTTCTATTTGATCGACCGAGAAAAAGAGTTTATTTACATAGCAACTGCATGGATCTGGAATATCCACGATCATATGGAAAACTATGAAAGTGCAGCTGAGGTCTTTACCTGGATAGTATGAGATTTTGCTAACACAGAAATATATAAGGAGTGAACCACCATGAGCATTATCGGAGATAAGATACACCGCATTCGTGATTTCAGAGGAATGACGCAGAAACAGCTCGGTATGGCTGTCGGCTTTGACGAGAAGTCTGCCGATGTCCGCATCGCACAGTATGAATCAGGCACTCGCACACCCAAGCAGGCACTTGTTGAACAGCTTGCCGAAGCTCTGGACGTGAACCCTCGTTTTCTTGCAGATGATGAGATCCTCGGAGCGGAAGGCGTTATGGAGCTTCTCTTTGAGCTTGACGAGCATTATCCGATCAGCATTGAGGACTGCGAGGACGAGGACGGCAACAGAAGAAAGGGCATTGTTTTCGGCTCTATCCTGATGACTGACCTCCTTTCTGAGTGGCAGAGACGAAAAAAAGACCTTGCTGACGGTAAGATCAGCAAGGCCGAATATACAGAATGGAAGCTTAACTGGCCGAAAACGACCGATGACTGCGGAAAGCATGAACCTACGAAAGAGTGGCGTAACCTGTAAGCCACTTGAACCGCAGAATAATTCCGCTTAGCTCCCTGTTATCAAATTGTTATCACTGAGATTTTTAGACTTCGGAAATGGCGTATCTACGCCGTTTCTGAGGTCTTGTTTATTATTCCCACTCAATCGTTGCGCAGGGCTTCGGGGTGAGGTCATAGAGCACGCGGTTGACGTTCTCGACCTCAGCGGTAATGCGGGCAGTGATATGCTGAAGCAGAGCAAACGGCACATCCTCGACGGTTGCGGTCATGGCGTCCTTGGTGTTGATTGCGCGGATAATGACCGGATACGCAAAGGTGCGCTTGCCTTCCTTGACGCCGACGGACTTGAAATCCGGGACGGCTGTAAAATACTGCCAGACCTTGCCTGCCAGACCGTTTTTCTCAAATTCTTCGCGGAGGATTGCGTCGCTCTCACGGACAGCCTCCAGACGGTCGCGCGTGATTGCGCCGAGGCAGCGCACGCCCAGTCCCGGACCCGGGAACGGCTGACGGTAAACCATGCTGTCCGGCAGACCCAGCGCCTTGCCGACCACTCTCACCTCATCCTTGAACAGAAGCTTGACCGGCTCGACCAGCTCAAACTGCATGTCCTCCGGCAGACCGCCGACATTGTGATGCGCCTTGACGCCGTCGCTTTCGAGAATGTCGGGATAGATTGTGCCCTGCGCCAGGAACTCGATGCCGTCCTGCTTGCGCGCTTCCTCCTCGAACACACGGATGAACTCCGCGCCGATAATCTTGCGCTTCTTCTCCGGTTCTGCGATGCCCGCCAGCTTATCGAGGAAGCGGTCAACGGCATCCACGTAAACGAGGTTCGCGTTCATCTGGTTGCGGAATACTTCGATGACCTGCTCCGGCTCGCCCTTGCGCAGCAGACCGTGATTGACATGGACACAGACGAGCTGCTGTCCGACAGCCTTGATCAGCAGTGCCGCGACAACCGAGCTGTCCACGCCGCCGGAGAGTGCAAGCAGCACCTTCTTGTCACCGATCTGCGCGCGCAGTTCCCTGATCTGCTCGTCGATGAATGCCTGTGCAAGCGCCTCGGTGGTGATGCGCTCCATGCTTTCGGGTCTAACATTTGAACTCATAATAATCCTCCTATCCTGCTTGTATAAAAATCGGGTATTATTATTATAGCACATTATACCGGAAAGTGCAATGGGAGAAGCGAAAAAAAGATAACATCTTTGATGTATGGGTGTAAAAATGGAGGGCGGCACTGCTGCCATACAGCACATCATATCAGAAGCAGCAACGGGAGACCGCTTCATTTTTTCAGATCATAAACGAAAAACACCCCTATCATAGGGATGTTTTTCACGAACGTCAAATGAGGAACACCTCCATTGTGACGTCTAATATGCGATGCGGGTAACAGGACTTGAACCTGCACGGATTGCTCCGCCAGAACCTAAATCTGGTGCGTCTGCCAGTTTCGCCATACCCGCAAATGAACGCTGCCGTCTTTCCGGCAGACATATCTCCTATATTATACCAACTATCGCAATATTTGTCAAGCGACAGCACAAAAAACAGCAAGGCTGCCCGGATAATCCGGACAGCCCTGTATCATTGCAATTAAGCCTTGCCGACGGAACCGAACAGCTCCATCTTCTCCTTGACGGTTGCCTTGATTGCCTCAAAGCCCGGAGCGAGCAGCTTGCGCGGATCGAAGCCCTTGCCCTGGAGATCCTTGCCTTCCTCGATGTACTTTCTGACAGCCTTCTGGAATGCCCACTGGCACTCGGTATTGACATTGATCTTTGCAACGCCGAGGGAGATGGCCTTCTTGATCATCTCATCCGGGATGCCAGTGCCGCCGTGCAGAACGAGCGGCATATCGCCGACCTTCTCCTTGATTGCTGCGAGGGTCTCAAAGCTGAGGCCTTCCCAGTTCTCCGGATACTTGCCGTGGATATTGCCGATGCCTGCTGCCAGCATGGTCACGCCGAGATCTGCAACAGCCTTGCACTCATCGGGATTTGCGCATTCGCCCTTGCCGATGACGCCGTCCTCTTCGCCGCCGATTGCGCCGACCTCAGCCTCCAGGGAGATGCCGAGCACGTCGCAGGTGTTGACGAGCGCAGTGGTCTTTGCAATGTTCTCCTCGATCGGATAGTGGGAGCCGTCGAACATAATGGACGAGAAGCCGGCGTTGATGCAGGCCTTTGCGCCCTCAAAGGTGCCGTGGTCGAGGTGCAGAGCGACCGGAACGGTGATGCCCAGCTCATTGATCATGCCCTTGACCATACCGACGACGGTGGTGTAGCCGCACATATACTTGCCTGCGCCCTCAGAAACACCGAGGATGACAGGAGAGTTCAGCTCCTGCGCGGTCAGCAGAATCGCCTTTGTCCATTCGAGGTTGTTGATGTTGAACTGACCGACAGCGTACTTGCCGTCGCGTGCCTTGTTCAGCATTTCTTTTGCAGATACCAGCATTGATAATTCCTCCTAATAACCTTTTGCCGGTTGCCCGGCAGATTCAGCGGGATATGCGTCCGCATATTTCACCACATATCATTATACACGATTTCGGCATAAATTGCAATAGGCATTGTGAATGAATTATCAAACATCCGAAAACAAGCTCTGTATGCAATGGACAATCCGAAAAATCTGCACGCTGCTGCATAAACCTGCGGGAACGGTGCATACTCAAAGCACTTACATTTTTTCGGAGGCGTATCTATGAAACAGGCAATCGGGATGCTGCTCTGGCTGCTGCTGGCGGCCGCGGCTGCATCGGTATATCAGACGGCAGAAGCGCGCAGGATGCTTGAGCAGCGCATCATCCGGCTGCATATCCTTGCAAATTCCGACACAACGGCGGATCAGACGGAGAAGCTGCTGGTGCGGGACGCGATCCTTGCACGGGCAGATACATGGATTCCCGCAGGCGCAGATGAAGCCGTCTGCCGGGATGCGCTGACCGCGTCGCTCGGCGAGATCCGGGAAACCGCGGAACAGACCCTGCGCGCAGCGGGCTGTGAAGATCCGGTGACGGTCAGCTTCGGGACGGAGGCGTTCCCGGCGCGCAGCTACGGACAGTTTACGCTGCCTGCGGGGGAATACAGCGCCCTGCGCATTGAGATCGGTGCCGGAGCAGGGCAGAACTGGTGGTGCGTGATGTATCCGTCCCTGTGCATTCCTGCGGTTTCGGATCCGGCGGATGCACTCCCTGCGGATGCCCTTTCGCTCGCTTCGCAGCCGGAAAGCTATGAGCTCCGGCTGAAATGTGCAGATGTCTGCGTATCCGCATGGCGCAGGCTTCGCCGGGCGCTCCGGGAAACGGAAATGCCCGCCTCTCCGGAGGGAGAAGCGGGCAGCGAAGATTAGCAGCCGCAGCCGCCGTTGTTGCAGCCGCAGCCATTGCCGCAGCCGTTTCCGCAGCACGAGAACAGAAGAATCAGAATGATAATCCACCAGATGTTGTTGCCGCAGTCATTACCGCACATAGTCAGCACTCCTTTTTATCGCATGTAGGCCGGTGCGCCGGAACCGGACCGGCGCGCGTTTCCGAAGCGGCCGCTTGCCGCTTCTGGTCTTATGATATGCCGGGCGCGGGAATGTGTGACAGCTGACGCGTATTGCGCGAGCGGGCTGCATATAGTAACAGTATCAGCAAAAGCGTATTCGGAGGGATGAGATTTGCAGAAGGAAGCATATACGCAGAAGGCTGCCGCGATCCTTGCACGGGCAAGGCAGGAGGCCGAGGCGCTCGGGCACAGCTTCACCGGCACAGAGCATCTGATTCTTGCGATGCTTGCAGACGGCAGCAATGTCGGCGCGGCAATCCTGCGGACGCACCGTGTTTCGCTGAACAGATTCCGGCAGGCGGTGCTGGAGGAGCTCGGGCGGAGCGCGCCGTCACAGCTGGGAGAGGATGCCGCGACGCCTGCGCTCATAAGAATCCGGCAGGCAGCGGAACATGCGGCAGGGGAGCAGCCGGTCAGCTCGGAGGGGCTGCTCAGTGCCGTGCTCGGGGATACCCAGTGCGGCGCGTCGGTGCTGCTGCGGGGCATGGGCATCTCCCTGAACAGTTTGCGCAGTGCGTGTACGCAGGAGACGCTGGAGGATCCGGCAGATATCTGTCCGGTGTTTGACCGCAGAGCCTGTCCCGCCCTTGCAAAATACGCGCGTCACCTGACCGATCCGATGACGGCGGAGCGCTTTGATCCGCTGATCGGACGGGAACGCGAGCTCGGGCGCGTCATGCAGATTCTGCTGCGCCGGAGCAAGAATAACCCCGTGCTGACCGGCGCGGCGGGCGTCGGGAAAACGGCAATCGTGGAGGGGCTGGCTGCGCGGATTCTGCGCGGGACGGTGCCGCCTGCACTCGCGGGCAAGGCGATTCTCTCACTGGATCTGACGGCGCTGCTCGCCGGTGCGCGCTACCGCGGAGATTTTGAGGAGCGGCTGAAGGCCTGTATCGACGAGGCGGCGGGGGATTCCTCGCTGCTGCTGTTCATTGACGAGCTCCATATGATTGCGGGGACGGGCGCCGCAGAGGGCGCGGTCGATGCGGCGAATATTCTGAAACCGCAGCTTGCACGCGGTGTAATCCGGATCATCGGAGCGACAACTGCGGAGGAATACCGCAGGCGCATTGAACCGGACGCGGCGCTCGCAAGACGCTTTCAGCCGGTTGCCGTTGCAGAGCCGGACGCGGAGGAGGCTTCCGCCATGCTGAACGGTCTGCGGCGGCATTATGAGTCCTATCATCATGTGGCGATTGCCCCGGAGGCGATCCGTGCGGCGGTGACGCTCTCCGTGCGGTATCTGCATGACCGTGCGCTGCCGGATAAGGCGCTGGATCTGCTGGACGAGGCGTGTGCGGCTAAGCGGCTCTCTGATGAGGGGCAGGACGCGGCGGCGCCCGTGGTCGGAAAGCGGGAAATTGCCGAAGCTGCCGCGGTGAAAACCGGCATTCCGGCAGAAACGCTGACGGCCTCGGAGGCGCAGCGGCTGCTGCATCTGGAGGATGTGCTGAAACGCCGTGTGATCGGACAGGATGTCGCCGTTCACGCGGCTGCTGACGCGATCCGCAGGAGCCGTTCGGGACTGCGGCGGCGGGGCAGACCGGTCGGGGCATTTCTGTTTCTCGGGGCGAGCGGCATCGGAAAAACGGAGCTGGCGCGGTGCATTGCGGATACGCTTTATGCGGGAAGCTGCATCCGCATTGACATGAGCGAATATATGGAAAAGCACGCAGCTGCGCGGCTGATCGGTGCGCCGCCGGGATATGCCGGATACGGGGAGAGCATGACGCTGACGGAGCGTGTGAAGCGTGCGCCGTACAGTCTGCTGCTGTTTGACGAGATCGAAAAGGCGCATCCGGATGTGCTTTCGCTGCTGCTGCAAATTCTAGAGGACGGCCGTCTGACGGACAGCAGCGGCATTACGGCGGATTTTTCCGAGTGCATGGTGATCCTGACATCGAACATCGGGGCGGAGCTGCTGCAAACGGGTGTAATCGGCTTTGCAGATCCGGCGGATCAGGAACCGCAGCAGCATGCGCGGCTGCTCTCGGAGCTGCGCAGGACGATGAAGCCCGAGCTCCTGAACCGGCTGGATGCGGCGATTGTGTTCCGGAAGCTGGATCAGGCGGATTTGACGCGGATTGCGCGGCTCCGGCTGCATGACCTTGCGGACAGGGCAGCGGCCTGCGGCACATCGCTGACATGGACGCCCGATACGGAGGCGTTTCTCGCGGCGCAGGCAGATACGGAACACGGCGGGGCAAGGGCGGTGCGGACGGCTGTGACAAGGTATGCGGAGCCGCTGCTCGCAGACCGGCTGCTGCGGGCGGCTGAGGGAACCCCGTTGCGCGCGTATCAGCTGACCGTTACGGCGGAGCATATGCTTGCATTGCAGGAGCAAAGTGTTCCGGCGTCTGTCACATGAAGTAAGCGATACAGAATCCGGTAAACAAAAGCCAGGCTGCTGCCTGGCTTAACATTATTTTGCAGTTCGGTACATGCGCATTTCTTCTTTGGAGAGCTTGCGGACTGCGATGCCCGCTTTCTTGATTTTTCCTTTGAGAACGAGATGGCGGATGATGTTGACGATATCAATGATAAAGATACCGAAAAACATCATGAACATGACGATGTTTCCGATTTTTTCCGGGAGCTGTTTCAGAAGCCGGTCAGCGTAATTGAGCAGTGCATAGAATGAAAGTGCTGCGGCAATCAGACCGATCAGATAATTTCTTGTCAGCCTGATAAAGAACCAGCAATATGAAATGATGAGGTAGCTTGCCGTCAGTCCGACACCAGTCACAGAGAGCAGTGCGGCAAAAACGCCCCTGCCGAGAATGGATCCGATTTTGCTTTGCAGTTCAGATAACTGATAAAAATCATAATCTGTGACGGAATTTGCGGTGTCGATCTGCTTTTGCTGCCGGATGGCCTCAGCCTGCTCCGGATGCTCCTTCTGAAACCGCTTCCATTCCAGATCCTTCATCACCGACTGCACGATGTAGCAAATGACTGCGAGCAGGCCGGAGATTCCCATTGTAATCAGAAGTTTGCCGGTATCCATGCCGGGAAGATACTGACTGATTTTTTGCATTGTGTCCTTATTGAGCATTGCCATGAGAGAGCCGATACAGACCAGCGCACTGATTACGGACAGAATGATGAAAACGGTTCGTTTCATGCGGATCACCTCATTTTCGTTGATAAACATATTATAACAATGATATTCCGGTTTGTCAACATCCTGTTTTGCTTTGACAGCAAAAAGAAAGGCGCTTCACCTGTTTGAACGGGGAAGCACCTTTGTTGTATATTGCTTTATTTCGGCTGGAGAATCTGCTCAAGCTCGCTGATCAGGAGCGTCTGCTCGCGGCGCGTACCGGCACAGATGCGCAGGCCGTGCGGGAAGCAGCGCACTGCAATGCCCGCCTTCTGGAGCTGCTCAAAAATCTCCTTCGCATACGCTGTCTTGATAAAGATGAAGTTTGTGCGCGGTGCGTAGACCGTTTCCAGCAGATCCGGATACCGCTGCGAAAGCTCCACAGCTGCGGTGTAAAGCCGCTGTGTCTGCACGATGATTTCGTCGCGGCAGTGCTGGAGCAGGGATTTTTCCCGCAGCACCGCTGCACAGATTGTCTGGGAAATCGAGTCACAGTTGTACGGCGACTTTGCTGCGCGCAGCAGGCCGGTCTTGTACGGATCCATGACCGCAAAGCCCATTCTTGCAGCTGCAAGCCCGATGGCCTTGGAGCAGGTGCGCAGTACCACGAGATTCTCGTATTTTGTCACCAGATCGAGTACGCTTTCGTCCCAGAAGTCCATATACGCCTCATCGACGATGATCATGCAGTCCGGTGCGGATTCAATCAGCCGGATCACATCACTGCGCGGAATGCCCAGCGAGGTCGGGTTGCACGGGTTCGAGAACACCACCGCATTTGCTTTCTGACACGCCGCAATCAGCACATCCATGTCGATTTGCAGGTTCTCTTTTTTCTGTACGTTTATGACTTCGATCTCCGCCAGTTCTGCATATACGCCGTACATCGAGAAATCCGGCGAAACCGTCACGAGTGTCTGTCCCTTCTCCATAAAGGTGTTCAGCAGCAGCGTGATGATTTCATCTGAGCCGTTTCCGGCGGTGACGCAGTCCGGCGAGATGCCGTAGAGATCCGCAAACGCCTCGACGACCTCCGCTGCAATCGGATCGGGGTAGCGGTTAAAGCTGATCTGCTGCTCGATCTGATCCGCGATTTTTGCTTTCAGTACCTGCGGCAGGTCAAAATAGGATTCGTTGGCATCCAGCCGCACGGCATAGCTGCCGGTGATCGGATCATAGGGTTTCAGCTTCGTGAGCTTTTCGGGTAATCTGAACATAGCAATATCCTCTCAATCCTCAAACCGGACGGCAATCGCATTTGCGTGCGCGGTCAGGCCTTCTTTATTCGCAACAAGGATGATGTCATCCTTGGCGCTGCGGAGCGCATCCTCGGTGTAGTAGATATAGCTGGAGCGCTTGACGAAGCTGTAAACGGACAGCGGTGAGAAGAATCTTGCTGTGCCGCTGGTCGGGAGGACGTGATTCGGGCCTGCATAGTAGTCACCGAGCGGCTCGGAAGCATAGGTGCCGAGGAACACAGAGCCCGCATTATCGAGCTTTCCGATGTATTCCAGCGGATTCTGCATGAGTACCTCCAGGTGCTCCGGCGCGACCTCGTTTGCAAGCGCCACAGCCTGCTCCGGCGTGTCGCAGATCAGGATTGCACCGAAATTATCGAGGGATGCCTTGATGATTTCACGGCGTTCAAGATATGCCATCTGCCGCTCAAATTCCGCAAGCGTTTCCTTTGCGACGCGCTCGGAGGTCGTCACAAGGATCGAGGAGGCGAGTTTGTCGTGCTCGGCCTGCGACATCAGATCTGCCGCAACATACTTCGGATTTGCGGTGTCATCCGCCATGACGAGTACTTCACTCGGGCCGGCGACCATGTCAATATCAACAACTCCGTAGAGCAGCCGCTTTGCGGTCGCAACAAAAATGTTGCCCGGGCCGACGATTTTATCCACGCGCGGAATCGAATCCGTGCCGTATGCCAGTGCAGCGACCGCCTGTGCGCCGCCCATCAGGAAGATGCGGTCCACGCCGCAGAGCGATGCCGCGACCAGGATATCCGGGTTCGGCTTGCCGTCCTTGCCGGGGGGCGTCACCATGATGAGCTCCTTGACGCCCGCGATTTTTGCCGGAATCGCGTTCATCAGCACAGAGCTCGGATAGGCAGCCGTGCCGCCGGGGACATACAGGCCGACACGCTCCAGACCGCGCAGCCGCTGGCCGAGAATGACGCCGTCCGGGCGGGCATTGCAGAAGCCCTGCTCCTTCTGGCGGTTGTGGAAATCGGCAATGTTTTCAATGGAATTGAGCAGCGCCTCGACGAATTTCGGGTCTGCGGCTTCCAGTGCATCTGAAACGGTATCGGCATCGACCTCGAATTGTTCGGGGCACTTGCCGTCAAATTTTTCGGTATAGGCGCGCACGGCTGCGTCGCCCTTTGTGCGCACGTCCTCAAGAATCGTCGTGACGGTTTCCACGACCTTCGGATCCGGTGCGGCACTTCTTGCGCGAAGCTGTGCAAAGAACGCAGCTTCGTCCTTTCCGTTGCAGCGAATGATTTGCATATTCCTTCCTCCTTACTGATTGTGTGCGGATACGTTATTGCAGGAACAGTTCCATATCGGTGCATTCCCAGCTGCCGACGGGCATTTTGCAGATCCCGCTGCTGTATGCGCGGAATCCGAGTGCTTCGTAGCATCGTCTGGCGGGTTCGTTGTTGGTGAAAACGCCCAGACTAATGCGCTCGGCGTGCAGATGCTCCTGAGCGAACCGGATCCCGAGCCGGAGCATACTCCGGCCGCAGCCTTTCCCTTTGTATGCGGGATCCACGATGACAAAGCCGAACCGCACGGTGCGGTTGTCATCCGCCTTTGGGTACCGTATGATGAAATGACCGATCAGACGGCCGTCCGCATCTTCTGCACAAAACGGGAAGAACCGTCCGGACTCGATCTGCGGCGCGTAATTTTCCCGGATATCCGTCGCGGAAAGCGGAAACCGGTTGAAGCGGTCACCCGACCATCTGTACAGATCCGCTTCACTTGTGATCCATTTGCAGATGATGTCCGCATCCTGTTCCTGAAATGCCCGCAGGATCATGCTTCTGTTCCCTGGGCAAAATAGCTTTCGATTCTGGTGATCAGCGATTCAAGTTCCTGCTGACGGAGCTTCATGCTGACGGTGTTTGCGATCAGTCTTGCGGAGATCGGGCAGACGTCCTCAAAGACCTCCAGACCGTTTTCTTTCAGTGTGGTGCCGGTTTCGACAATATCGACGATGCCGTCGGAGAGCTCCAGCAGGGGCGCCAGTTCGACAGAGCCTTCAATCTTGACAATGTCCACGTCCATACCCTTTGCCTCAAAGAAGCGGCGCGTGACGTTCGGATACTTGGAGGCGATGGTCTTGACGCCGTATCCACTGTAAAAATCGGTACCTTTCTTAACGGCAAGCGCAAATTTGCAGCGGCCGAATCCGAGATCCAGCAGCTCATAGAACTTGCCCTGCATCTCCAGAATGGTGTCCTTGCCGACGACGCCGAGATCGCAGACGCCGTGCTCCACGTAGGTGATGACGTCGTTTGCCTTTGCCAGCACGACCTCAATGCTGCCGTCACCGACCGGCAGAATCAGCTTTCTGCCTTTTTCCCGGACGGCGGTGCAGTCGAGCCCGAGCTGCTCGAACATATTGACGGTATCCTTTTCCAGTCTGCCCTTTGTCAGTGCAATGCGAATCGGTCTTTGCATGATTCAGCCTTCCTTTCCGCAGTCTGCCTGCATCCGTTGTCTGGAAATCTCAATCGGCAGCACGCTGTCAATGCCGTGCGCCGCAGCATAGGCCTTTGCCTCCTCAAGCGTTTCGGAGAGCGAATGCTCCGCGATGAGCCCCTTGCTGCGCAGATTTCTTGCCGCGATGACGGCGTCCGCCTCGCAGCCCTTTGCAGCCCAGATCAGGACGTTGCTGATCTGCTGTGCCTGCGGCTCGGTCTGCTCCTGCTTGCTCAGTACCTTGACAACGGCGTCAATGTTAACGGCAAAGCCGGTCGCGGGGACGTCATAGCCGAACTCCGCAATCAGGTTGTCATAGCGGCCGCCGGAGAGAATCTCTTCGCCGCAGCCGGAGATGTATCCGCGCAGGATCATGCCGGTGTAATAATCGGTGCGGTGCATCATGCCGAGATCGACCTTGATGCGGTCGGCGCCTGCAAACTGCACGACGGCCTCCCAGAGCGAATGCAGCTCATGGAGAATTGCACGGAATGCCTCGCCGGAGCAGAGTGCCGCAGCCTTTTCAAAGACCTCCTCGCCGCCGAACAGGCGGGGGAGCATCCGCAGTGTTCTGACTGTATCGGATTCGGGCAGCGCGTCCAGCAGGTCGTTCAGCGCAGGATAATTCTTCGCCTCGATGCAGTCACGGATGGTATCCTTGATATCGTCCGAGGCAGTCAGCTGCTGCATCAGCGTGCGGAAGAATGCCGCATTTCCGAGCTCGATGGTATAATCATCGCCGCAGACGCGGAGTGCATCGACGGCAGCTGCCACGACCTCCAGATCCGCCATGCGGGAATCAGAGCCGATCAGCTCGATGCCTGCCTGGGAGATTTCGTCATCGCGTCCTTTCAGGGAGGGGGAGATGACGTGGATATTCTGCTGATAGCAGAGCCGCAGCGGGAGTGCTGCGGAACGCAGTCTGGTTGCACAGACTCTTGCAATCGGCACGGTGTTGTCCGGGCGCAGCACCATGAGTCTGCCCTTGGCGTCGGTGAGCTTGTACATATGCTCCTGCGGGAAGGGCTGCGCGATGCGGTTGAACACGTCGTAGAATTCAAGCGTCGGGGTGATGATCTCGCTGTAACCGCGCGCGGTAAACAGGCCGTTGAGGCGGTTTTCGATCTGCCGCCGGAGTGTACACTCTGCGAATAGTGCATCGCGGGTACCTTCCGGCGTAATGCGGTCATACTTGTTCATAAAGACTCCTTTGGGTTATATATGAAGTGAAGGCTGAAAATCACGATTCGTTTTTTTCCCTTCATGGTTCACTTTTTGAATGCGGGATCGGAAAAGCGGTATTCTGCATTCTCTTGAACGCCGTCCGCTTTAGCTTGCTAACATGATAACATGATACCATAATATCACGAAAAAGTCAAGCGAAAGAAGAAAAGACCGCAGGATTTCGGAAGAATCCCCAAAGCATCCGGAACATCCGGAATATCTATTGTCGTATTTGTTGTGCAAAACAGCGCCGGTTCAGAACAGCGACAGCTGATTGGACTTCGGCAGATTTCCGAGCGCACCGAGCGCATCCAGCGTTTCAATCGTCGCTTTTGACGCGCCGGAAAGCTGCTGAAACTCGTCTACGGAGATAAAGTCGCCCTTCTGTGCGGTTTCATAGAGCTTGTCCGCAGCCTTTTCACCGATGCCGTCAATCGCGGCAAACGGAATGCGCAGTCTGCCGTCCTCGATCAGATAATCACGGGAATGCGAGCGCCGCAGATCGACCGGCAGGAAGAAATATCCTCTTGACATCATCTCATTGACAATCAGCAGAATATCGCGCAGGTCGCCCTCTTTTTTGGTGCGCTCCTTGCCCTTGGCGTTCAGTTCCTGAATCTTGTTGCGCACCGCGTCGATGCCCTGTACTGCAAGCGCCGCGTCAAAGTCGCCGCCGCGCACGGAGAAATATGTTGCGTAGTATTCCAGCGGCTTATACAGCTTGAACCAGCCCAGCTTGATCGCCGCCGTGACATACGCCGCGGCGTGTGCTTTCGGGAACATGTACTTGATTTTCAGGCAGGAGTCGATATACCACTGCGGGACATTGTGATCCAGAAGCATCTGAATGCGCTCCGACGAGAAGGTCTTGGGCGCCTTTCCCTTACGGGTATCCTCCATGATCTGGAACGCCTGCTTCGGCTCAACGTCGTGATAGAGCAGATAGGTCATGATCGAGTCACGGGTACCGATAACGTCGGAAATCGTGCAGGTGCCGTCCGCGATCAGATCCTTTGCGTTGCCGAGCCACACGTCCGTGCCGTGCGACAGACCGGAAATCTGCAAAAAGTCAGAGAACAGCTTCGGCCTTGCATCCAGCAGCATGCCGATGGTAAAGTTCGTGCCCATTTCCGGAATGCCGAGCGATCCGGTCGGACAGAAAATATCCTGTTCGGTGACGCCGAGGACGGAGCAGTCCGTACACATCTGAAAGACCTTCGGATCCGTCGTCGGGACGTCCGCGATCTTGATGCCGGTCAGATCCTCCAGGTGCTTATACAGCGTCGGAACAACGTGACCGAGCTCATCGAGCTTCAGAATCGTATCATGCAGCTTGTGGAAGTCGAAGTGCGTCGTGATGATCATGTCCGAGTCATCGGCTTCACTCGGTTCACCCGGCTGCTGCACGGGCGTGAAATCGAAAATGTCAAAATCCTCCGGCACAACGACCATGCCGCCCGGATGCTGGCCGGTCGTTTTCTTGACGCCGACACAGCCCGCGACCAGCCGGTTGATTTCACTGTTGTTGACGGTCAGGCCGCAGTCCTCCAGATAATGCTTGACATAGCCGTATGCGATTTTATCCTGCACGCCGGAGATTGTACCTGCTTTGAACACGTTTGCACGGCCGAACAGTTCCTCCGTATAGCGGTGCGATTCGGACTGATATTCACTGGAAAAGTTCTGGTCAATATCCGGCGCCTTGTCGCCGTCGAAGCCGAGGAAGGTTTCAAACGGGATATCGTGGCCGTCCCGCTTCATATCGGTGCCGCATTTAGGGCAGTCCTTCGGCGGCAGGTCAAAGCCGGAGCCGACCGAACCGTCCGTGATAAATTCGGAGTACAGGCACTTCGGGCAGACATAATGCGGCACGAGCGGATTGACCTCGGAGATGCCCGCCATGGACGCGACAAAGGACGATCCGACCGAGCCTCTGGATCCGACGAGATACCCGTGCTTTTCGGAGTTTGCAACCAGCTTCTGCGCGATCATGTACAGCACCGAGAAGCCGTGCCGGCAGATCGAATCCAGCTCGCGGTCCAGACGCTTTTTCACAAGCTCCGGCAGCGGGTCACCGTAAATGCTTTTGGCCTTGTCCGTCGTGATGCGGATGAGATCCTCCTCCGCGCCCGGAATCGAAGGGGTAAAGGTGCCTTTCGGGATTGCATGGCAGCGGTCGATTTTGTCCGCAATCATGTTGGTGTTCGTGACAACAACCTCATAGGCGCGGTCTGCGCCGAGATAATCGAATTCCTCCAGCATCTCGTCCGTGGTGCGCAGATACAGCGGCGCCTGATTGCCGGTGTCCTCAAAGCCGTTGCCGCTTTGCAGGATCTGCCGGTAAATGCCGTCCTTTTCGTCCATGAAGTGAACGTCGCAGGTCGCCACGACCGGAATGCCGAGGCGGTCGCCGATCTCCAGCACCTTGCGGTTATAATTCCGCAGGTCCTCCTCGTTCTGCGCGGGGTATTTGTCGCTGCGGATCATGAACTGGTTGTTCGCAATCGGCTGGATTTCAAGGTAATCGTAGAACGAAGCCAGCTGTTCCAGTTCCGCGGCCGGTCTGCCCTCCACAATCGCCGTGAACAGCTCACCGGCTTCACATGCGCTGCCGTAGAGCAGTCCCTCATGGTGCTTGATCAGCAGCGATTTCGGAATCAGCGGCTTTTTATAGAAATAATCGAGCTGCGAATAGGACACCAGCCGGTAGAGGTTCTTGATGCCGGTCTGGTTTTTCGCAAGAATGATCTGGTGATAGGATTTCAGCTTTTTCGGGTCGATTTCCGGCAGCACGGTGTTCAGCTGCCCGAGCGTTTCCAGCCCGTGCTCCGGAATGATGCGGTCCATCAGTGCCAGATAGATTTTTGCAAGCATATAGGCGTCGTCTGCGGCGCGGTGATGCTCAAACTTGCCGAGCTTTAAGTGCTTTGCAATGGTATCCAGCTTGTGCCGTCCGAGCTCCGGCAGCACGGCGCGCGCCATCACGACCGTATCCACGGTCACGAACGGCTTTGCATTCTGATGCCGCGCAAAAACAGCGCGCAGGAATGACGTATCAAACGAAGCATTGTGCGCAATCAGCACGGGGTTTTCTCCGCAGAACGCGAAGAACTGCTCCACGGCCTCGCGCTCCTTCGGCGCATCCGCGACCATATCCTGTGTGATATGCGTCAGCTCCTGAATAAACTGCGGAATCTCGCGCTCCGGATTCACAAAGGTATCAAAGCTGTCGATGATGCGCATGCCGCGGATCTTGACCGCGCCGATTTCTGTCAGACGGTCATGCTGCGGGGAAAGGCCGGTCGTTTCCACGTCGAAGACGATGACCTCATCCTGCGGGGTGCGCGGATCGTCCTGATCAATGACAGCAATCCGTTCAAGGTCATTGACAACATAGGCCTCGCAGCCGTAAATGACGCGGAAATCCTTCCATTTTGCGGCGGTATTCATCGCCTCCGGGAACGCCTGTACAACGCCGTGGTCGGTGATTGCAATCGCACGGTGTCCCCAGTCATGTGCGCGGCAGACAAGTGCCTCCGCAGAGGTGACAGCGTCCATCGCGGACATATTCGTATGCAGATGCAGCTCCACGCGCTTGACCGGCGCGTCGTCGGTGCGCTTTTCCGCCTTGTAGCTGTTGATAGAGTTGGGCTTCATCGTGATATCGCGGTCGTAGTCGCTGTATTCGACCGTGCCGAAAATCATCAGCGCAGTGCCCTTTTTGAGGTCGCCAGACGGGAAATCCCTGAGCTTTTCCTCGTCCAGGAACATTTTGACGAGCAGGCTGCCGGTGTAATCCGTGACCGGGAAGGTGAGCAGCGTTTTGCCGTTTTTGAGCACACGGGATTCCGGCTTTGCAAAGACCTCGCAGGTGACCGCGAATTTGGCGGCTTTTCCGCCCATGCCCATGCCGATCTGCTGCACGACGCTGCCGATTGTGACCGGCTTTTCCTTGATCACTCTGCCGTAGAGCACGTTCAGGGATTCCTTGTCGGGGCGGTCGGGCGTGACGGGCTCCGCATCCGGCGTCAGCTGCGTCAGCGCAGAAAAGACCGGCGCTTCCGCGGGCTGCGGTTCCTGCGGAATCCGCCGCTGCTCCGGCGGCAGGGCAGCCAGCACCTCTGACTGCATCTGCGACTGCTCCTCCGCAGTCACATGCAGATGATCCCCGGTGAACTGCACGGTCAGCGGCACAGAGAAGATCGTGTGGACCGCACGCGCCAGCTCCTCCCGGAAATGCGTCTGCTCCAGAATCTCCGCACCGCCGTGCATCAGCGTAATCGAGAGGACGCCGTCCTTCAGTGTGAGCCCTGCGTCCTCCAGAAAGCCGTTGATCATCGGGATTTCGCGCCGCAGCGTCAGAAAGAGCTCCGGCAGCACCTCTGCGGAAAAGCTCTCCGCAGGATACCGGCAGAGGATGCGGCAGCTCCCGAGCTCCAGCCGGTTTGCGAGCTCGTTCTCCGTTTCGGAGAGCTGCGCAAACGGCAGCGGTGCCGGGTACTCTGTTTCAAAATACAGCTTGCTTCGCTCACGGTTGGAAAGAACGCGCCGGATTTTGCCTTCCAGCACGTTCTCAGGGAGCTTAACTGCGTATTCACGCAAAAATTCGCGCAGTGTCTGCATATAGATACCATTCCCTTCGTCGGTCGGTTCGGGGGTTATGCTTTCGCCTTGCAGGTGAGCTGTTCCGCATCCAGACGGAACACGGCTGTTTTCGCGGTCACGGCGGGATCAAATGCCCAGTCCGCTTTGCCGGTGGCCTGCTTCATGATGCAGCGCAGACCGGCAAGCTGCTCGGCCGGATCTGCAACAAGATGCAGCGTTCCGGTGCCGATGATGCTCCGGAAGCGTGCGGAATGCCCGCAGCCGTTCTCCGCAGAAATCAGCGCATACTGCCCGTCCAGCTCAAAGCCGACCTTCGGCGTTTTCTGTGCCAGTGTATATTTCCGTCCGGCCGCTGCACCGTGAAAATAAAAGTGGTATGTCCCGTTTTTTTTGCAGTAACCGTAATTGACCGGCACAATATAGAGCTCGCCGGCATCATAAAAGGCGATGCGGAGGATCTGCTCCTTTGCAAGGAACGCTTCAATTTCCGCCGGATCGGTGACGGCACGGTCGTTTCTTCTCATGCGGAGCCTCCGTTTATTTCATGGTATCGTTTTGTTGTCTTTCTGTATTTTGCTGTTTACAGCTTTTCAATCTCTGCGAGCAGCGCCGGGACGATTTCGGATTCGGGCACTTTGCCGAGAATCTGCTCGCCCTTGAACAGCACGGCACAGCCGTCGCCGCCCGCAATGCCGATGTCGGCTTCTCTTGCCTCACCGGGGCCGTTGACGACACAGCCCATGACCGCAACCTTGATATTCTTTTCGCAGCCGCGCAGCGCTTCTTCGACAGCCTTTGCCGCGGAAATCAGGTCAATGCGCGTTCTGCCGCAGGTCGGGCAGGAAACCAGCTGCACGCCGCCGCGCTTGCCGATTGCTTTCAGAATATCTTGTGCTGCGTAGATCTCCTCGACGGGATCTGCCGTAAGGGATACACGGATTGTTTCGCCGATGCCGTCGCAGAGCAGCGAGCCGATGCCTGCCGCCGACTTGATCAGTCCCATGCGCGCGGTGCCCGCCTCGGTGACGCCGAGGTGCAGCGGATAACTGCACTGTTCTGCGGCCAGACGGTAGCAGGCAATCATATTCTGCACATCGGAGGATTTGATCGAGATGACAATGTCATTGAAATCAAACTGCTCCAGCAGCTCTGCATGATGCAGTGCGCTTTCGACCATGGCCTGCGGCGTCGGGCCGCCGTATTTTGCCAGCAGATCCTTTTCCAGCGAGCCGGAGTTCACGCCGATGCGGATCGGTATGTGCTTTTCCCGGCACTTGTCCGCGACTGCCTTGACGCGGTCCATGGAACCGATATTGCCCGGGTTGATCCGGATTTTATCAATGCCCGCGTCCGCAGCAGCGAGCGCCAGCTTATAATCAAAATGAATGTCTGCGACCAGCGGAATCGAAACCGCCTCCTTGATCGCGGGGATCAGCGCAACGGCTTTCGTGTTCGGAATCGCGGCGCGGATGATTTCACAGCCTGCTGCTTCCAGCTTTTTCGCCTGCGCAACAGAGCCTTCAATGTCGTCTGAACGGGTGTTCAGCATGGACTGGATGTAAATATGACTGCCGTCCAGCAGACAACTGCCGACTTTGACCGGATGCAGTTTTCTCATGATTGCTTTTCCTTTCCTCTGAGCTTGCAGTAGGTCTGACCGTTGGAGCGCAGAATCACAGCCTCTGCGGGATTCGGCTGATTGAGCTCGCAGCGGATCCGGTATTTGCCGTCCGGCAGATAGCAGATCGCATAATCGCGGGAACCGCTCTCCTCCGTATGGTGAACGGGGAGAATCATCTTTTCGGCATCCTCGCTGATCTGACAGCGCTTATGCACCACAAACAGCATAACCAGCAGCACGAGAATGGTGATGCCGACGGCCAGACAGTAATTGACAGAATGTGTGATGAAGCCCGGAATCAGTGCGGCTGCAGCAATCGGGAGTGCCTGGAGCATGACGGTGCGCTCAGCCGTCTGCTGTCCGCGGAAGGCGGCAATCAGCTCGGGCTCGGCCGGTTCGGATGCAGGAATCACGGCAGCCGCGATGGCCTCCTCATCCTCGTTGGTGAGATGCTTTGTGATGCGGCGGACAAACGGTGCGTTCAGCAGTGCTTTCATTGCTTGGTATCCTCCGGTTTGATTTCATAGGCCGGGATATATGTCAGCATCCCGTTATACTGTACGATGTAGAGCGCTTTTGCATAACCGGCATTCTGGCCGAGGGGCAGAACATATCTTCCGTCCGGCAGATAAAAGACCGCGTACTTACGGAGATATTTACGGTATTCTGTTCCTCTCAGGGCTTTCCCGCGGGTATGCTTGATGTCGTACATGCGGTCAATCGGAATGATCGTCATGACGGCGCTCTGATCAATCGGCTTCCATCTGCTACGCAGCCAGATATCCGCGGCAAGCACGCATCCGCCGAGGACTGCGAAGACAATCGCTGCCCCGAAATTCGGTACGCTGCTTCTGACGGGAACCAGACAGGCGGCTGCAACGGCGCCGATACCATAGAGTGCGCGGATCATGTCGTTGCTGAAGTGCTCTTTCTCATCCCGGACACAGCGTATGACACGCGGGTCTGCCGGAATCCAGAGCGGATAATTTGCGTTTGCGATCAGCTCGCGTTCTTTGCGGGTGGGAATCTGTATGATGAAATAACTGACAGCCAGTACTATAAGCGGCGCAGCCAGCAGAAGGAGGCGGGTGATTTCTCCCGGCCAGCCATGTATGACTGAAAAGCCCCAGCCGGCAATCGCTGCTATGAGTGCTGCAATCAGCGGCCAGCTCCTTCCGTTGAACAGGCATTTATATTTCAGCCGTTTCATCGCTGGAAAATCTTGGTAATATCCTGGAAGGTGACGGCAATCATCAGGATCATCAGCAGTGCCAGTCCGACAAAGTGGATCATGCCCTCAATATGTGCGGGAATCTGCTTGCGGCGGATTGCTTCAATGATCAGGAACACCAGTCTGCCGCCGTCCAGAGCCGGAAACGGAATCAGGTTGAAGATGCCGACATTGATTGTAATGAACGACATCAGGTCAATCAGTTCCATCAGCTTATCATGGAAGCTCTCCTGGGATTCTACGGCGGTGACCGTCGAATCCACGATGCCGACGACGCCGGACATATCATGGAAACCGTATTTTCCGCGGATCAGGTCGCGCAGGGAAATCCAGATCAGACGGGCCATTGAAACGAACTGTCTGCCGGAATAGCGTAGGACGTTGCCGGGTGTCTTTTTCAGCCCGAATACGCGGAAATCAAACATCCGACCGTTTTCGCTGTTATAGAACTTCACGTTTTCCAGCGTGACCTTCTGTCCTTCGCGTTCGACGACAACCGTAAAGGTTTCGCAGTCGTCATTTTGCAGCGCATAGCCGATATCCATCCAGGCGAAAACCCGCAGGCCGTTGATGGAGAGAATGCGGTCATTCGGCTTGAGCCATTCCGCGGAGGCGGAAACCGTTTCGCCCGCCTCATTCGTGAAAAAGTCTGCGACGGTGGTGGAGGTGATTGCATCATCCAGGCAGATAAACACGAAAATGAGGAGCAGTCCGAGGATCAGGTTCATGGTTGCGCCTGCAACCGTCACAAGCATCCGCTTCCAGACCGGCGCCTTGCGGAACGCTCTGGGATCGTCGCTGATGTCGTCCTCGCCCTCCATGGCGCAGTAGCCGCCGATCGGCAGTGCGCGCAGGGAATACTTGGTTTCACCCTTTGTGCGCGAGATGATGGCGGGGCCCATGCCGACGGAAAACTCCAGCACGCGGATGCCGCTTTTTTTTGCGACGAAGAAATGTCCTGCCTCATGGATCATGATGATGATTCCGAAGCAGAGAATTGCGACGATGATGGTAATGATGTTCATGTTCAGTAAAGTCCTTTCGTTTCATTTGCAGATCGGGATGATTCTATGATACCCGCAAATGATGGCAGATCCGGAACCGGGATGTGAAAACCGTGTAAAAATCTGCGCCGGATCAGAGAAAATAAATCAGCAGGATGCCGACGGAATTGATTGCGAGATTCGCGCAGCCGTGTACGAGCCAGCTTGCCCTGACACTGCCGAAACGGTCGCAGATCCATTGCAGGAACAGTGCGGCGTTAAACAGCATCACAATGCAGAGAATCAGCATCGGCGGGCTGAGCCAGCTGTCCACAATCCCGATGTGATAGAGCGCGAAGCACAGCGCGCTGAGCCAGCTGCCGTATTTTTTCAGGCCTGCCTCCCGGAAGCGTTCTGTCAGGAAACCGCGGAAAAAGGCCTCCTCCAGAAATGAATTGCACAGCGCGATATACGCAAACACAAACAGGCAGTTCTGCTTTGTGAGCTGTTCCTTGGCCATGAGTCCTTCCCGGATGGCCGGGAGATCCAGCTGATTCCGCAGCAGGAAGAAGCCGAGCAGTACAACCGGAATGACAGCGATGCTGAGAGCAATCAGCAGGGCCGGTCGCTGCATCTTATGAAAGCGGATGCCGTCCTTGATGCTGACGCCTGCCAGTTTGGTGCCGATACAGATGAGCAGCACAATCAGCACGAGCTTGACGGCGCTTTTGACCGCATACGGCGGTGCAAAGGTCTGCTCCGTCAGAATCATGCAGAACAGGAAGATGACAGCTGCGGCCAAAGGCATGGCCAGTTTCTTCAGGCTCATGATGCAATCTGCTCTGCGACGAATGCTCTTGCGGCACGGTCGGCAGCAACAACATCCGCATAGCAGGTGAGCGGTGCGGACGGGATCTGCGCGATTGCAGCCTTCACGAGCTCGCCAATGCGCAGGAACGGAATTTTCCGCGCAAGGAATGCCGCGACGGCGGCTTCGTTTGCGCCGTTCGCAATCGCCGGAGCACTGCCGCCGGTCTTACTCGCTTCTATGCAGGCGGTCAGACAGTCGAAGGTTTCGTAGTCCGGCTGTGCAAAGGTCAGCGTGCCGTAATCGGTCAGCGAGAGCGGTCTGGTCGGGCAGGGGAGCCGCTCGGGATAGAGCAGCGCGTACTGAATCGGGATTTTCATATCCGGTACGCCCATCTGTCCGATCATGGATTCATCCTGATACACGACGGCGGAATGCAGCACGCTCTGCCGGTGAACGACGATTTCGATCTGGTCGGGTGCCAGATCAAAGAGCCAGCGTGCCTCAATGAATTCAAGTCCCTTGTTCATCAGCGTGGCAGAGTCAATCGTGATCTTGCTGCCCATGCTCCAGTTCGGGTGATTGAGCGCCTCCTCGACGGTCGTGTTCTGCAAATCCGCCCTGGTCTTTCCGAAGAACGGGCCGCCCGATGCCGTCAGGATGATCTTTTTGAGCTGGGAACGCTTATTTCCCTGTAAACACTGGAAAATGGCAGAGTGCTCGCTGTCAATCGGATAGATCGGCAGACCGCGGTCGGCAGCGGCCTTCATGACCAGCGCACCGCCTGCGACGAGCGTTTCCTTGTTGGCCAGCGCAATCGGTTTGTTTGCTTCGATGGCGGTCAGCGTCGGCAGCAGACCGACCATGCCGACTACGGAATTGAGAAGCGTACCGGTGCTTTGGTGCTGTGCAATCTCACATAAACCGTCCATTCCTGCCAAAAGGCGGCAGCCAAGACCGGCTGCCGCTTCTTTTAATGCGGGATATCGGGATTCATCTGCGATGCATAACAGCTCCGGGCGCAGCGTGCGCGCCTGCTGCACCAGCGCATCAACTTTGGTATTTGCGGCAAGGGCAGTCACCTTGATGCCGTGCTTCTGCGCGACTTCAATCGCCTGTGTGCCGATACTGCCGGTTGATCCGAGAATTGCAACGCTGTTTGTCATAGATGAAGCTCCTTTTTTTACAACTCAAAGAAATTGGTTGCCTGCACAAATGCCGAGAAGAACGGCAGCACAAGCAGAACGCTGTCAAAGCGATCCAGCACACCGCCGTGGCCGGGCATGATATTGCCGAAATCCTTGACGCCGATCTGACGCTTCATCGTCGAGGCGGCCAGATCACCCAGCGTACCGAGCACGGCGCAGACCATAGCGAGGATGACGACGGTGATCCAGTTCACCTGCATCGCAACGCCCTTCTTTGTCATGATGCCGAGATACACGGCACAGAACAGGATAAAGAACACAATGTTTGCTGCAATGCCGCCGATGAATCCGGCGATGGTCTTTTTGGGGCTGATTGCAGGGCAGAGCTTCTGTCTGCCGAGAAATGTGCCGACGAAATAAGCGCCGCTGTCCGCGATCCATGCTCCGGCGAGTGCCAGAACAAGATACGCAAGGCCGTGCTGCTCATGCGCATTGTTCAGCGTCAGGGCGGTGGCCATTGCGTGCGGGAGCAGCATCATGCCGGTCAGCGCACAGAAAACGGTTCGCTCCGCCATTTTCTTCTGGTGGCGGACATAGTCGAACAGCACACAGGTGACGGCTGCAACCGTCAGCATGCCGCGGTATCTGGCAATCATGCCAACCTGGAGATACGGCAGCAGCAGTGCGTAGAACATGCATGCGCCGGTTGTCAGGTGATAGCGGAGCAGTTTGTTGACGCGCAGATATTCGTAGACGATCATGCCGGAGATCAGACAGACAGCAATCGCCAGCACGGGCGTGTTGTGCAGAAACAGCACAAGCAGTGCGATCGCTACACCGATCGCAGCGGTAATCATTCTTGTTGCCATAAATTCTATGCGGCAGAGCGCCGCGCCTCCAATCTGATTCAGTATGCGGTACAAGGGCTGTATGCTTCGCATTGCGGAATCACAGGATCCGCCGACCGTTTTACAGTATGCGGCCGCGGGTCAATCCATGCCGGATCAAAGTCCGCCGAATCTTCTGGTTCTTCTCGCAAACTCCACGATTGCCTTATCAAGCTCCTTGGAATCAAAGTCCGGCCAGAGTGTATCGCAGAAATAGAATTCTGCATAAGCACACTGCCACAGCAGGAAATTGGAGATTCGCTGCTCGCCGCCCGGACGGATCATCAGATCGACGTCGGGCATATCCTTGGTGTACAGATTCTGAGAAATCAGATCTTCGGTAATATCCTCCGGCGCAAGCTCTCCGCGCTGAACCTGTTCAGCCAGCTTGCGGAACGCGCAGGTGAGCTCATGACGGGAGCCGTAATTGGCCGCGATGCCCGCAGTCATCTTTTCAAAGCCATCGGTATCCTTCTGGATGTCGATGAACTGCTTGCGGAGATCGGGCTCAAAGCCGTCCTCGTCACCGAGCAGCACGAATCTTGTGCGCAGATCGAAGTGGTCATAGGCCTCCTTCAGATACTTCCGCATCAGATCCATGAGCGCATGAACTTCGTCGTCGGGGCGCTTCCAGTTTTCGGTTGAAAACGCATAGAATGAAATATACTTGATGCCGATATCATTTGCATATCTGAGCAGCTTGCGGAACGCAAGCGCGCCCTGCACATGCCCGTAGGTGCGCGGCATTCCGCGCTTCTTTGCCCACCGGCCGTTGCCGTCCATGATGATTGCAATATGCTTCGGCATCATGTCCTGCGGAACCGGCGGCTCGTGTTTTTTTGCCATTGGAACAGACTCCTTACTTCCTTTTATCTTCCTTTTGCCGGAAAATCAAAGACTCATGATCTCTTTTTCCTTTTCAGCGACGACCTTGTCGATTTCTTCTGTAAAGCGGTCGGTCAGCTTCTGGGTTTTCTTTTCGGCTTCGTTCTGATCGTCTTCGGTCAGTGCGGAATCTTTCTTGAGCTTCTTGAATTTTTCCATGAGGTCGCGGCGCTCATTGCGGATTGCGACCTTGGCCTCGTCGCCGTATTTCTTTGCGGTCTTGGCGAGCTCCTTGCGGCGGTCCTCCGTCGGCTGCGGGAAGACGAGGCGGATGGTCTTGCCGTCGTCTGTCGGGGTGATGCCCAGATCGGAGGCGAGAATCGCCTTGGAGATCGGGCGGATCATGCTCGGATCCCACGGGGTAATGAGGAGCATTCTGCCCTCGGACACCGCAACGGCAGCGACCTGGTTGATCGGTGTCGGGGAGCCGTAGTAGTCGATCGGGATCTTGTCCAGCACGGCGGGGTTGGCTCTGCCGGCACGGATGGAACCGTACTCCTTTTGCAGACGCTCAACAATCTTCTTCATGTTCTTTTCGGAAGCATCCAGCTTTTCCTTAATGATCTCATTCATGTGATTCATCTCCTTACAGGATTTGGTTTTCTTATACTATTATAATATGAGATTTGAAACAGGTGTTCTGTTCCGGATTATTCCGGAATGACAAGCGTTCCGATGCTCTGCCCCATGCAGGCATCGTAAATGTTGTCCGGTCTGCTGAGGTCAAAGACCAGAGCAGTCATGCCGTTGTCGCGGCACAGCGCGGCGGCAGTCGAATCCATGACGCCGAGCTGATTGTTGACGACTTCGGTAAAGGTGAGCTTTTCGTACTTCTTTGCATCGGGGTACTTGTTCGGATCCTTGTCGTAGACGCCGTCCACCATGGTGGCTTTCATCAGGATATCCGCCTCGATTTCCGCGGCACGCAGCGCGGCGGCGGTATCGGTCGAGAAGAACGGATTGCCGGTGCCGCAGCCGAAGATCACGATTCTGCCCTTTTCAAAGTGGCGGATCGCACGGTTCCGGATGTACGGCTCCGCGACGCTTGCCATGGTCAGTGCGGTCTGCACGCGCACCTCACAGCCGAGATCCTCGAGCGCATCTGCCAGCGCAAGAGCGTTCATGGCAGTGGCCAGCATTCCGATGTGGTCAGCTCTGGTGCGATCCATGGCACCGGACGAGCGTCCGCGCCAGAAGTTGCCGCCGCCCACCACGACGCCGACCTGAACGCCGGCATCCGCGCAGCGCTTGATTGCACGGCAGATCGGCATGATGACGTCATAGTCCAGGCCGGTCTTTTTTGCACCGGCTAGGGCCTCGCCGCTGACCTTTAAGAGTACGCGCTTATATTTCAGTTCCATTGGGTTTACCTCCGCAGTCATGATATACAAGTTTATTATACACGATTTCGCCAATATTGTAAAGAGGTAAGCGCAAAAAAGTTTCACGATTTACGGCGCTGCTGTCCGGACGGAGCAGAATCGGGGTGCCCATCCGTGCCCGCGGCGGGTTTTCGCTGCGGACTGCTGCCGTTCCGGTTCCCGGAAATGCCGTGCCCATTCATGCCCCGGCATGTGATTTTGACTGCCCGAAAATATTTATTTGCGGGCTCCGGGACATTTTTTCAAAAAATCCGCAGGGCAAATCTAGAGAAAAATACGGCTGATTTTTCCGTCAAACACAAGATGTAGTGTGCAAAAACCTGCACACTGTCTATATATTGATTTTAAGTAATTGTGCATTGTGCATAAACCGAATCCGGAAAAGCATGCTCGTTCCTGTCGATTCGACAGCGCGGGCTGCATCGCATTTTTCGACGAAAACACGCCGTTTCCGTGCCGGAAGAAGGCTGCCCGGGCACATGCCTGCACCGCCGCTTTCACATGCGAAAATTAACATAAATACGATGAAATTACGCTGCTCCAATAAGACGGAACATGCGTTCATGCGACCGCTGAATTGCGTCTTCGGAGGCTGCAAAAAAAGTTAGAAATTGTCCAAAAAAGTTTGCGCGCGGGGCTTGACAAGAGAAAGGCAATCTGTTATAATGATAGGGCAGAGATGGAAAGCAAATCCATCGGATGGAAGTGAAAGGAAACGGATACACCGGATCCGGTCACTGAAACCCGCGGAATGCGACCGGCTCTGCGCTGTACAGAATGTGTAGAAGAGAAGAATGCGAAGCAGGATGATGGTACCACCCGCGGAACGCATCCCGATTCCGGACGGAATCGGTGAACCGGATCGGAACGGCACAGGCCGATACAAAAACAGGCACGCGCCTTTCCGCAAACCGGATCGTTCACGGGCATCTCCCTGCGGAAGCTGAGAAGGGAGGCGCTGATTTTTGGACGGACAGACCTATATGTCGGGCAGACAGACCGTTTTAATGGATCAGCGCGGACGTATCAGCTTCCCTGCGGCTTTTCGCAATGCCATCGGCGAGGCACTGTATACCTCTCCGGATGCAAACAACCGGGGATTTCTGGTTGTACGCTCGGAAACGGGTTACAGAGCGGAGCTGGAGCGCATCAGACAGGAATTCATTGATGAAGGCTATGACGATGAGGACGTCAAGGACGAACTGCGTGACTTCGGCAAGGACACGGCGCGGATCCCTCCGGACAAGAACGGACGGATCACGGTTCCGGAGCAGCTGATCAGCTACGCGGGACTGTCGGACAAGGTTGTCGTGGTCGGCGTCGGTGAGTACGCGGAACTCTGGTCAGAGGAACGCCTGATCGCTTACGAGGCAGAGCGCGAGGAGCTCAAGAAAAAGAGACGCGCAAAGAAGGACAGAGATCGCAGAAAACGGCTTGAGGCACTGACTGCGGAAAGCGAGGACTGATCCCATGGCGGAACAGGTATATCATGTAGCTGTGATGCGGGATGAGGTCATCGCGGATCTGGCGGTCAAGCCGGACGGCATTTATCTGGACGGCACTGCGGGCGGCGGAAATCATTCCCGCGCCATTGCAGAGCTGCTGACGGACGGCGGAAAGCTCTACGCGCTCGATCAGGATCCCGATGCGATCGCGGAGGCCGGAAAACGGCTTGCGGGACTGCCGGCGGAGCTGATCCGCGTGAACTTCACCGAGCTTGGCAATGTGCTCGCAGAGCGCGGCGTCAAGGCGGACGGGATTCTGCTGGATCTCGGCGTCAGCAGTCATGAACTGGATGAAGGCTCCCGGGGCTTTTCCTATCACCAGGATGCGCCGCTCGATATGCGGATGTCACAGGAGGGCAGAACTGCTGCTGATCTTGTCAACACGCTGAGTGCGGCGGAGCTGAGCGATATTCTGTTCCGGTACGGCGAGGAGAAGTATGCCCGTCAGATCGCGGCACAGATTGTTTCGGCAAGAGAAATCAAGCCGATCGAAACGACACTGGAGCTCGCGGAGCTGATTAAAAAGGGCGTCCCTGCAAAGGTACGGCGCGACAAGAATCCCTGCAAAAAGAGCTTTCAGGCACTGCGCATCGCGGTCAACGATGAGCTGAACTGTCTGAGCATTGCACTGGAGGCTGCATTTTCATCTCTCAAGTCCGGCGGACGGCTCGTCATCCTGACCTTTCACAGTCTGGAGGACAGAATCGTCAAGCAGGCGTTTGCAAAATGGTGTACAGGCTGTACCTGTCCGCCGGAATTTCCGGTCTGTGTCTGCGGACATCAGCCGGAGGGCAGACTGCTGCGCCGGAAACCGCTGACCGCTTCTCCCGAGGAGCTGGCACGGAACCCGAGAAGCCACAGCGCCAAGCTGCGGTCAATCGAAAAGCTGTAATCAGCACAAAAGAGAACAAAACAAAACGATTATCCCGAACAAAGACCATTACAAAGCAAAAGAAAGAAGCACCTTCACCGGTAACTGCACAAAACGAGTGTGGACGTTTGCTGTGCGGCCGGCTGCATGATATACAGAAAGCAGCAGCCGACCGCATCGGCAGCCCTTATTGGAGAGGGAGGTGAGTGCGGATGGCCGAGGACTATTTTGCTCCGTTTACGGACTATGCGTCGTCCCCGGACCGCGAGAGCAGCCTGACTTCAAAAGAACGAAGGCTGAAATCCCTGCGGAATCTGACGATGAGCAACGCCTCCAAAGCGAGAGCAAGGAAGCGGAAGCTCGCCGGAGAAGCAGCGCGCAGACTGACGGAAACAGAGCGCATTATGCGGGAGCAGGAACGGATTCTTGCTGAACGCGAAATGCGCCGCGAAATGTCAGAGCGCAACAGGGAGGATGCCGCTGCGATCCTGATGCTTGCAGTCAGTGAGGCAGAAGCGCCTTCCGCCGAACCGCCGGAGATGGACGGCGGGAACGATATTATCATTGATATCCCCACGGGGGACGAACCGGAACAGAAGCCGGAACCGAAGAAAAAGAAGCCCCCCGTACAAAAGAAGAAAAAGAAGACAAAGAAACACGGCAAAGCCGCTGGCGATGCGGAATCGCGGACAGCAAAGGGCGGACGCTATACCCGTTCCGGAACCGGCTCCGGCACGTATCAGAACCGGATCACGACAGGAGGTGCCATTACACTCGGCATCCTGTGCGGCGTTCTGATCGGAACGGTGATTTACGGGCGCGTTCAGCTTAATGAGGTCTATACCGAAATCGCAAAGCTGCAAACGGAATATGATGATCTGACGGCGAAAAATGTCAGTATGCGCTCCGAAATGGAGGGCAAGATGACAGTCAAGAATATTGAGGAGTACGCTGAAAATGTTCTTGGACTGCGTCCACTGAATCAGTCACAGATCACCTATATTCAGCTCCGGACGGAGGATGAGGTCATCATTACCGAGCCAGAGGAGAACTTCTTCGTGCGCGTCAATGACAAGCTCGTCGGAATCTGGGAATTTTTGCGCGGCAAATAACATATGCATGTAACCGGGGCAATGCTCCGTTACAGATAGAAACAGATATGCCGAAATGAGATCGGTCAAAAATGTGTAGAGCAAAAGAACGGAGCAGCTTGGGCGGGATGGAGAAGATCCCGTACCGGCTCCGCATTGCAATCAAAAAACAGGTAAGCAAAAACGGTCCTGCGTACAGCAAACGGACCGGTATGCGGTGATGCGCAGCGGACAGCTGGAGATCCCCGGAGCCATGAGCTTGCCTGCCATGCAGTCAGGCGGGGGCATCCGGTATGCTTTCCGCCTTATTTTTTGTTTATGAAATCATTGACCGGTATGAGCCTGAGGAAGGGGTGAATCCATGCCGAAGTCAACCGACCGGAATTATATTACAAAGAAAATCAAAGCCTCCAAGAACCACCAGATGTGGAAGCGCGGATTCCGTTCCAAAGCGCCGTCCAAGAGCATGAAGCTCCGTGCGAATGCGGTGATTCTGACGTTTGTTCTGTTCTGTGCATTTGCACTCAGCGTCAATCTGTTCCGGATCATGGTGATGGAGCATGATGTCTATACCGATATGGCAAATTCCAGACAGTTCAACACGGTGAAGCTCTCTGCGGCGCGCGGCTCCATCTACGATGCGAACGGCGCGGTGCTCGCACAGAGCGCGACGGTCTACAAGATTTTTGTGGATCCCGGCCTGTTCAAGCAGGAAATGCAGATCGTCGAAAAGCGCAATAAGGAGCTTCTGGAGGCAGCCATCAAAAAGCAGGAATCCGGCGGCATTGCCAAGGCGGACATTGTCGATCCGGAGGATATCAAAACGATTGTTGTGGATTATCTGTCCGATACGCTGGAGCTCAAGCCGAAGGATGTCCGCGAGGCGTTTGAAAAGGACAGCAATTATGTCGTGCTGAAAAAGCAGGTCGAAAAGAGCCGCGCTGACCGCATTCTGGATTTCATCAGTGAGATTCACGTTGCGGGCAGCGGACGCACGATTTCGCTTTCCTCCATCAGCCGCCTTTCCGATACCAAGCGGTACTATCCGCAGAATGAGCTTGCCGCCTCCGTCATCGGCTTTAACATGGCGGACGGCCACGGTTTTTACGGCGTTGAAAAATCCTACGACAAATATCTGTCCGGCATCGACGGCCGAAATATCACGGCGGTGGATGCGAACGGCAATGCCATGCCTTACCGCTATTCCAAAACCTATCCGGCGCAGGACGGCGACGACGTCTACATGACGCTGGACATGACCGTTCAGACCTATCTGCAAAACGCAGTCAACGACATGGTGGATACGTTCAAGGTTGCACAGCGCGGCTGCGGCGTCATGCTGAATGCAAAAACCGGCGCCGTGATTGCAATGGCGACCTCCGGCGGCTTTGATGCAAATGAGCCTTATGAGGTCTATGACCAGGCGCTGGCTGCCGAGATTGAGAGCATCCAGGATGAAAATAAGCGCAAGGATGCGCTGGATAAGGCACATGAAACCCAGTGGCGCAACAAGTGCATTTCTGAAACCTATGTGCCGGGTTCGGTGTTCAAGGTCTTTACCGCATCCGCCGGTCTGGAAGAGGATAAGGTTCAGTATTACGGCGACAACTTTTATTGCAGCGGCGTGGAGGTCGTTGCCGGAGAGCGGATTCACTGCTCTATCGGTGAGCCCGGACACAAATCGCAGTCCTTTGAGGAGATCCTGCTGCATTCGTGCAACCCGGCGTTCATTCAGATCGGACAGCGGCTCGGCAAGGAGCTGTTCTGCAAGTACTTCGATTCGTTCGGCCTGAGCGAAAAAACCGGCATTGATCTGCCGGGCGAGAGCGGCTCGCTCAGCACGCCGGTCGACAAAATGAGCGTTGTGGATCTTGCGGCCAGTGCTTACGGTCAGCACAATTCGCTGACGCCGATTGAAATGGTCACGGGCTATGCGGCGGTTGTCAACGGCGGCTATCTGTTGAAGCCTTATGTGGTCAGCAAGGTTGTGGACAAATCCGGCAACATTGTGCTGTCCCATGAAAAGGAGGTGCGCCGTCAGGTCATCTCCGAGGAAACGTCGGAGGAAATGCGCCGGGCGCTTCAGTTCGTTGTGGACGGCAACGAGAAGAGCAATGCGTACATCAAAGGCTATAAGATCGGCGGCAAATCCGGTACGTCTGAAAAGCTGGATAAGCGGCCGGCCTATGAATATGTCGCATCGTACTGCTGCTTTGCACCGGCTGACGATCCCGAGATTGTGCTGCTGATCATGGCGGATGAGCCGTACAGCGGCGATGAGCGCTACTACGGCGCAACGGTCTGCGCACCGTACTGCCGTTCCGTGATGGAAAAGACGCTGCCGTATCTCGGATTCTATCCGGAGTATACCGAGGAGGAAGCGGCGCATAAGGACATCACGGTGCCGATGCTTATTGACCTGAGCGTCGATGAGGCAGTGAAGATGCTGGAGTCGCAGGGGCTGAAATATGAGAAGTCCGGCGACGGCGACATCGTCACAATGCAGATGCCGATCACCGGAACAAATGTGGCGAAGGGCTGCACGGTGATGCTTTACACCGAAAGCAGCGTGCGCTCGGAAATGATCGAGGTGCCGACGATCGAAGGCACCGGCATGACGCTGGAGCAGGTCAACGAGGTCATGGAGGAAAAAGGCCTGAACTATGTGGCGAAGGGCTCCACGCACAGTGCAAGCCAGGTGACACATCAGAATATCCGGCCGGGCACGATGGTCGAGAAATGGTCGGTCATCGAGCTGAGCTTCGGTACGGATGACGACCGCGGATAATGATTTACACAAGCGACGCTCAATCCTTTCTTCCGCCGGATGCCGGTTCGGGTGTCCGGCGGGGAAACTGTTCTCCGTCGATGCGGAGAATCTGAGCCGGAAATACGGAGCATTCCGCTCCGGACGGAGAAAACGGAGAGTTTCATGAAACTGTATACATTACTGGAAACGCTGAGAACAGCGCTGCCGGATACGGAAATCACCGGCGTGACGGATGATACCCGGAAGCTGGAGCCGGACATGGTGTTCGTCTGCATCAAGGGTCAGAAATATGACGGGCACGATGCTGCAAAGGCCATGCTTGAGAAGGGCGCGGCTGCGGTCGTGACGGAGCGCGATCTCGGGCTCGGCGACAGACAGATTCTGGTGACTGATACGCGCAAGACCTACGGCGACCTCTGCGCTGCATGGTACGGGCATCCCGAGCAGCAGATGCGCATGATCGGTGTGACCGGCACAAACGGCAAGACGACGACGGCAACGCTGATCAAGGAGATGCTGAAAAAGGCCGGGGAGAAGGTCGGACTGATCGGCACCGTGCAGTATGAAATCGGGGACGAGATTCTGCCCTCCCCGAATACCACGCCGCTGACCGATGCATATTTTGCGCTCCTGCGGAGAATGGCAGATGCCGGTGTCAAGACGGTCGTTATGGAGGTATCCTCCTTCGGACTGGAGCAGCACCGCATCGGGCCGACGCATTTTGCATGTGCGGTCTTTACAAATCTGACGCAGGATCACCTGGACGTCCACGGCACGATGGAAAACTACTACCTTGCCAAGCGGATGCTGTTTGATATCTGCGATTATGCGGTCATCAACGGCAATGACGATTACGGCAGACGGCTTTTTTCCGAAACTGCCTGTGAAAAGATCACCTACGGAATCCGTCAGCAGGAAAATGACCGCTTTGATGCAATGGCGGATGAAATCGTGCTCGGTACAGAGGGCACAAAATTCACGCTGCATCTGCACGGCAGCGCCATGCCGCTTTCCATGCGCATGACAGGCATGTTCAATGTCAGCAACGCGGTTGCGGCGCTTGCGGTCGGCAGACGCATCGGCCTGCCGATGAACGTCATGACGGAGCTGCTGCTCGATTACACCGGTGTGCGCGGCCGCTGCGAGGTTATCCCGACGGCGCTGGACTTCACGGTGATCTGCGATTACGCGCATACACCGGATGCGCTGGAAAAAACACTTGCGAGCCTGCGGGAATGCACGGTCGGCCGGCTGATTGCCGTGTTCGGCTGCGGCGGAAACCGCGATGCGGCAAAGCGCCCGAAAATGGCGCGTGCAGCGGCAAATCTCGCAGATCTGGTCGTGGTTACATCCGACAACCCGCGGGACGAGGATCCGCTGGCGATCATTCAGGATATTCTGGCGGGGCTCACTGACACCGAAGTACCGTACCTGACCGAGCCTGACCGTGCGGAAGCGATCTACCTTGCAATGAAGCAGGCCAAGACCGGCGATGTCGTGCTGCTGGCAGGCAAGGGTCATGAGGATTATCAGATCATTGCGGGCGGCGTACACCTGCACATGGATGAGCGTGAGCTGGTCGCGGATGCTGCCAAGCGGATCTTTGCGGAAAAAGCGTAACCTGTTTTTGAAACTGCGGCATTGCCGCGGACGGAGGATATCATGCCGATTTGGTTGAATTTATGTGCGGCGGTGACTGCGGCGGTCATCGCGGCACTGCTGGGATTTGTACTGATCCCGTTCCTGCGCCGCATTCACTTCGGACAGACGATTCTGGATATCGGCCCCGCGTGGCATAAGTCCAAGCAGGGGACGCCGATCATGGGCGGCTTCCTGTTTATCGCGGGCAGCCTTGCAGCGACCGCGCTCGGCTATACGGTCTGGCGCGTCATGGGCGGCGCGGATGCAACCGCAGCCGATACCGGCACCAGGGCGCTGCGCCTGCTGACGGTCATGCTGTTCTCGCTGCTGTATTCCGGCGCGTGCGGCTTCACCGATGATTTTATCAAGGCTGTCAAAAAGCGCAACGAGGGTCTGAACCCGAAGCAAAAAATATTGTTCCAGATTGTATTTTGTGCCGCATTTCTGGCAATCATGTATGCACTGGGCGATACCGATACCACGGTTGACCTGATCTTCGTGAAGCTGAACCTCAGCATTTTCTATTACCCGCTGATGATGCTGTTCATGATGTATATCATTAACGCGGTCAATCTGACCGACGGCATCGACGGGCTCTGCGGCTCCGTGACGGTTGTGTCCATGCTCGTGCTGACGGTGCTCTGCGCCAAGCTGATGCAGCCGGAGCTGTCGCTGTATGCGATCACGATTGCAGGCGGCTGCCTCGGATTCCTGGTCTGGAATTTCCATCCGGCAAAATGCTTTATGGGCGACACCGGCTCGATGTACTTAGGCGGTGCATTCGCAGCCATCGGCGTTGCATGCAGAATGCATCTGCTGCTCGTGCTCGTCGGCATTGTCTATGTGCTCGATGCGCTGAGCGTTGTCATCCAGACGCTTTATTTCAAGTACACAAGAAAAAAATACGGCGAGGGCAGAAGAATTTTCAAAATGTCCCCGATTCACCACCATTTTGAGCTTTGCAAGTGGAGCGAATACAAGATCGTCGCAGTGTTCTCGCTGACCGGTCTTGCAGCAGGCGTCATCGCCGTTCTGCTTCAGCTCTGAACCGGACGCAGATAGGAGCGGATACAAATGGCAGCGACAATTGCGAAAGCATCAAGAGCAGGCACCCGCAACCGGGTGCGTCCGGCCGGAAAGGGCAGACGTCTGATTCACAGCGATGCGGACGGCGTGCTGCTGGGCGTGGTTATTGCGCTGCTGGTCATCGGCATCCTGATGATGTTCTCCGCCTCGTACCCGGCTGCGATTGAGGACGGCCGCAGCGGAACCTATTACGCGACCCGTCAGCTCGCATTCGCGGGTGCGGGTCTTGTCATCATGGGCATTCTGAGTGTTGTGCCCTATCAGTTTTTCTCAAAGCTCTGGGTATCAGGCAGTGCATTTGCGGTTTCATTTATCATGCTGATTCTGGTTCTGATTCCGGGCATCGGCTCTGACCAGGGAACCTTTGCGCGCCGCTGGATTGCAGTCGGCGGCATGACCTTTCAGCCCTCGGAGATGATGAAAATTGCGATTGTGCTGTTCTTCTCCATGCTGATTATCCGGAACGAGCACCGCATGAAATCATTCTGGTACGGCATTGTGCCGTATATGCTGATGCTCGGTCTGATTGCGGGACTGATGATGAAGGAGCCGCATCTGTCGGGTACGCTGATCATCGGCGTGCTTGCGCTGACGCTGATTTTCGTCGGCGGCGCAAGACCGACGCATTTTGCAATTCTGATTGCAGTCGGTGCGGTCGGCCTGACCTGCGTTGTGCTGTATCTGATGCACAGCAAGGGGGTCGGCTATTTCCAGAACCGTATTCTCTCATGGCTGGATCCGTTCAATGAGGAGTATATGCAGAACGAAACATGGCAGACCTGTCAGTCTTTGATTGCAATCGGCTCCGGCGGCATGTTCGGGCTCGGACTCGGCGCATCCAGACAGAAGTACAACTATCTGCCGGAAGCGCAGAACGACTTTGTGTTTGCCGTGCTCTGCGAGGAGTTCGGCTTTGTCGGCGCATGCACGGTGATTCTGCTGTTCTGTCTGCTGGTGTTCCGCGGATTCTATATCGCAGCAAAAGCCAGAGATAAATTCGGGATGCTGGTCGCTGTCGGCTTCACCATGCATATCGGCTTGCAGGCGCTGCTGAATATCGCGGTTGTCAGCAATGCGATTCCGAATACGGGTATTTCGCTGCCGTTCTTCTCCTACGGCGGAACGGCACTCATGATGCAGCTGGCCGAAATGGGCGTGCTGCTCAATATCTCCAGACAGGCCAAGCTCGACTGATTTTATGTGACGGGAGGTACGCAGGATGCCGGAGTATCTGGATCTTTACCGCAGGGACGGTACGCGCACCGGACAGAAGATTGCGCGGGGACAGCGCGTTCCGCCGGGGAGATGCGTGATGCTGGTCAGCATTCTGACGCTGAACAGCAGCGGCGAGATCCTTCTGACAAAGCGCGCAAAGGAAAAGAAATATGCATGCCGCTGGGAAATCACCGGGGGATGCGTCCAGTCCGGCGAAACCGCAGCGCAGGGCGCCGTGCGGGAGCTTTCTGAGGAAACGGGCATCGTTGTGACGGAGCAGGAGCTGGAATTCCGCGGACGGTACTGCCGTTCGGATTACATCCATGCGTTTTTTCTCGTCCGGAAGGATGTGCCGCTGACGGAGATCCGGCTGCTTGCAGGGGAAACCGATGACGCGAAATGGGTGCAGCCGGCGGAATATCTGCGGCTGGCAGAGGAGCATAAGACGATCCCGTACCACACCGCGGTGATCGTTGCACATTATCCTGAGCTGTTCAGGGAACGCGGATCAAGGAGAGGAACAAAGCTATGAAAGTTCTGATTGCCTGCGGCGGTACAGGCGGACATATCAATCCGGGGCTTGCAATCGCAGGCATCATTACGGAGCATGTGCCGGATGCGGAATTTCTGTTTGTCGGCACACCGGACGGCATGGAGGCCGAGCTGGTTCCGGCGGCAGGCTACAAAATGGAATTTGTCAAGGCTGCGGGTTTTCAGCGCAGCCTTAGTCCGCAGAATATCGTGCGGAATTTCAAGGCGCTCGGATATCTTGCAGCGTCCGGCGGACATGCCCGCGCGATTGTGAAGCGGTTTCAGCCGGATCTCGCAATCGGAACCGGCGGCTATGCGTCGGGCGCGGTGATCCGTGCGGCGCAGCAGCTCGGGATCCCGACGGCGGTGCATGAGCAGAATGCCTTTCCCGGCGTGACGAATAAGCTGCTTTCCAAAAAAGCGGGTGCCGTCATGATGACCTTTGAGGCCGCAAAGAAATATTTTCCCTCTGGGGCAAAAACCGTCCTGACCGGTCTGCCTGTGCGCAGCGATCTGACGCGGCGCAGCCGTGAGGCGGCCAGACGGCAGCTCGGTTTTGAAGGCAAAATGACGATTCTTTCATTCGGCGGCAGTCAGGGCGCAAAATGCCTGAATGATCTGATGCCGGACTTTATCAAGTGGCATCTGGATTCGGATATGGAGATCAACCAGATTCACGCATACGGCAGGCACGGCAGGGACAGCGTGCCGCAGGCGCTGGAGCAGCACGGCATCGCATCGGACAAGCGCATCCGCGTGACGGAGTATATTCATGATATGGATATCTGTCTTGCGGCAGCCGATGTGGTCATCAGCCGTGCGGGTGCATCCACGCTCAGCGAGCTGGAGGCTGTCGGACGGGCTTCGGTTCTGATTCCGTATCCCGCAGCCGCGGAGAATCACCAGTATCACAATGCGATGGTGCTCGGTAAGGCAGGCGCGGCCATCGTGATCGAACAGAAGGATCTGACGCCGGAGCTTCTGCGGAAGCATATCACAGCGCTTTATCAGAACCCTGAAAAGCGCAATGCAATGGGGCAGCGCGCAGGCGCACTGTTCCCGACAGACACAAACGAACGGATCTGGAACGTCGTAAAGGAGCTGACCGGCGTCAAAGCATGACACGGTCGGCGGCCTGTCCGTGAACCATCGGGCGGGGTACGGCATACGCTAAAGCAAAACGGCTGCGGCCGGATGCGAGAGGTGATGCAAAATGACAGATGATATTCTGCGGATTACCGGCGGAAAACCGCTGCACGGGGAAATCACCGTGCAGGGCGCGAAGAACAGCGCGCTTCCGCTGATGGCGGCGGCGCTGCTCTGCGGGGGCGAAACCGTCCTGCACCGCGTTCCGCAGCTTTCGGATGTCTATGCGGCATGCCGGATTCTGAACCGGCTCGGCTGCCGCTGCAAGGCGGAAGGAAACACAGTCAGCGTCCGGTACTCCGGCACGGGCTGCTGTGATATTCCGGACGCGGATATGCGCGCGATGCGCTCGTCGATTATGTTTCTCGGCCCGATCCTCGGGCGGATGCGGGCGTGTACGCTGACGATGCCAGGCGGCTGTGAACTGGGTCCCCGGCCGATCAATCTGCACCTTGCTGCTATGCGGCAGATGGGTGTTGAAATCCGCGAGGAGAACGGCCGGATTATCTGTAAGGCGGGACGGCTCTGCGGCACGCGGATTGATCTGCCGGTGCCGTCTGTCGGCGTGACGGAAAACGTGATCATGGCGGCGGTCTGCGCAGAGGGCGAAACCGTCCTGACCAATGCGGCCAGAGAACCGGAAATTACCGATCTGGCGCAGTTTCTCAATCAGTGCGGCGCTGAGATCCGGGGCGCAGGCGGAAGCACGGTCGTCATTACCGGCGGGCGTCCGCTCACCGGCACGGAGTATGCCGTTATGCCCGACCGGATTGCAGCCGTGACCTATCTGTGTGCAGCGGCGGCAGTAGGCGGTTCTGTCCGGATTGCCGGAACCGTTCCGCAGCATATCGAAAGCTGCACGCAGGTGCTGGAACAGGCGGGGTGTCAGATTGCAGTCAGCGGAAACAGTGTATCTCTGGAACGCAGCGGGCTGCTTCGCGCCGTGCCGTACATACGGACGATGCCGTATCCCGGGTTTCCGACCGATGCACAGGCGCTGATGACTGCTGTGCTTTGCCTGGCAAACGGCGAAAGCCGGATTGAGGAAACGATTTTTGAGAGCCGTTATAAGCATGTCAGGGCGCTGCAAAGCATGGGTGCTGATGTGCGTGTAACGGATAAAACTGCCGTAATTACTGGTGTTTCTGCATTGCATGGCGCTGCGGTTGAAGCGACCGATCTGCGCGGCGGCGCGGCAATGGCCGTTGCGGCACTGGCGGCAGAGGGCGTTACCGATCTGCGGGCGCTGGAGCATCTTGACAGGGGCTATGAGCATTTTGCAGAAACTTTCCACAGCCTCGGCGGAGATGTCAGAAGATGCAGATTTTCTGCAAAGGAACGTGAAAATCAGAGCCTCGGAGCCTGAAAATGTTGAAAACTCTGTGGAAACAGTGCAAAACTGTTGAATCAGGATGCGGAAAACAGCGAGTTTCGGCGTAGATGCGAGGCTGAACTGTTGAAAACTCTGTGGAAATTGTGGGAAAAGCATACGAAAACCGTCCTGCCGTTTTCCACAGTCCGCATGAGCAATATCAGACGAAAAATGCCGGAAAGGAGGATGCTGTGTGAGGGATGTCGTGAAAACAAGTGTACGGCGTCAGCAGAACAGCAAGCGCAAGCGGCGCCGGACGCGCAGGCATACAACCTACTTTGCGCTTGTCGCCGTGCTGGTTGTCGGCATCGGCATTGCGCTGTCCATGACGCTGTTTTTCAATATCACGGACATTGTCGTGATCAACGAAACGGATGTGCCCGACGATCAGATCATCGCCCTCAGCGGGATCTCCTATCAGGACAACCTGGTGCGGCTCGATTCTGCGATAGCCGCAGAAAAAGTACGTATGCACGTCGCTTACGCGGAAAAGGTTACGGTGAGCCGGATTTTTCCGTCCACCGTGGAGATCAAAGTTGACAAGGCGGAGCCGGTCGCAAATATCTCGCAGAGCTACGGATATCTGCTTGTCAGCGCGTCGAACCGCGTGCTGGAAGAGCTGAAGGGCGCGCCGCGCGAAGGGCTCATTATCATCACAGGCTACAATCCCGCGCAGGGTACGATCGGCATGGTGCTGAAATCTGAGGACGAGAAGCGCGACAATGTGCTGAAAACGCTGACGGCTGCGGTATCCGAGTGCAAGAATGAACAAATTAAGTCGATTGATATGACAGATCAGAGCGATATTCTGGTGCAGTTCGGCGACAATGTGACTTTCCACATGGGAACCTCCGCCGATGCGGTCTATAAGCTGCGGTTTGCGGCCAAAACCACGGAGCATCTGACGCCGGGGCGCAAATATCACCTGACGATGATCGGGAACAATCAGATTTCAGAAATACCGGAGGACACAATCCGCAAAAAGCAAACAGGCAGGCGTGATTCCGCTGTTCCGCGTGAAACGGTCACGACAACAGCTGTTTCCACAACTGCGGCCGCGGAAAATCCCGCAAATACTGTGACAACTGCTGCAGAAACGACAGCAAAACTGCCAGAATAGGCAATATAAACGAAATTTGATTTGTGCAACAACACGAAAAGTATAAATCTACTTGAAAAGATTAGAAAACTGTGTTAAAATGTAATATATGTTTGTAGGCGGCTCAGTCTACCCGACCCAACCGGGCTGTCGAAATGGAGGAACTTTGATGACTGATTTTGTTTATGAAGATTCATTTGACCCGCAGGTGAATATTAAGGTCGTCGGCGTCGGCGGCGGCGGCGGAAACGCGCTGGACTGCATGGTTCAGGCGGATGTGAAAAACATCGAGTATATTGCCGTGAACACGGATGCAAAGGCATTGCTCAATTCCAAAGCACCGACGAGAATCCAGATCGGCGCAAAGCTGACAAAGGGCCGCGGCGCGGGCAACAGACCGGAGGTCGGCAGACAGTCGGCTGAGGAAAACCGCGATGAGATCAGCAATGCACTCAAGGGCGCAGACATGATCTTTATTACCGCCGGTATGGGCGGCGGTACCGGTACCGGTGCAGCGCCTGTCGTTGCACAGATCGCACAGGAGCTCGGGATCCTGACGGTCGCTGTCGTGACCAAGCCGTTCGCGTTTGAGCGCGAGCAGAAAATGGCACAGGCAGAACGCGGTATCGAAACACTGAAAAAATACGTCGATTCGCTCGTCATCATTCCGAATGAGCGCCTGCTCGTCGGACTTGACAAGCCGCTGACCATGCGTCAGAGCTTTGCAATGGCGGACGACATCCTGAAAACCGGTGTCAAGTCGATCTCTGATCTGATTGTCGAGGACGGCTATATCAACCTGGACTTCGCGGACGTTTCCACGATCATGAAGGGTGCCGGTTATGCGCACATGGCCATCGGCCACGGTGCAGGCAAGAGCAAGGCCGACGAGGCTGCCAATGCAGTTATCTCCAGCCCGCTGCTTGAAACCTCGATCAACGGTGCAAAGCGCCTGCTCATCAACATTGCAATGAGCGAAGATGTGCTCTCCGCTGAGGTCGATGCAGCAACGCAGAAGATTACGGAAACCGCAGCGCCGGGCGTTGAGGTTATCCTCGGTACGGCATTCAAGGAAGAGATGAACGACGAAATGGTCATTACTGTCATTGCAGCAGGCTATGACGAGGATGACAAGGAGCTCATCGACGATGTGCCGATCCCTGCCGACAACAAGCAGAAGGCGCCGATCCCGGTCAAGAATCCGCTCGTTGAGGGCTTTGTTCCGGTTGAGCCGCGCCGTCAGCAGCAACCGCAGCAGCAGCGTCCGTCCGGTGCAATTCCGCGTCTGGATGACGACGACGATCTGTCCGAGATCTTCAAGATTCTCGATAAGAAATAAGCAAATAAGTACGGTGGCAGCAGGTCTTTCACAGCAAAGACCTGCTGTTTTTTGTCGATTGTTCCGGAAATCAAGCGAGATATATGGTGAAAATGCACGAAAATGAAGCGGATATTTGTACATTCCGTGTCTTGCAAAAAAAATGAAAATATGGTATCATAATATATGGTACATAAGGGGCGGCGTTATACGGTGAGTGATATTTTTCCAGCAGCTGCATCCGCGAACAGCTGATGTACATTTGCCGGCCGCGATCTTTTTACCATGCTTTATTTCATTTTTTTGCGGAGGATTGGAGCGTAACTTATGGATCAGCCAAATGTTTTGAGAACGACGAAAATCGGCGGCGGTTTTGTAAAGGAAGACGTTTTAGCTTATGTTGATGAGCTGAACTCGCAGATCTATGCCCTGCAGGAGGAACGCGACGAACTGAAAAAGCGCGCGGAAGCCGGCGGCGGTCTGAATGATGCAAAGGAAGCCGAATATGAGTCTGAGCTGACCCGCCTCCGCGGTGAGCTCGGTACCACGAAGAATCAGCTGCGTGCTGCGCAGGATGAGCTGAAAAACCGTCCGGTCATTGAGGGCGGCGAAGGCGGCATCCCGGTTGCAGATTTTGAAGCAGCCAGACAGGATGCAACCGATGCAAGAGCGGATCTTGAGGCGGTGCAGGCTGAGCTGGAGCTTGCGCAGGAAGAGCAGCAGGAACTGAATAATAAGATCACGGAGCTTGAGAGCCGCCTGACCACGCTCAACGAGGACAATGAGTCCCTCCGTCAGGATCTTGCCAATGCGGCTGCACAGGCCATCGCAGGCGAGGGTTCGGTTGAGGCAGCGGCACAGCTGGCTGCACTTCAGGATCAGGTTGCGGAATCTGAGCGTGAAATTGCAGCACTGCGTTCCGAGCTGGAAACCAAGAATACAATGATCGAGGAGTCCGCCGGTCTGTCCAGCGAATCCGATCTCCAGAAGCTCGCTGAGTACGAAGCACTCATGAGCGAGCAGACCGCACAGCTTGCGGATAAGGACCGCGAAATCGAGAATCTTCAGCAGCAGGTCGCTGAGCTCAAGGAGAACAGCGCGGACAGCAGCTTCGACATGAGCGCACTGTTCATGGAAGCACAGATGACTGCGAAGAAGGTTTCCTCTGAGGCGAGAAAAGAAGCTGACAAGCGAATCAACGAGGCGAAGGCGCAGGCTGAAACCATCATCAGTGAGGCTACTGCAAAGGCAGAGTCCACGATCGCAGATGCAAATCAGCAGGCTGAGCAGACTATCGCAGATGCAAACAAGCAGGCTGACGAAACCATCAGCAATGCCAATGCAGAAGCTGAGAAGAAGCTCAACGATGCCGATGCGAAGGCCATCCAGACCGTCGCAGATGCAGAAGAATCCGTCCGCTCCTCCCTGGAGGATGCAGAGCGCAGAACCAAGACTACGACTGAAACAGCAAGAACAGTCCGCGCACTGCTCCGCAGCGAGATCGACTCCGTCACCAAGAAGTTCAACGAGATTTCTCTGGTGCTGGAGAACCTCACCGGTCAGGCCGGAAGCCGTTTGACGGAAGCCAAGAATATCATCACCGATGCCCGCAATACGGTCGGCGATGATGACAGCGTTCCGAGCTTTGAGAGCTTCGACGAGGTCGCTTCCAAGTCCTCCTTTGAGAAGGCCGGCAAGAGTGAGTTCAATTTTGACGATCTTGCGGAGAGCGCAGGGGACAGCGGCAACGGCTGGAACTGATTGTTCATGGAATATCAATGCAATGTTTCCGATCTGCCGGCGCTTGTCAGAGAGCGTCAGGTTCTCCGCGCCGGTGATCGGGTGATTCTTTCGGGTACGGTGTACACCTCCCGCGATGCGGCACATAAGCGTCTGACTGCTGCCATGAAGGAGCAGGGCGTCGATGCGCTGCCGTTTCCGCTGAAGGATGCCGTCATCTACTATGCGGGGCCGACTGCCGCGCCGCCCGGACGTCCCATCGGGGCGTGCGGCCCGACGACCTCTGGCAGAATGGATCCCTATGCGCCGATGCTGCTCGACAACGGCCTGCTGGCCATGATTGGAAAGGGTGAGCGTTCACAGGCTGTCTGTGACGCAATCGAGCGCAATCATGCAGTATATTTCTGCGCTGTCGGCGGTGCGGGCGCACTCGCGGCTGCGCATATCACAAAATGCGAGGTCATCGCATATGACGACCTCGGCTGTGAATCGGTCAAGCGACTGGAGCTGTCGGAGTTTCCGCTGCTCGTTGCGATTGATTCCAAAGGCGGCAATCTGTTCCGCGACGGCAGGGCAGAATTTGCCGGATGATCCGGAATTTGTCTTAATTGCCGAATCAGATTGTTGAAAGCTGTTCAAAACGCCGTTTTTCCTGCTGAGAGCAGGATTATGCTTGACAAATGTTCAGCTTTCGGGTATGATGATAATAGGTCATACACCGTGCTGCCGGTTCTGCGGCAGTCTCGGTTTTTGACGGTACGGCTTCAATGCTGCGGGGAGGTTCAGCATGGATTCGTTCTCTGTTGAAATGCTTCGCAGTATGCCGGATGAAGCGTTGGTATCTGTGTGTACAGATCAGCCGCGGGCTTTTGAGGTTCTTTTTGAACGCTACCGTCCTACGGTCGTCAGTATGGCGAAATCCTTTGCCGTGAATGCGGCGGATGCCGAGGACTATGCGCAGGAGGGAATGTTCGGACTGCTTGCCGCTGTCGCTGCTTACTCGCAGGATCAGCCCGCCGGGTTTCGTACCTTTGCAGCGGTTTGCATCCGCAACCGGATGCGGAATCTTTTCCGGAAGGAATACGCTGAAAAAAGAGCAGGCTCCGATCTGCCGGATGTGTCTTTGGATGATCCGGAGAATCAGATGGCAGAAACGCTGGCCGATCAGGCTGAAACGCCCGAGGAAATCGTCCTGGAAAAGGAAGAAGCCTCCGCGCTGTATCAGCAGGTCGCAGATGTGCTCAGCACACAGGAGCGTGAGATCTTCTGGCTTTCTGTCAGCGGCCATTCCTATGAGGAAATTGCTGCGATTTTGCAGGTTTCTGCAAAGAGCGTTGACAACGCGATTCAGCGTTCCAGACGCAAGCTCCGTGCCGTATGGAGCCAAAAGGATACGGCCGCGGATCCGCAGGCAGAACCCTGAGGTACGCCCGCCGCAGTCCGGCTGACTGCCCCTGAAACGGAAGGCGGGGGAAAGCCCTTCCATTTATTCGATGACCCGGCTGCATTTCTTCCAGCATGTGCAATTCTTCACCTGCAACCCGGTTCGCTTCAGGGCAATGCCCGCAGGCGAAACATGTGCAACTGTGATGGCGTAATTCCGTCGAGGTCCAAATTTCAAGAATCGAGGAAAATTCAAATGTACGAAGACAGAACCTTAGTATGCAATGAGTGCGGACAGGAGTTCGTGTTCACCGCCGGCGAGCAGGAGTTTTATGCTGAGAAAGGCTTTGCAAACGATCCGAAGAAGTGCAAGGCTTGCCGCGACGCAAGAAAGAATGCCGGTAAGACTGAGCGTGAGTATTTCACCGCGACATGTGCAAACTGCGGCAAGGAGGCTCAGGTGCCGTTCCGTCCGCGTGAGGATCGCCCGGTTTACTGCAGCGAGTGCTATGCACAGATGAAGAGCCAGCAGGACTAATTCAGAACAGAAGGGCGCGGCACAGACTGCGCCCTTTTTATTTCCCCGGATGATGAAAGGATGATTACAATGGAAATTACCAAAGATATGCTGATCGGTGACATTCTCGATATGGCACCGCAGACTGCGCCCTATTTCATGGAAATGGGCATGCACTGCCTCGGCTGCCCCGCTTCCCGCGGCGAGTCGCTGGAGGATGCTTGTGCGGTACACGGCGTCAGCGCAGACGAGATGGTCGCAAAGCTGAATGCTGCCGTTGCAGAGTAAAAACGGATTGCCGTCGGTTTTCGGCGGCATCTTTGTTTGTAATGATATTGCTTATTCCCGAGAGAGAAGAAGGAGACATCCATGAACCGCAAGGAACTCAATGAAATCCGGAATCATTTTAATCCGGAAGCAAAATATTTTACGATGGATCGCGTGCTGACGGCGTTTATTGACAGTCAGCGCAATGTGCGCGGTGTGTGTCTGCGCAATGCTTCGTCCATTGCATCGCCGGAAAGCCAGATTCTGTATGAAACCATGAAGAAGGTGCTGAACGTCAACATCGGCAAGCAGAGTTCTGAGCTGCCGTTCCGGAATCATGCCTACGGCGAGGACGGCGCACAGGCCTTCCTGACCAAGCTGCTTGCATCGGAGCTGAAACAGGAGGATGTTGCGCTGCAATTCCTTGGTAGACTTGCGGAGCAGGTCGATTCTGATGCGCCTTATGCGGTGCTTATGGCGTATTGCCAGTATAATCCGCCGCGGAAAAATAAAATGGACGAGCTGGAAACCGATTTTACGGATCAGGTGTTCCGGTATCTCGTCGCGGCGCTTTGTCCGATTGCAAAAACGGAGGGCATGCTGGTGTATAACCAGTTCGACGACGAGATCTTGCGGCAGGAGAATCCGAATGCCGTCATCAGCAAGGCGCCCGCAGACGGCTTCTTCTTCCCGGTGTTTTCTGACCGTGCGACGGATGTTCACCATGTTCTGTACTATACGAAAACGCCGAATACGCCGAATGAAAAGCTCATAGATGCGTTTCTGGAGTGTGATGTTGAAACCACGGTCGAGGAGGATCAGGCGGACATGAAGAATGTGCTCGGTTCTCTGCTCGGGGATGATCTGACATATGAAACGGTGACGGCCGTCAACGAAAAGCTGAACGAGATTGTTGCGAAGAACAAGACCGACGATGCGCCGACGGAGGTTACGGGGCGGATCCTGCACCGGCTGCTCGCGGAATCGGGCGTGCCTGAGGAAAAGCTGGTCGATACCGAAAAGGTATTTGAGGAGCATGTGGAATCGACGCTCAAGCCGGAGCGCTTGGTTTCCTCCAAAACGGTGATCAAGACGCCGGAGATCGTTGTCAACGTCAAGAACAGCGCCAAGGACAAGGTGCGGCTCGATAAGATCAACGGGCGGCACTGCATGGTTATTGAGCTGGACGAAGCGCTGATTGAGGTCAACGGCTATGATCTGAAGGTTCCCGGCGTGCTCGATCCCGATGCACAGACGCCGTGGGACAGCTGATGAAAGGAGCGCAGTATGAAACTGGCAGCAGCACTGATGCGCCGGGCTGATCTGCAAACGCAGATCTCGGATCTGGAAAACCGGCTCAATAACAATGCACGCGTGCAGGAGGGCGAGAAGCCGACGGAATCTCCCGCGGAGCTTCTGGCGGCACTGGACGCGGCTGTTGCGGAACAGGAAAAGCTGATTGCACAGATCAACCTGACAAATGCACAGACGGTTCATGAGGGCAAAACGATTACGGAACGGATTGCGCACCGGGATGCGCTGATGCAGAAAAGCCGGATTATGCGCGGCTTTCTGAATGAGGCGAGCAGCCTTGCGCCGCGGTATTCCAAGACGGAAATCCGGATTGAAAGCAGCGTCAATGTCCGGAAGCTGCAAAAGGAACTCGATCTGCTGGCAAAGGAAATCCGGCAGAATGAGGAGCTGCTTCAGGAGCTGAACTGGACTGTTGAACTGATAGAAACGAAACCGTAAACAATTTGGCGGGACGTCAGGTGGACGGCAGCTCCGCGGCTGAGTATAAGTCCGCATAGACTTCGGTCTGAATTCTGCTTGTGACAATGCATTCTGCAAAACTGCACAGCGGAACACGGCATTCTGCACAGTTATTACCATGCTGTCAGTGACGTCCGGGCGGGAACGGGGATATGAAAAAAGCAACAGCAGGAGCCTTTCGGTTCCTGCTGTTTTTGTTCGTTCAGAAAATCTGTCCGGGGAGTTTCAGCTTTTCCTTCTCCGGAAAATCCTTGTCAAACGCCTCGACATCAGCATCATCGACGTAGTAGCCGGACGGAGTCTGGTACACGCCGGTCACGCTGTCAAGATAGCCCGGAATCAGCTCTTTGCAGAGGAAAAACGACGCGTCTGCGTCCTCCGGCAAATCGTGATAGCGGATTCCGAATTTGCTTGCGTAATCGAAGCCGCTGTTGCCGTAAAAGGCGATATTGCCCTCAAACAGCACAGCGCCGAATCCAAGTGCGGCAGCCTGTTCCAATGAATAATCCAGCAGAATCTTGCCATAGCCTTTCCGCTGGAGGCCGGGGGCAATGCCGATCGGCCCCATCGTCAGAACGTCAACCGTGCGTCCGCCGTCGGCCTCGATGATCGTTTTCATGAACATGTTCTGCCCGATCAGTCTGCCGTTCTGCTCCATGACGAAGTCCAGCTCCGGAACAAATGCCGGGTCATCGCGCAGCACATGAATGACATAATGCTCGCTGCATCCGGGACGGTAGACGTTCCAGAATGCCTCTCTGACGAGATGCTCGACAGCACGGTAATCTTCCGGTTTTTCCAAACGAATCTGATAGTCATTTGATTCCATTATTTAATCCTCCTGAAAATTGTTGACTGCAATGCTGTTCAGCGGGAGGTTTGTGATTGTCAGAAAACCTCCCGGTCAGCCGACAATCTCCGGTGTGTTGTAATGTTTCAAACAATACGCTCCTATAATAAAGATTTATGATCAGCCTTGCGGCGGGATCATCCTTTGCATCTGCGGCCGGCGGTGTTTCCGGCGTATTTTTATTATAGCATATTATCAGGTGAATTTCAATGGGAGAGCGGCAAAAAAGTTTATACTTCGACTGCATCGCATGGCCTTATAACGGAGGCACATGTTTGCTGATGGCAAACCGCACAGTTTCGCTTTGCGAAACATGGGACAGCGCCCGGATTCATGGAAGCGAATCGAACCGGCGTTTCTTCTGACAATTTGCACAAATCCGGAACCGCATTTTGCATATTATACATAATGTTCCGATTTGCACCTTGACAGAATAAAGTTGCTGCTTTATAATAATGTTGTCGGAGTAATGCGCAAACCGAATAAAACAATTCCTCAATCACATCACACCACGAAACCATACCGCAGAGGTTTTTCTGCGGTTGGAATATTATTTATTTATCAAGGAGGATACACTATGAAACATCGCAGAATCATCTCTCTACTCTCGGCAGCCCTGATGGGCTTTTCCGTCACGGCTTTCCCGCCCGTTTTTTTTGAACAGGCGGAGATCGTTGCGGAGGCGGCCACAACCAAAACTGAAGGAGACTGGAGATATTCCTACGAATCCGGTTCCAGCGTGGCGACAATAGTCAAATATATCGGCAGTGATGTGAAACCTGAGATTCCCGAAAAACGCGGCGGCAAAACAGTCACAACAATCGGGAAGGAAGCCTTTGAAAATACCAGAATTCAATCTGTTAAAATCCCCAGCACAATCAAAACAATCGAAACAAATGCGTTTCATGGTTGTTATTCGCTGACTGAAATCGTGATTCCCTCTAGTGTAACGAAAATAAAGGCGTTTGCATTCAACTACTGCACAAAGCTCAAAAAAGCTGAGATCCAAGGTGCCGCAAAGATTTATAACTATGCCTTTAATAACTGCACTGCACTGGAAAACATTATCATGAATCCGAATTGTTCTCGTGCCGCCTCAAGCAGTTCGGAATTACCGGCCAAAGGTTCATTTAATAACTGCACATCTCTGACAAAGATCAACAATATTACTGTTGTCAGCACCGGTACAAACGGAAAGCCTGCGATTACGCAAGACAAAGATGTGAAAAAGCTGATTGAGCTGTTTATGATGAGAAGCGACAATATCAAGTTTATGAAGGATTACAGCAACAAGCTTATTAATTATATCATCAAGACTGAACTGGTTGCCGGCACGAGCGACGCGATTCATGCCCGCCAGCTTCACGACTGGATGATCAGTAACTGTGGCTACATGACAACGGGAACAAAATTCGACGAACCCAAGGATGAAAAAAATATTGAATATCAGACATCAGATAACCTGTTCATGAGCTACGGGCTGACAAACTGGGTCGGTGAGGGAGTCTGCCACGCATTTGCGCGTGCGTATCAAAGACTGCTGACGGCAGCCCATATTGATTCGTATATTCTGTATCAGGATACAAAAGGTTCTGAACATTCCTGGAATCTGGCAAAAATCGGAGGAAAATGGTATTACATTGATGTTACATGGGATGAAACAAGCGGCGGAAACTTGACATATACTTATTTTATGAAAACAAGAAAGCAAATGGAACAAATGGACTCGATCTATAAAAACTGCGGAATAGAACTGAATGAAGCTTTATTGCGCAAGGATAATAATGCTGCAAGGCAGGAATATTTAGATGCAGGAGAGGTCGCGTGGAAAGCAGCCAAGAATACTGCTGCCTATACGGACAGCAACAGCGACGGTGTTCTGGACGGTGACTGGAACCTTGACGGCGTCAAAAACAGTGCGGATACAGCTATGAAAAAACGAATTGCAAACTTCTTTCCCAGCGGTTTGACAGATAAAAATATGAAAACATGGGTTTATAAGCTGCATAAAGCACATAAAACGCCCGAACAGTTCCTGACAGACGCAGGGTATTAAGCACTTTTGCTCTGATCCGGAAAGTCCATAGGCATTAGAAAACCGCCCGCTTTTCATCCAAGCGGGCGGTTTCAGTCTGCATGGGGTTATCGACAAGCTGATGCGGCTGTTCACCTCAAGGTTGCTTCGCAGGCGGATTCAGAATATCATCCCATGTGATATCCTTTTGCGCAACCGTCTTTGCCGTATAGTATTTGAGGATAAACTGCGCGTCCTCCACGCTGAGCTCGCCGCTTTCGTCCACATCTGCTGCCAGAATCTGATCCGCTGTCAGCTTCATGTCGTTTCCTGCGATGCGTTCTGTATACGCTTTCAGCGTCATCTGCGCGTCATCCACACTGACTGCGCCGTCATCGTTCAGATCGCCCGGCAGCAGCAGCTTCACGAATTTGTATTCGTATTTTTCCGCATGCGCCTGCGGGGTACTGCCCTCATAGCTCCGGATTGTCGCACCCTTGGGAATCGCCTTGGCACTGTCAGCGATTTCGCATTCCGGTGCCTGAATCAGAATTTCTTTCAGGCTCGCACAGCCGGAAACCGCCTCCGCACCGATTGCTTCAACGCTTTTGGGCAGAATGATTTTTGTAACGGGTGCGTTGTCAAATGCGTGATCCGGAATGGCAGCCGTTCCTTTCCGGAATACAACCTCCAGTTCATCGCCTGTCGTGCGGAAAGCGTTCTGATGTATTGTTTCAATGTCTTTGCCGATTGAAACGGTTTTCAGTGCCGGACACTCTGAAAATGCGCCCTGCTCTGTATAGCTGCCGCAGGCGATGTCCTTTACCGAATCCGGCAGTGTGACGCTTTCCAGCGCAGCACATTTCCGGAAGCATTCAGCCGGAATGATTTCCGTACCCTCTCCGATTGTCACCGTTTTCAGATCGGCGCATGCGTAAAACGCGCCGTTGCCAAGCGTACAGCCCGGAAGTGTCACTTCCGTCAGGCCGCTGCTGTGAAAACCGTTCCGACCGATCTCTGTCAGCGACTTCGGAAATGTGCAGTCTGTCAGCGCGCTGCACCCCTGAAATGCGGATTCACCGACAGAAGTCAGCGTTTCCGGCAGAATGACCTTAGCAAGCTCCGTGCGGTTTTTGAAGGCTTCTGCGGGCACTGCTGTCACGCCATCACGGAAGGTGACCGCAAGTCCCTCACCGCATGTGCGGAAAGCGTTTTGATGAATGGTTTCAATGCCCTTGCCGATTGAAACCGTTTTCAGTGCCGGACACTCTGAAAAAGCGCCCTGCTCAGTATAGCTGCCGCAGGCGATGTCCTTTACCGAATCCGGCAGTGTGACGCTTTCCAGTACCGCACATTTCCGGAAGCATTCAGCCGGAATCATCTCCGTTCCCTCTCCGATTGTCACCGTTTTCAGATCGGCGCATGCGTAAAACGCGCCGCTGCCGAGCGTGCAGCCCGGAAGTGTGACTTCCGTCAGGCCGCTGCTGTGAAAAACGTTCCGGCCGATTTCTGTCAGTGACTTCGGGAATGTGCAGTCCGTCAGCGCGCTGCACCCTTGAAATGCGGATTCACCGACAGATGTCAGCGTTTCCGGCAGAATGACCTTTGCAAGCTCCGTGCGGTTTTTGAAGGCTTCTGCGGGCACTGCTGTCACGCCCTCACGGAAGGTGACTGCAAGACCCTCACCGCATGTACGGAAAGCGTTCTGGTGAATGGTTTCAATGCCCTTGCCGATTGAAACCGTTTTCAGTGCCGGGCACTCCGAAAATGCGCCCTGCTCTGTATAGCTGCCGCAGGCGATGTCCTTCACCGAATCCGGCAGTGTGACGCTTTCCAGCGCAGCACATTTCCGGAAGCATTCAGCCGGAATGATCTCCGTACCCTCTCCGATTGTCACCGTTTTCAGATCGGCGCATGCGTAAAACGCGCCGCTGCCGAGCGTACAGCCCGGAAGTGTCACTTCCGTCAGGCCGCTGCTGTGAAAACCGTTCCGGCCGATTTCGGTCAGCGATTTCGGGAATGGAAATGCCGTCAGGGCGGTGCATCCGTAAAAGGCATCTTCCCCGATTGACACAACAGTGTCCGGCAGGGTAACGCTTTCCAGCGACGTGCATCCGCGGAACAGTCCGGCGCCGATTGCCGTAATCACATTTTTGCTGTCTGCATTCCGGATGACAGCACTTTTGATCTTTGCCGCGTTGGAACCGAATGCATTTCCGTTCACGGCTGCCATATCACCGGAACCGGTAAGCGTCAGAACACCGGCGGCATCCAGCTGCCAGCGAATCGTTTCCCCGATTGTATCCGCAGCAACAGGCTCCTCTTCCGCAGCGGATACAGCAGCAGATCCCGCAAAAGGCACTGCGGCAGCCGGAACAGGCTGCACGGCGGCGGCCAGCATCAGGAACGCTGTCAGGACAGATGTGTAACGAATCAGTTTCATATTAACTCCTTTTGCAGTAAACGGCGCTCTCTGTCAGAGAGCAGATATTATATTATACCATTTTCCGCACCGGAAAGCAAGCTGATTCCGCCGCGGATTCCTGCCGATTATTGCGAAGTTCCGGAAAACAGCAGCCCGTGCGGTGTCATTTCTGTCAATTACGGATGCCCGCAAGCCCTGCACCGGGCTTCATTTGCCGTATACAGCAAAACGGGCGGACGATTGTCCGCCCGTCTGTGCAACGGTTGGTTTTGATTTCGCGCAACATATCATACAATCTCTTGATACTTACGCTGTTTATGCTTATGCTGCCGTTCAGCGGCGGTCTGTCCTGTCTGCCGGATCAGCAGTAATATCCACTGATATATGTACTTCTCGGATTGCGGAATTCTGTGATATATCTGTGGTTGATGTAGACCTTGACGACAGGTACGCCGTTCCGGTCATAGACCTTGACTTCAACCGGATTCGCAATAAACAGCGTGCCGTCCACTTTCAGACGGGAGCAGTAATAATGCTGCCGCAGAACTTCTGCTGCACTTGCCGTAATGGCATAGGGACTGTCCGTTTTGGCAATCGTGTCGTATGTGCCCAAAACAGATACGAATGCGAGGGATGCTGCCAGGATACCCTTGATGATGCGTGATTTCATGGTTTCAACTTCCTTTCTGAGAATATGATGAATGAGATTCGGTTACCGAAATAACCATTTTTATTATAAAAGGAACCGCTGCGGTTGTCAAGTCGTTTTTTGAATGTTTGCCTGAGTATTCTTATGCAGTCTGCAATGCATGCGGGCGTCACCGGCGCGGTGTTTCCGGCAGCTTGCAGAGAAACAGAAAAATCGGAGCAACATATTTGCTAAAAACACTTGACAATGCGCTGCGGATGTGATAAGATGAAGATAAGCCGTCGGGATGTCCGGCGGCAAAGGAAATATTGATAGGAGGATTCACAATGGAAAAACAGGAAAAATGGCTTAACCTCTGGAAAGTACGTTACAACCCGACCGGCTTTAGCACCATACTGTACTATTTCAGCAACAAGGATGAAGCGAACAGGTTTGCTGAAAGAGATTTCGCAGACATGCCTGTCAGGGTTGCAGCCAGCACCGACGGTGAACCGCATCCGGTCAAGATTTATAAGACTGCTGAGAATGCAGAACGGGATAAAGGACAATACCAATACATCTGAGAAAGCCGACCGGCAGAGTGCAATACTCCGCCGGTCGTTTTATGTTTTGTCGATACGCTGCGCCTGTGGAGGAGGAGGCGGGCTGTAAGGGACTGCAAATCGTTACAGTTCATTCAGACCGCGCTTCACACCAAGCACACCGCCTGTGATCATAGCCAGTGAAAACAAACTCAGAAAAATGTATATCTTTGGATCCTGCACAGTTTCGCTTTTCCGTACCGCTTCACCTGTGTCTGCATTGCACATCAGTGCCACTTCCTCACCCTTTTGGTAAGATCTGGTCTGCTCTCTCCGTTCGATTGTCCGCTTCTGACCGGAATCAGTTTCATAGCCGATTGTGATTGCGTAATATGTTTTGACTTTACTGCCGTGGCGTCCGCTCCTGACTTTCTTCTGATAGGATTCGCATTGCTGCACAGTCCCGGTCACCGGTACTGTGTACAGCCTTGCATTGCTGGATGTGCTCTGATACTGCACGATCATCAGTATGATCATGATGGCAGCAACAAGGAAGCAGATAATTCCGTCTGCAATTTTGCGCTTCGGCGTATAGCGTCTCAATGAAAAACACTCCTTTATTTCCGGTTTACCGTATTTACACTATAACATATAGTACATGACGGATGCAGCTTTGCGGATTCAGATATGTATTAAGTATAGCATTTTATTGACGGAAAGTCAAGCGCAAGTCCGCAACGGAGCACGGCATTGACTGTTCCGAACCGAAGAGAATGCGGAGCAGTCCATTCAATGATACACCTGTCAGTTGGGGAACCGGACAGATTAACCGGAATGCCCGGTGGCGATTGGAGCCGGTCAGCTGACTGCCGCACGCTGTTGATCTGACCGCACCGCATAACTGAACAGTCGCGCGCCGGTATCATCACTGACATATGCGGGCGGCAGTGCTTCCGGCACTTTTTTTATTATTATAGCATAATAATCTTTTTGGAGCAGAAGCGGGGTGCAGATCAAATGATTTGAATACGCGGCTTTGCTGTTCCTGCCGCCGTTTCTGTTCGATTTGTTAATAGCACGGGAGGAAAAATAAGAAAATTCGCGTGTTTTCATGGTTGAAAGAATTCGTTAATTTGTACAAAGTTTTCCGCTTCTCATTTTAACATAAAACAATACAACTGATTTCTTGCCGGACTACACTGTGCGAATCCGTGCGTACCTGCGCTGTAATATAACACAGTAAACTATTTCTTCAAGGTTGACTTTTCAGTATCAATCTGGTATAATATGAAACATCCGGGTTCATATTGCGCAGTATAATTCAGGATTACATTTGACAAACGATAAAAGGAGTATTATTATGAAACAAAAAATCGTATCACTCGTAACATCCGTTCTCACTGTCCTGACTGTTACGACCGCACCGTTTACTGCTGCTGCTGCTGGAAAAACAACGGATTACACGATCAAGGATTATGCAGCTGCCGAGAGCTATTACAACCGTGTTGTTCTGTCCAAGTCCTGGCAGAACTCCGATGACCGCAATGAGCGCGGCGAAATGCTCCAGCTGCCGGCATATATGCTGAACCGTATGACCACCGATGCTCTGGTCGAGGCTGTCCTCGATTATCCTTATTTCTATGACATTTATGCGTTTGATGATGTCCAGGAAGGCGTCGATCTGATGATGCAGACCTTTAACGGCGTAAGAGAGCTGGCAGACCGCGATGATGTTGCTTCTGTTCTGCTTGATAAGTACAGCGGCGAAGAGGTTCTGACGGATGCATCTTCTGCGGATGCGGAAGTGTTCAGACTGACCAACCTTGAGGTTCTGCTTTCTCAGGACTTTGTTACGACGAAGCTCGACAAGAAGGAGAAGAGCAAGTTCGTCAAGAACATCGCATCCAAGATGGATGATAAGATTGCTTCGCCGGTGTACGGCGACTTTACCAACAATCTGGTATTTGACCTGACTGAGGAGAACTCCAAGGACAGCGGTCTGCTGAAGGACATGCAGACTGTCCGCGACGGCAAAGCAACCAGCACCTATGTCAAGACCCCGAACGGCACAAAGGTGGCTGCGACTGCATATTCGACGGAGCCGCTTTCTTCCTCCCAGATCAGCAGCATCAATAAGAAATATGACGCTGCATATCCGAAGGCAAAAAGACTGCGCAGCGCTTCCGGCAAGTACAACTGCCATTCTTATGCGTGGTATTCTACCTCCACTTCCAACAATAAGTGGATCAATAACCCGAGCGCATACTGGACCGATAAGAGCTATAAGCAGACCACGACTGCGAAAGCCGGCCGCAAAATTATCTATGTTGACCGCAGCAAGAACACCCTCCAGCATTCCTCGATCGTTTACTCTGTTTCCAACTCTACGATCACTGTGAATTCCAAGTGGGGCAAGTGCGGACTGTACCGTCACAGCCTGACCAACTCTCCGTACACGAACTGCAAGTATTATTGCTTCTATCGCTGATTCCGTCTGACGGATTCGGCTTCCGGTACGCTTGAAAGCAGTGTACTGATCTGTGATGAAAAAGAGAACTGCTGCACCGACGTGCGGCGGTTCTCTTTTGCTTTGCATTTGATATTTTGTATTGTTCTGCTTTTACTATGCGGACAGCGGAGTATGTATTTTTGTATCAGATATACTGTACAGATTGTTATATTGATGAACGGCCGCAAGGCGGTCCAAACACAATTTTGACGGATTAAGAAATTATGAAGATTGCGCTTTTGTTGCAAAGAATTGATATTTAACATGAGCACAGCATGATGAATAACACGTGTATACGTCGCTTTCGATTTTATGCACTTCGGGCAAGCGGGAATCAGAAAATAATTCGGGAGCTATTGACATTTCCTTGGAAATCTGATATGATGTATACATCCGGTTGATTATTGCGCGATAAAATGCAGGATAAACACAGCAAAATTATGACAAGAAAAATGACAAGGAGTATTTGAAATGAAACAAAAGCTCGTATCAATCGTTGCATCTGTACTTTCGGCACTGACCGTAACAACCATGCCGTTCGCTGCATCCGCAGCGGAGAATCCGGCAGATTACACAATCAAGGATTACACAACCGCAGAAGGCTTTTATAACCGTGTTACCCTTTCTAAAACATGGCAGCAGTCGGAAGACCGCGTGGAGCGCGGCGAGATGCTTCAGCTGCCGCAGTATATGCTCGACCGCATGACGACGGACGCACTGGTTGAGGCAGTTCTTGACTATCCGTTCTTCTATGATGTCTATGCGTTCGATGATGTTCAGGTCGGCTTCGATCTGATGATGGATACTTTCAACGGCGTGCAGGAGCTGGCTGACCGTGATGACGTTGCTTCTGTGCTGCTGGATAAGTATTGCGATGAGGACGTCATGATGGAGGCAGATTCCGCTGATGCGGATTCAGAGATGTTCAGACTGACCAACATGGAGATTCTGATGTCCCAGGACTTTGTTACGACCAAGTTCACCAAGAAGGAAAAGAACAAGTTCGTCAAGAGCGTCGCTTCCAAGATGGAAGACAAGCTGGCTTCTGAGGTTTGCGGTGACTTCACCAACAATCTTCTGTTCGACCTTGCTGAGAAGAATTTCAATGACGGCGGTCTGCTGAAGAATGTGCAGGATGTCAAAGACGGATACGGCCCCGGCTATGTTACGACGCCGAAGGGCACGAAGGTTGGCACGACTTACCACGATTCGGAACCGCTTACACAGAGCCAGATTATGGTTATTAACGCTTTGTGCGCCCGCGATTATCCGAATGCAACCAAACTGCGCGATGCGTCCGGTAAGTATAACTGCCATTCCTATGCGTGGTATTCCCAGTCTACGAGCAACTCGCATTGGATGAACAATCCGGCACTGTATGTTAGTGACGGAAGCTATGTCAGCGCATCAAAGCTTTCTTCGGGTCTTAAGCTTGTGTACGTTGCAAAGAATTCCCCGGATTATCCGGATGGATTCCCGATACATTCCGCAATCCTCTATTCGTATTCCAATAACGCGATTCAGAAGGTGACCTCTAAGTGGGGTCAATGCGGACTGTATCGCCATAGTGTGACAAATTGCCCGTATTCTTATTTTGATCTCTATGGTTTTAAGCGCGCCTGATTCACTGAAATAAATCCAAAGAGAGTTGCTGCATTTGCGGCAGCTCTCTTTTTTCTCTTACGGGTTTGAAAATGTCAGAATTTTGTCTTTTCGAGTCTGAAATCAATGGAATTTTGAGATGCTATTTTGTACAGATTGTTATATAATGTGATTGATTTGGACAGATTAAGAAATTATGAAATTTGTGTCGTGAAAAGCAGTGATCTTATATTTAACAAGCGCACTGCGCTGCGAAATCAATGCATCATCTCGCTTTTGTGCGGTTTCTGTAAAACGCAATATAGAATTGTGAAACAAATTTGGAGCTATTGACATTCAAGTGGAAATCTGGTATGATATATACATCCGGTTGAATATTGCGCAATAGCAACTTAGGGTATCAATACAACATCAATACAACATTATGACAAGGAGTATCTTACTATGAAACAAAGACTTGTATCAATCGTTGCTTCTGTACTTTCTGTACTGACCGTAACAACTGCGCCGTTCGCTGCCTCCGCAGCTGAAAAAACGGCAGATTACACAATCAAGGATTACACTACAGCAGAGAGTTTTTATAGCCGTGTGGTTCTGTCCAAGGCATTCCAGACCTCTGAGGATCGTGCCGAGCGCGGCGAAATGCTCCAGCTGCCGCAGTACATGCTGGATCGCATGACGACTGACGCACTGGCTGAGGCGGTTCTCGATTTCCCTTACTTCAATGATGTTTATGCATTCGACGATGTTCAGGACGGTTTTGATCTGATGATGGAGCACTTCAACGGCGTGCAGGAGCTGGCTGACCGTGATGACGTCGCTTCTGTTCTGCTGGATAAGTACTGCGGCGAGGAGGTTCTGACGGATGAAGCGTCTGCGGACGGTGAAGTGTTCAGGCTGACTAATATGGAGATTCTTCTCACCCAGGACTTCTTCACGGCGAAGCTCAGCAAGAAGGAGAAGAACAAGTTCGTTAAGGCGGTTGCTTCCAAGATGGAAGACAAGGCTGCTTCTCCGGTTTACGGTGAATTCACCAACAATCTGCTGTTTGATCTGGCTGAGGAGAATTTCAAGGATGGCAATTTCCTGAAGAATCTGAATGAGGTCAAGGATGGCGAATCGTTCCTGGTCACGGTTTACACACCGAATGGGTCGCCTGTTCAGGGAAGAGCGTCTAATGTTGAGCCGCTTTCGCAGACACAGATCAGTGAATATGATGGATATTGTCAAACCTATTATTCGGCCGCTACAAAACTTCGCAGCGCATCTGCAAGGTATAACTGCCATTCCTATGCATGGTATTCTCAGTCTACGAGCAATAATATCTGGCTGAGTGAACCGTATGCATACATCAATGACGGAAGCTATCATTGGACACAAAACAACAATGTCGGTTCGAAGGTGCTTTATCGTGCATATAATAGCCCGAAATATCCGAACGGTTATCCGATGCATTCTGCAAACGTATATTCGTATAGCGGAACAACTGGTTCACTTGTTCTTCAGTCCAAGTGGGGACAGTTCGGTCTGTACCGTCACACTTGGTCCAACTGCCCGTATTCCTATTATTACCTTGCTTTTGCTGTTCGCTGATTATTTGCATACATGATTCAAAGAGAGTTGCTGTATTTGCGGCAGCTCTCTTTTGTTTTGCATGTCTGAAGCGGGCTTGTTGAAAAATAGGATGATTTTGCCTTTTTCGACGCGGATTATGCCTTGCGCGAACTGTACTATTTGTTATTTATCAGGTGCGAATCTGGGCGAATTGCAGATCCCCGTGGAAGTAAAATAATAAAGAGTGTATGTCAAGAGCAACGATGTTATATTTAACATGAATTTGGAATGCATGTATTATCTGATGATACATGTTTTTTCGCGTGTCATGACATATGGCAAGATAAAACAATAGAAAAAAGCCGAATGCTATTGACATTTCTAAAAAAATCTGGTATGATATATACATCCGGTTGATTATTGGCCAATAAAACACGGGATGAAGCATAGCAATATTATGAAAAAATATGATAAGGAGTATCTCAATGAAGCACAAAATTGTATCAATCGTAACATCTGTTCTCACTGTTCTGACCGTCACATCCGCTCCGTTCTCTGCAATGGCAGCTGACAAGGCAGCGGACTACACGATCAAAGATTACACGACCGCAGAGAGCTTCTACAATCGTGTTGTTCTTTCCAAGGCGTGGCAGCAGACCGTAGACCGTGCAGAGCGCGGCGAAATGGTTCAGCTGCCGGCATACCTGGTTGACCGCTTGACGACCGATGCCCTGGTTGAGGCGGTTCTGGATTATCCTTTCTTCTGCGACGTTTATGCGTTCGATGATGTTCAGGTCGGTGTCGATCTGATGATGGAACACTTCAACGGCGTGCAGGAGCTGGCTGACCGTGATGACGTTGCATCCGTTCTGCTTGACAAGTACTGCGACGAAGAGGTCCTGACGGACGCTGCTGCTGACTCTGATGTGCTCAGACTGACCAACATGGAGATTCTGATGTCCCAGGATTTCGTTACGACCAAGTTCAGCAAGAAGGAAAAGTGCAAGTTCGTGAAGACCGTCGCTTCCAAGATGGAAGAGAAGGTTGCTTCTCCGGTGTACGGTGAATACACCAATGGTCTGCTGTTCGATCTGCTGGAGAACAATTCCGCAGACAGCGCGCTCCTGAGCGACATGGCTGAGGCAAGAGATCGCGGATATTCTTCCTATGTCACGACCCCGAACGGTACGCAGGTTCCCACCATTGCGAATGATACCGAGCCGCTGACACAGGCTCAGATCAACTCCTACGACGCTTCTTGTGCTTCGGCGTATCCGAATGCAGTAAAACTGCGCAGCGCATCCAAAAAGTACAACTGCCATTCCTATGCATGGTATTCTACTTCTTCCAGCAACAAGCACTGGATGAACAATCCGGTTGCGTATGTCAATGACGGCAGCTATGTCGGCGCAAATTCGATCGTTTCCGGCCGTAAGGCTGTTTACATCGCAAAGAACAGCCCGGAGTATCCGAACGGCTTCCCGATCCACTCCGCGATTGTTTACTCTTACTCCAACAATGTGCTCACAATGAGATCTAAGTGGGGTTCCTGCGGTCTGTATCGTCACGTCTGGAACGACAGCCCGTACACCTACTACTGCCTCGGTTTCTTCCAGCGCGCATAATTTGCACCAATGCATCAAAGAGAGTTGCTGCACCTTGCAGCGACTCTCTTTTTTATGCAGATTATCAGCGGCGATACCTGTCGGGGCGGAGCTGCGCTGCCGGTATGATTGTACAGTTTGTTATATATCAGCAGTGAAGCGGAAGAAACTGTCAGCGCCACATGTGTGAATAATTTCAGGAATTTGTTCAGAATCGCAATATTCTTATATTTAACAGAACGACATGAACACACGTTTTCTTCGTTTCTACTTTTATTCCGAGAATTGACGGGCGAAGCAAGATAAAACTATAAAAGATATCGCAGACTATTGACATTTTTGAAGCGATTTGCTATAATGTATACATCCGGTTGAATCGTGCGCATGATAAACTCAGGATATAATAAGAAAAAGGAGTATCTCAAATGAAACACAACATCGCAGCAATCATCACATCTGTACTCACCGTTTTCGCAGCAACAACCGTTCCGTTCTCCGCAGCAGCTTCTGAGAAGCCGGCGGACTACACAATCAAGGATTACACCACCGCAGAGAGTTTCTATAACCGCGTGGTTCTGTCCAAGTCCTGGCAGCAGTCCGATGATCGCATTGCGCGCGGTGAAATGCTTCAGCTGCCGCAGTATATGCTGGATCGCATGACAACCGATGCACTGGCTGAGGCTGTTCTTGATTATCCGTTCTTCTGCGATGTCTATGCATTTGACAATGCACAGGACGGCTTTGATCTGATGATGGAGCACTTCAACGGCGTGCAGGAACTGGCTGACCGTGATGACGTTGCATCCGTTCTTCTGGACAAGTATTGCGATGAGGAAGTTCTGACAGACGCATCTGCGGATGAGGATGTGTTCAGACTGACCAACATGGAAATCCTGCTTTCTCAGAACTTTGTTACGACGAAGCTCTCCAAGAAAGAGAAGTCCAAGTACACCAAGACAGTCGCTTCAAAGCTGGCGGACAAGGCTGCTTCTCCGGTGTACGGTGAATACACCAGTAACCTGATGTTTGAGCTGACCGCGGAAAATACCAAGGACAGCGCTCTCCAGAAGAATATGGAGAAGGTCAGAGATGGCGCATATGTGAAGACACCGAACGGTACAAGAGTTTCTACAACGCAATCGTCGTCGGAGCCGTTTACACAGTCTGAAATCAATGATATGAACAGATATGCTGACAGCCAATACCCGACCGCAACGAGATACCGCAGCGCATCCGGCAAATATAACTGCCATTCCTATGCGTTCTACTCGACCTCAACCAGTAATAATCACTGGATGCCGAATCCGAGCGCATATTGGAACGATGGCAGCTATCATGAAACGTCCATGATTTCCGGCGGCCGCAAGCTCGAATTCTTCTCCGGCAATTCTCCTGAACACTCCGCGATTGTCGTTTCGGCATATGGTGCTGTGACACTGGAATCCAAGTGGGGTCCGTATGGAGTATATCGTCACACGACGCGCAACTGCCCGTATACCTACTGCAACATTCTGAAGTATTACTGCCGCTGATTCGTCAGCTTACAACAAGCAAAGAGAGTTGCTGCACCACGCAGCAGCTCTCTTTTTCTCTCTGTTTGGATATGGACATGTCTATACAATTTGTTGTATCGGCGTCGCAGATTTAACAATAATGTGCGTTCATCTTTGTGGAAAATACCCGGAAATTTGTATGCGTATTTATTATGCGCAGTTTTAACATAATCTATCACAGGTGATTTTCACCTATTCTGCTACGGTTAAAAATATCTTGCTGCTAACAAGATAAAACGGTGAATAATCGTCCGAAAAAGTTGACAATCTGCGGATAATCTGATATAATATATACATCCGGTTGAATATTGCGCAATGTATCTTCGGATGAATTATGAAAAAAGGAGTAAGAAAATGAAACAAAAACTCGTATCAATCGTAACATCTGTTCTCACTGTTCTGACCGTAACCACCGCACCGTTTTCCGCTGCTGCTGCTGAGAAACCGATGGATTACACAATTAAGGACTATACAACTGCGGAGAGCTTTTACAACCGCGTGATTCTGTCCAAGGCATTCCAGACTTCTGAGGATCGTGCAGCGAACGGTGAGATGCTTCAGCTGCCGCAGTACATGCTGGATCGCATGACGACCGACGCACTTGTTGAGGCTGTTCTCGATTATCCTTATTTCTATGACATTTATGCTTTTGAAGATGTTCAGGTCGGCGTGGATCTGATGATGGACACCTTTAACGGCGTGCAGGAGTTGGCTGACCGTGATGACGTTGCCACTGTGCTGCTGGACAAGTATTGTGATGAGGAAGTTCTGACCGACGCATCCGCTGATGACGATGTGTTCAGACTGACCAACATGGAAGTTCTGCTGGCACAGGACTTTGTCACGACCAAGTTCAGCAAGAAGGACAAGTGCAGATTCGTCAAGAATGTTGCATCCAAGATGGAGGATAAGGTTGCTTCTCCTGTGTACGGTGAGTTTACAAACAGTCTTCTGTTCGATCTGACTGAGAAGAATTGCAAGGACAGCACCATTCTGAATGACATGCAGTCAGTTCGGGACAGTGCAACCATCACATATGTCTATACGCCGAAAGGAACCGCTGTTGCCGCATACTTGAATTCATCCGAGCCGCTTTCGTTCTGGCAGAGAATGAAAATTACTCTGCAATATACTGCTGCTTATCCGAATGCAGAACTGTTGGCATTAGCTTCCGGAAAATATAACTGCCATTCCTATGCGTGGTATCAACAGTCTACAAGCAATGATAAGTGGATCAATGATCCGAGCGCATACTGGAAGGACGGAAGTTACAAACGGACGAGCGTTGCCGCTGCGAACCGCAAGATGACATATTTCTCTAACAGCAATAATGCCCTTCAGCATTCTGCTGTCATTAATTCTGTATCCGGTTCTACAATCACTGTGACCTCAAAATGGGGTCAGTGCGGACTGTACAAGCACAATGCAACGTATTCTCCGTATACGAATTGCTGGCTTGCTTACTATTATCGCTGATTTCTTTTCAGTGAATACAACAAAGAGCACTGCTGTACAAACAGTACAGCAGCGCTCTTTTTATCAATGCAGGTTCTGATGATACAGAAAACCGTCCTTCCGGCGCGGAGCCGGAGGGACGGTTGTTTTGTCATCAGTCAGCAAAATATCTGACGCCGCTTTCAAAGATCTTCTGATCCTTTTCACCCGGTACGTTCTTGCAGACCAGCTCGCCGATACGCTCGCTGTGTCCCATTTTGCCGAGCACTCTGCCGTCTGGCGAGGTGATGCCCTCAATCGCGTCCACAGAGCCGTTCGGATTGAAGCGGATGTCCATGGTCGGACGTCCGGAGAGATCAACATACTGTGTTGCGATCTGGCCGTTGTTTGCCATGCGCTGGAGCAGCGAGCCGGAGGCGATGAATCTGCCTTCGCCGTGGGAAATCGGGATCGTGTGCAGGTCGCCGACCTCGCAGGCAGCCAGCCACGGCGATTTGTTCGACGCAATGCGCGTGGTGACCATCATGCTCTGGTGGCGCGCAATCGTGTTGAACGTCAGCGTCGGGGAATTCTCGCTCATGTCGGTGATTTCGCCGTAGGGGACAAGGCCCAGCTTGACGAGCGCCTGGAAGCCGTTGCAGATGCCGAGCATCAGGCCGTCGCGGTTTTTCAGCAGGTTATGCACAGCCTCCGTGACCTTCGGGTTGCGGAAGAATGCCGTGATGAACTTGCCGGAGCCGTCCGGCTCGTCACCGCCGGAGAAGCCGCCCGGAATCATAATCATCTGGGAATTCTCAATCAGCTTGACCGCAGCCTCCACGGACTGCTCAATGTCATTTGCGGAGAGATTGCGCACGACAAGGATTTCCGGCACGGCGCCTGCGCGCTCAAATGCTCTTGCGGTATCGTATTCGCAGTTTGTGCCCGGGAACACCGGAATCAGCACGCGCGGCTTTGCGGTCTTGACAGCCGGTGCAGGACGCGTCGCGGCCTTGTGCGAATAGGCCTCGATGGTTGCAAATGCGGTCTTGATGCGGCAGGGGAATACAGATTCGAGCTTGCCCTCCCACGCCTTCTGGAGCGTGTCGAGGCTGATCGTCTGCGTATCGCTGAAAATCTTGTACTGTTCGGTCGTTCTGCCGATGACCTCCTCGCCGGGCTTGGCAGCGCCGTTCAGTTCGATGATGAACGAACCCGCGCACGGATCAAAGAGGACGCGCTCCGGCAGCACCTTGGTGAATTCAAAGCCGATGTGGTTGCCGAATGCCATCTTTGCAAGACCCTCTGCGACGCCGCCGTTTTCGACGGACCAGATTGCCTTGGCTCTGCCGTCGGAGATCAACTTTTCAACCTGATCAAATACTGCACGGACGCTCTCCCAGTTCGGCAGACCGCTGCTGGAATACTCCGGCGCAATCCGGATGACCGTGCTGCCGGCCTCCTTGAACTCGGTGGAGATCACGCGCTTGGTATCCGCTGTGGAAACCGCAAAGGAAACGAGAGTCGGCGGGACGTCGATATTTTCAAAGGTGCCGGACATGGAATCCTTGCCGCCGATGGATGCACAGGAGAGCTCCAGCTGGGCACGGAAAGCGCCGAGCAGCGCGGAGAACGGCTTGCCCCAGCGTCTGGGATTGTTCTGGGTGCGCTCAAAATACTCCTGGAAGGTCAGCCAGCACTGATGCCAGGAGCCGCCCGCAGCGATGACCTTTGCGACCGATTCGATGACCGCATAGATTGCACCGTGATACGGGGAGTGCTCGGAAATGACCGGGTTGAAGCCCCAGCCCATGATCGAGCAGGTCGAGGTTTCGCCCTTGAGCACCGGAATCTTGGCTGCCATGGCCTGTGCCGGTGTCAGCTGATAGACGCCGCCGTAGGGCATCAGGACGGTGCCTGCGCCGATTGTCGAGTCAAACTTTTCGACAAGACCCTTCTGCGAGCAGATATTGAGGCTGCTCATCAGCTCGCGCCAGCCGTCCGGGGTATCCTCAAAGCGCTCGTCGCGCTCCGGCATTTTGGTCGGTGCTGCCGCCACAATGTCGGTGTGCTTTTCTGCGCCGTTGGAATTCAGAAATTCGCGGGAGAGATCGACAATGGTCTTGCCGTTCCAGTTCATGCGGAGGCGGTTCGTATCGGTTGCCTTTGCCACGACCGTTGCGAGGAGGTTTTCCTTTGCAGCCGCAGCCATGAAGGCGTCCACATCCTCCGGTGCGACGACAACCGCCATGCGCTCCTGCGATTCGGAGATGGCAAGCTCGGTGCCGTCCAGGCCGTCATACTTTTTCGGAACAGCGTTGAGGTCGATGTCCAGACCGTCGGTCAGCTCACCGATTGCGACGGAAACGCCGCCTGCGCCGAAGTCGTTGCAGCGCTTGATCAGCTTGGTGACTGCGGGATCGCGGAACAGACGCTGGAGCTTGCGCTCCTCGGGCGGATTGCCCTTCTGAACCTCTGCACCGCAGTGCGTCAGGGATTCCAGCGTATGGGACTTGGAGGAACCGGTTGCACCGCCGCAGCCGTCGCGGCCGGTTTTGCCGCCCAGCAGAATGATGATGTCACCGGGCGCCGGACGCTCTCTGCGGATATTTTCCGCCGGTGCAGCGCCGACAACCGCGCCGATTTCCAGACGCTTTGCAACATAGCCCGGATGATAGACCTCGGAAACATGTCCCGTTGCCAGACCGATCTGGTTGCCGTAGGAGCTGTAACCGTTGGCTGCGCCGACGGTGATTTTTCTCTGCGGCAGCTTGCCGGGAATCGTATCTGCGACCGGAACAAGCGGATTCGCCGCACCGGTCACGCGCATGGCCTGATAGACGTAGCTTCTGCCGGAGAGCGGATCACGGATTGCACCGCCCAGACAGGTTGCAGCGCCGCCGAACGGCTCAATCTCTGTCGGGTGATTGTGCGTTTCGTTCTTGAACATGAGGATCCAGTCCTCCTGCCCCTTGTCGGTGTCAACCTTGATTTTGACGGAGCATGCGTTGATCTCTTCGCTCTCGTCGAGCGCCGGGATCTTGCCGTCCGCCTTCAGCTTGCGCATCGCCATGGTTGCCATGTCCATGAGCGTGACAGGCTTCTTCTCTCTGCCGAGCGCCTTGCGCGCTGCGAGGTATTCATTATAGGTATCCTTGATATACGGCGTTTCGATTTTGACATTGTCGATCGTCGTCAGGAATGTGGTGTGGCGGCAGTGATCGCTCCAGTAGGTGTCGATCATGCGGATTTCGGTGATTGTCGGATCACGGTGCTCGGTGTCGCGGAAATATGCCTGGCAGAATGCGACGTCGTCCAGATCCATTGCGAGGCCGTACTTTGCAAGGAACGCCTTTCTGCCTGCTTCATCGAGCGCAGTGAAGCCGTCCAGCGTTTCGACGGTTTCCGGAATCGCATAGTTCATATCGAGCGTTTCCACCGTTTCCAGCGAAGCCTCGCGGCTTTCGACCGGGTTGATCAGATATGCCTTGAGCTTGTCGAACTCGGCATCCGTCAGCAGACCGGAAACGATGTAGATGCGCGCATTGCGGACGCGGCAGCGCTCTTTTCCGTTCAGAATCTGGATACATTGCTCACAGGAATCTGCGCGCTGGTCAAACTGACCGGGGAGATACTCCACGGCAAAGACGCGCTCCTGGTTTGAGAGCATCGGCAGCTTTTCGTAGACGTAGTCAACGGCGGGCTCGGAAAACACGGTCGGGATTGCACGCTGGAAATCCTCCGCTTCAATATGGTCGGCGTCGTAGCGGTTCAGCACGCGGATGCCCTGCACGTCCAGACGCAGCGCGGTGCGCAGGTCGGACAGCACAGACTGTGCTTCTACGGCATATTGCGGCTTTTTCTCGGTATAAATACGATAAACAGCCATGAACGAATCAGCCTCCAGTAACATAGTATATATTGGGAAATCGAATGAGCCGTCTGCGGCGGCAGTCAGACACGCGCGGTCAGACAGTCATCCTCGTACCCCTCTATTGTAACACAAATCGCGGAATTCTGCAAACCCTTTTCTGCATTTTCCTGAAAAATTTTCACAACTGTACCATCCGGCGTGTGACCTTGGTAAAACCGCTGTGCATTTTGCTGTTTCTCACCCTCGACGAGCACCTGCACAGTCTGTCCGACCTGCCGCGCCAGATGCGTGCGCCGGATGTCATCCGCCAGCTTGGAGAGCCTTGCGGCGCGTTCGGATTTGACGCTCTGCGGGATCTGATCCGGGAAGGCTGCGGCTCTGGTGCCGGTGCGGGGAGAATACGGAAAAACATGTACCTTCGCAAATCCGATTTCCTGCACAAAGCGGAGGGTTTCCTCAAAATCGGCGTCCGTTTCTCCCGGAAAGCCGACGATGACATCGGTGGTCAGGGCAGAATGCGGGAAGATGCTGCGGATGCGTGCAGCGAGGTCCCGGTATTCTGCGGAAGTGTAGCGGCGGTTCATGCGCTTTAATACGCTGTCGCAGCCGCTCTGCAAAGACAGATGAAACTGCGGGCAGAATTTTTCGCAGGCAGCGAGCGCGGAGAGCGTCTGCTGATCCATGCGCTCCGGCTCCAGAGAACCGAGCCGCACGCGCAGGACACCCGGATGCTTTGCGGCGGCCGCGACCGCCTCTGCGAGCGTCTGTCCGGTATCCAGCCCGAAGAATCCGAGGTTGATGCCGGTCAGGACGATCTCGCGGAAGCCTGCCTCAGCCAGCGCCTGAACCTCAGCCTCCAGACGCTCCGGCGGCATGGAGCGGCACCGTCCGCGGGAAAAGGGGATGATACAGTAGCTGCAAAACTGGTTGCACCCGTCCTGGATTTTCAGGAATGCACGGGTGCGTGTCGTATCCGCGCATGGCAGCGCGGAAAAGGCATCGCCGGTCTGATACGGCACGATGCAGCGCGTCTGCGCCTCGGCATGCGCCTGCGCAATCCATGCGAGCAGGTCATCCCGGTTTTTCGTGCCGGTGACGAAATCGGCGTCCTCAAAGTCGTCCTCCGGGAAGGCCTGCGGCCAGCAGCCGGTCAGAATCAGCTTTGCCTGCGGATTCCGCCGTCTGAGGCTGCGCAGGAGCTGCTTTGCCTTGCGGACGCTCTCTGCGGTGACGGCACAGCTGTTGACAATCAGGACGGCGGCGTCAGCGGCGTTCTGCGCCTCTGTCAGTCCCATTTCCCGGAGCGCCTGCGCCAGTCCGGAGCCCTCCGCCTGGTTGACCTTGCAGCCCAGTGTCATGATCTTGAATTCCATGTTTCTCTCCTGTTTATAGTGCACAATTTCAACATTCTTGCGTTGTGCAACCCCAACAGTTTATTCGGATTGCAAAAAAGAAATGCGAAACCCGTGCGAAAAATCGGTCAGGTGTACAAAAAGCCGCGAATTCACTTGACTTTTTCACGATTCTAGTGTAATATTGAGCCTAGGGTAATTCATGACAACCCTCCAAAACGTTTTGGTGTGCGGGAGCACGCATTCGGCAGCAGTATGTCAACCCTCTCGGCAGACTGTTCGGCGCTGCGCCCCGTCACCGCTGTTTTTTCCGATGATTCTGCCGTATTCGGCCCGCGAAAGGTGAGGATTTACCGATGTACGTAACGACCGTTCATCTCCCCGAGATCGCAGATGTTTCTGACTTTGTCAACATCATGAGCCGCTTCCGCTTTGAGGCACAGCTTCATGTCGGCAGCTATTCCGTCGATGCCAAGTCCATCATGGGCATTTTTACGCTCGACAGAGAGCAGCCGCTCCAGCTTGAGGCATTCGTCACGGACGAAGCCGAGCAGGAGAAGCTGAATAAAGCCCTCGGCAGATTTTTATATCATCCGGTGCACTGATGACACCGACCTTTCGATAACCTCCTTTTGGGAGACATAAGCTGCTCCCGAAATCCCCCTTTTTTCATGTTGCTCCCCGTACCGCAATGCCATGGGGAGCAAACAACCCTCTGCGTATCGTTCTCTGCTGTGTGCAGAGAATGATGCGTCTTTTTTTTGCTTTCTTATTATAGCACAGATCGGCCGGAATTGCAAGATACTGACCGGCCGGAAAAATGATCTGATCAAGGGCTTTCCTGTCAAAGTCAAAATAATAGTATTTGGCCGGGCTTAACGCAAATAGCCTGGCCAATGCTTTGTTTCGGCGCGCCGTAAGTGCTTATATGAACCACAGAATATCCGCTTTCTCCGCTTGCTTTTTGCGGGATAATATGCTGTAAGGCGGCAGTGCCCCCTGTTTCGCAAAGCGAAACTGTGCAGTTTGCCGCAGGCAAACATGCACCTCCGCTGTTACTCCCATTTTACACAGCGTTCGCTTTTTTTACACTTCTCCCATTGCACTTTTCGGTATAATATGCTATAATCTAAATAACACAAAAAAACGGAAAGGGGGGGCTGCATGAAACAGCTCACAGTCGGTCTGATGGCGCATGTGGATGCCGGAAAGACCACACTGGCCGAAGCGCTGCTGTTCCGGACAGGCGAAATCCGTAAGCGCGGCCGTGTCGATCACGGCGATTCCTGGCTGGATACCAGCGAGATTGAACGCAGCCGCGGCATCACGGTGTTTGCGCATCAGGCGTCCGTGACGCTCGGGGATACCGTGTTCACACTGCTCGATACGCCGGGGCATGTGGATTTTTCCGCGGAAACCGAGCGCATCATGCATGTGCTGGATTACGCTGTGCTGGTCATCAGCGGAACGGACGGCGTGCAGAGCCACACCCGGACACTGTGGAAACTGCTGGAGCGCTGCGGCGTCCCCGTGATCTTATTCGTCAACAAAATGGATCTCTCTGACCGCACGGAAACCGCGCTCATACAGGAGCTGCAAGGCAGACTGTCTGCGGGATGCGTGCAGTTTGATACGGATTATGAAACCGTCTGCGAGAATGCGGCGGCCTGCTCGGAGGCGCTGATGACCGCTTATTTTGCGGAAGATACGCTTTCGCAGGAGATGCTGCGGGATGCAATCGCGGCGCGTCAGATCTTTCCGGTCTGCTTCGGGGCGGCGAGGGAACTGGTCGGTGTGGAGTCGCTGCTGCAAATTCTCGCGCAGTATACAAAGGAGCCGGCGCGTCCGGAAGCCTTCGGCGCACATGTGTTCAAGATTTCCGCGGATGCCAAGGGCAACCGCCTGACCTATCTGAAAATCCGCGGCGGAACGCTGCATAACCGGGATGAGCTGCGCTATACAGGTGCGGACCATACGGAATATACCGAAAAGGTGACCGGCATCCGGTTTTATTCCGGTGCGAAATATTTGCCCGCAGATGAAGCGGAGCCCGGCGCTGTCTGCGCGGTGACCGGCCTGACCGCCGCTTTTGCGGGGCTCGGTATCGGCTGCTGCGAAAATACTGCGGAGGCGATGCTGACGCCGGTCATGCGCTACCGCGTGCTGCTGCCGGAAACGGTTGCGCCGCAGGATGCGATGATACATTTTCAGCAGCTGGAGGCGGAGGATCCGCAGCTGCATGTGGAGTGGGATGCCCGCGCAAGAGCGATTTTTGTGCAGCTGATGGGCGCGGTGCAGCTGGAGGTGCTGACGAAGCAGGTTGCGGAGCGGTTCGGGTATGCGATCACGTTTGACAGCGGCGCCGTCACCTACCGCGAAACGATTGCGGAGGCTGTGGAGGGCGTCGGGCATTACGAGCCGCTGCGGCATTATGCGGAGGTGCATCTGCTGCTGGAACCGCTGCCTGCGGGGAGCGGTCTGCAATGCGGCACACGATGTCCCGAGGACGCGCTCGACCGCAACTGGCAGCGTCTGATTCTGACGCATTTGCTGGAGAAAACACATATCGGCGTGCTGACCGGCTCGCCGGTTACGGATCTGAAAATCACGCTGGTCAGCGGCAAGGCGCATCTGAAGCATACCGAGGGCGGCGACTTCCGGCAGGCGACCTACCGCGCCGTGCGGCAGGGGCTGCGCTCCGCAGAGAGCATTCTGCTGGAGCCGTATTACGAATTCACGCTGGAAGTCCCTGCAGAATGTGTCGGCCGTGCCATGACCGATATACAGCAGCGTGCAGGACAGTTTGAACCGCCGGAGATTCTCGGGGAGAACGCCGTTCTGACCGGCAGTGCACCGGTTTCGGAGCTGAATGATTACGCCGCAGAGGTGCTGAGCTATACCAGGGGCAGGGGAATTCTGACGCTGTCCGTGGCCGGATACCGTCCGTGCCATGATGCGGAAGACGTCATTGCCCGGATCGGATACGATGCGGACAGTGACCTGGAAAACAGTGCTGATTCGATCTTCTGCTCGCACGGAGCCGGATACAGTGTCAACTGGCAGGAGGTGCCGATGTATATGCATCTGCCCGCCGTGCTGCCGCACCGTTATGATTTTCCGGAGGAGGAGCTCCTGCCGGAACAGACGCAGCGGGTATCGCAGCTTCCGGCAGCAGGGGACGAGGAGCTCATGGCGATCTATGAGCGCACCTACGGCAAGATCAACCGCGACCAGCCCAAGGCGATGCGCCGCAATAAAACAGCGGAGCTCATGGACGGGAATGTCAAAGTACCCGCACCGCCGGAGAAGGAATATCTGCTGGTGGACGGCTACAACATCATTTTTGCGTGGGATTCGCTGAAAGCGCTCGCAAAGGACAGTCTGGAGCATGCGCGGGACAGGCTGCTCGGTATTTTGCAGAATTATCAGGGATACCGCAAATGCGAGGTCATTCTTGTGTTTGACGCATACAAAATCAAGGGGCACGGCCGGGAGGTCGAGCAGCACGGCGGTGTCAGCGTGGTGTATACCAAGGAGGCGGAAACCGCAGATTCGTATATCGAGCGTGTGTCCAAGCAGCTTTTGAAGGAGAACCGCGTGCGCGTTGCGACCTCGGACGGGCTGGAGCAGCTCATTATTCTGGGCAACGGCGCCATGCGTATATCGGCAAGGGAATTTGAATCGGAGATCCGTGCGGCAGAGCAGGAGATCCGCACACTGATCGGAGGGTGAGCAATGGCCATGGAGTTTCAGCTGCCGGAGGGTATGAAGCGCGTGTATTATCACACGGAGCATACCGAGTGCATGACCTATTTCCAGATCACCGGAAAATTTGATCCGGACGCGATTTCCGCGTATCTGCGCCTTGTGCCGGAGCGCACCCAGAGCATCGGGGATGTGAAGCTGAACGGCACGACCTATGACTATGCGCTGTGGCGGTTCGGGACGGTCAAAAGCACGCGGCTCGACATTGCGAACCAGATGATGCAGACCATTGATCCGCTGCTGACCAAGGCCGATCTGCTGCGGAAGATCAAGCTGACCTATGACGCACAGCTGCTTTTGCAGGTGGTGCCGCTGGTGCGGTATGACGAGCCTGCGCCGATGCTTGCGCCGTCCATGGCGGTCATGCGCTTCTGCATGGAAACCGGTACCGAAATTGACATTGATCTCTATGTCGGCTGTCCGGACGAAATGACAGAGGTGCAGGAGCCGGAGATATAACGTGAATCAAAGAATCCCCGCAGAGTTTTGTGCTCTGCGGGGATGCGTTTAAGCGGGTAAGAAATGCGAGATGACATACAGCACATAGATATGCGCGGGATAATAGACATAAAAGAAGTTCTTGTGCCCCTTGCCGCGTTCGCCGTTATAAAGCAGCAGCAGCGGCAGCGCCAGAATCATGAAGCTCTGGAAATTGTATTGCAGCAGGGATTCCGTCAGCGAAAGACTTTGCTCTCTTGGATTAAATCCGAGCAGACTGATCACGTTCGTGAGCAGATCATGCAACTGCGGCGCACGCACGACGATGAACCGACAGAACCGCGCAGGCAGCTGCGGTACGGTAATCAGTGCATATACAGCGCAGTAGGCAGTATACCCGATCGTCAGCTTCTTTTTACTGCCGCGCAGGGCATAAAACAGCGGGATCATCAGCGTCAGCCAGAGATTGCCCTCGGATATGAAAATCGAACCGAGCGGCCACCCCAGCACCTGATCCGGCACATGCAGCGTATCACCGATCAGCATGATCAGTGCCATACAGATCGGAATTGTCGCAAGCTGATACAGGATGAAATTGCGGAGCCGCTTTTTCCGCCGCGCCGGATCCTGCTTTGTACTCTCCAGAATGTCAATAATCCATACGCCGGGCAGAAGCTCTGTGAAGATGTTGTTTTCCGGCGGCAGAAAGCTCTTGTCCGGGAACCAGCCGTTCAGGATAAACGGAACAACGACGGACAGAGCAGTCATGAGCAGCGACATTTTATAGAGCCGGAGCAGATACTTTTTCCGGTCGTGCGTATGAACAGCGCTTTCCGCTGCACAGAAAAAGAAGATGACCGCTGCAATCCGGCCGATATACCGAAGCGGCAGCGGCGCGCCGAGATATGTGCTCAGATGATCGAGCGTCATGCAGATGACGGCGATGATTTTCAGCGCGGTTGCACTCATATGATCACTCCTTTTGCAGGAATATTTCGGTTTCATGATAGCATATCAAAGCGGAAATGTCAAGCTGCTGACCGGAAACTGTGCTTCGCACACGGTTTGTTCACAGAATATTAACATTCTCGCATGGGTGAGTATGGTATACTATACATATCATGCCTGGCGCTTTTGCGCGGGCAGGACGGAGAAAGGATGAATCCTGAATGAAAGCACGTTTTCATCTGCCCGATTTTGCAGGGCATTTTAAATTTAATCTCGTATTTGCAGAGTTTTTGAAGCGGTATCCGGAGTATTTCCGCGAGGGCGTGGAGATTGCTTCGGTCTACGGCGTGTTCCCGCCCTCCATGTGGAACGGCGGCCGGACACAGACCGGCATCTGCGACACGGAGGCCGTGAAGGGGATTCTCAAGGCGTTCAATGACCGTGGGATCCCGCTGCGGTTTACGTTTACGAATCCCATGCTGGAGGAGCAGCACCTTGCTGACCCCTTCTGCAATATGGTGATGAAGCTGGCGGATAACGGACTGAATGAGGTCATTGTGCTGTCGCCGCTGCTGGAAGCCTATATCCGCGACAAGTATCCGCGGTTCAAAATCACCAGCTCGACCTGCAAGCGCATCACCGATGCAGCGCAGCTTTGCAGTGAAGTGGAAAAGGATTATCATATTGTTGTGATTGACTATGATCTGAATCACGATTTTGAAACACTGAAAAAGATTCCGGACAAGAAAAAATGCGAGCTGCTCGTCAATGCCTGCTGCAATCCCGGCTGTCCGACGCGTTCGGAGCATTACAAGGCAATCGGCACACAGCAGATCATCTACGCAGAGCATGTGCGGAAACATGGTGATGCCCCGCTTGATATGGAGAAAATTCAGCGGGAGCATCCGGATATCCTGTGCTTTGACAACTGTCCCTGTGCGGAGCGGAATCTCTTTGAGATCACCGGGCTGAAAAATCACATCTCGCCGGACGAGATCTGGAACACGTATATCCCCATGGGCTTTGAGCAGTTCAAGATCGAGGGCCGCACCGCCGGAACCCTGAATCTCATGGAGCATTACATGTACTACATGATCAGGCCGGAGTGCAAAGACCGTGCGCGCTTTGAATTTATGAAGTGGCTGGCGCGGAACGGCGTCATCCGTATTGACGAATAACGGAAGTCTGATTCAGTCAACAGAGGTACTGACAACAATGTCAGTACCTCTGTTTTTTTGCTATGGAAACAAAACGTCCCCCGCAGGCGCGAACCTGTGAGGGACGTTTGATTGATTCGGTTTCAGAATCGGATCGGATTACTTGCGGAGTGCAGCCTGTGCCGCAGCCAGTCTTGCGATCGGCACACGGAACGGCGAGCAGGACACGTAGTCCAGACCGATCTGGTGGCAGAACTCAACGGAAGTCGGATCGCCGCCGTGCTCACCGCAGATACCGCAGTGGAGCTTCGGGTTGACCGGCTTGCCCAGCTCGATCGCCATCTTCATCAGCTTGCCGACACCGACCTGATCCAGCTTTGCGAACGGATCGTTCTC
>JAEEGL016626205.1_pt1 | contig 76561 bp, 69 predicted proteins | sample 9134231 | NCBI WGS metagenome assembly JAEEGL01 (sample SAMN16246548, study PRJNA631951) | gut metagenome | biome: gut microbiome; feature: rumen; material: fiber-attached | host: Bos | place: Iran: Karaj | collected 2018-10 | reverse complement strand
TGCTGTCTGCCAGGCCCGCTTCCTTCATTGCGGAATAGAGCGCAGGGACCGGAAGGCCCACGACGTTCGTATAATCACCGGAAATGCCCGTGATGAAAGCAGCCGCCCTGCCCTGGATCCCGTAGGCTCCTGCCTTATCATAAGGTTCGTCAGTCGCAAGATAAAAAGCCGTATCCTGCCTGTCCAGCGTACGGAAAGTCACCTGCGTACGCTCGGCACCGAGACGAAACTCACCTTTTCCGGGACACGCCAGGACCCATGCCGTGATCACGGTGTGTGTCCTTCCGGAAAGCATGTCCAGCATGGTTTGCGCTTCCTGTCTGTCGGCAGGCTTGCCCAGGATCCGGTCACCGACCGCAACGACAGTGTCCGCCGTGAGGACCCAGTCTTCAGGTCCGACCGAAGAGGAAACCGCAGCGGCAAACGCTTTCCTGAGCGCTATGGTCCGCACGCTCGATTCAGGATCGATGCCGGCGGGAAGGCTTTCGTCCGCATCCGTGGGACACACGAGAAAATCCTCCGTGATACGGGAAAGGAGCTCCTTCCTGCGGGGCGATGCGGAAGCCAGGATCAGCATGGACATAACCTCCCACTTTCATACTGAAAATTATAACATACCCCCCAAAGCCTTACAAGTGCGCCAAAAACCGTCGAAAACGGCGGCAAAAAAGGATGTATACGCCTTGCCAAATCCGCGGTTTCTTCGTATCATAGCGGTATCGATCCCCAATGTGAAGAGGTCATCATGAACACACGCATCGAACACGACTCCATGGGAGACGTCCCTGTCCCGGCCGAAGCCCTCTGGGGTGCCCAGACGGAACGCTCCCGGCTCAACTTTCCCAGCGGGGTGGGCCATGAACCCATGCCCGAGGAGATCATCTCCGCCTTCGGCATCCTGAAAAAAGCGGCTGCCCTGGCCAACTGGTCTCTTCTTCCGGAGAGAATGACGGAAGAAAAGATATCCGCGATCCTTTCTGCGTGCGACGAGGTGATTTCCGGAAAGCTTTCCGCCCATTTCCCTCTCGTCGTCTGGCAGACCGGAAGCGGAACACAGACCAACATGAATGCCAACGAGGTCATTTCCCGCCGGGCCAATGAGATCCTGGGCCGTCAGCTCCTGCATCCCAATGACGACCTGAACATGTCCCAGTCTTCCAACGACACCTTTCCGGCAGCCATGCACATCGCCGCCGTCATCGCGGTGGAAGACCGTCTCTTCCCGGCCGTCGACGCTCTCTGCGGGACTTTCCTCCGTCTGGAAGCGGAGAACGCCGACGCTCTCAAAAGCGGGCGGACCCACCTCCAGGATGCGGTCCCGATCCGTTTCTCCCAGGAGATCTCCTCCTGGCGTACTGCGCTGGAAAAAGACCGGGCCATGATCGGGTCGGCTATTGAACCTCTCCGCAGTCTTGCGCTGGGCGGCACGGCCGTGGGCACGGGTCTGAACGCGCCGCAGGGTTTTGACGTCCTCGCAGCGGAAAAAGTATCGGAGATCACCGGCAAAACGTTCGTCACAGCTCAGAACAAATTCCATGCCCTTGCTTTCAAGGATGAACTGGTGGCCGCGCACGGCGCACTCAAGGCGCTGGCTGCCGATCTCATGAAGATCGCGAACGACATCCGCTGGATGGCCAGCGGACCGCGCTGCGGACTGGGCGAGATCTCGATCCCCGAGAACGAGCCGGGATCCTCCATCATGCCGGGAAAAGTCAATCCCACGCAGTGTGAAGCCGTCACTATGGTCGCAGCCCAGGTCATGGGCAACGATGTGACGGTGGGGATCGCCGCTTCCCAGGGCGCTTTCGAACTCAACACTTACATGCCTGTCATGATCTATGATTTTCTTCAATCCGTACGCCTTCTCGCGGATGCCTCCGTTTCATTCAACGAACGCTGTGTATCCGGAATCCGGGCAAACAGGGAGAAGATGCATGACTACCTGGACCGTTCCCTCATGACGGTAACGGCCCTGAGCCCGATCATCGGCTATGAACGGGCCGCGCAGCTCGCCCGAAAAGCCCTGAGGGACAGCCAGACGCTGAAGGAAGCTTGCCTGGAACTGGGCTTCCTCTCCGCCGAGGAGTTCGACGCAGCCTTCCATCCGGAAGAAATGGCCTAGATCTCCCGGAACGCAAAAACAGCGCGGACGTGATCCGCGCTGTTTTTCGTTCATCTCCTCAGATCCCGTCGTCGAAAAGATACTGTGTTCCTTTGAGGAAATGCTGCCGGTTCTGGATCAGTTCACACAGATCTTCCTCGTCTCTGAGGATCCGGGGCGACCAGATACCGCCCATCGGATAATCCACCCGAGCGGATCCGTGATTGTCTCCGCCGCAGGTCATGGGCTTGTCGTATTTCTTCGCATATTCGTAAGCCTGCCGGTTATAGGCCGCCTGAGAGCCCCTCTGGCGGCAGTTTATGACTTCCACCGCGTCCACGCAGTCCGGATACAGATAGACCGTGGGAGGAAGGTACGGAGCCTGTCGGTACGGGTGACAGTGGATCAGGAATCCTCCCGCCCTGTGCGCCTCCATGGCAAAGGTCTCATGATCCCATTCCAGCATGTCCGGATGGGCCTTCCACCATTCCCTCGGCAGCCTGAAAACCAGAAACTCGGCGGCGAGGCTCAGCGGTTTGACTTCGATCCCGAAGAACACCTGCAGTCCGATCCGGTCGCCTTCCTCCTTGGCGGCTTCGTAGCCCCGGAAATGCAGATCGATCCTTTCTTCCCACGGCAGATCCCGGGGGATCCCGCTGTTCCCGTTGAAAAAGTGATCCGTGATGCATATTCCGGTATATCCCGCCGCCTTGTGCGCCCTGGCCTGCTCCGCTCCGGATACTTCCCCGCAGCGGCTGGCTTCGTTGGTATGGCAATGCAGTTCGTATGCGTACAGCAACTTTGATTTCCCCCTGATCCGACGGCTTGCCGTCAGTCCGATTCCTGTCCGAGAGCGAACGGACGGGGAATCCCTGATACGGAGACTTTTGTCCCCGGTCTGGCCCACACCGGTTCCGATTCGTCCGAAAGGCGGTTTTCATTATAACATTTCATAAGAAGGTCCGACAGTCCGGGAACGACTTTCTGCGGCGCTCCGTTCATATCCTGTTCAGTCACGGCGTCTTCCGGGAAATCCCTTACGGGACAGCTTATCTGCGCAGCGCAGACTGCAAGCGTCTGTCCCCATACGGCTTCCGGCGGGCATGCAGGAGGCTCCTCCCCGCGGATCGCGGCGGCCATGTGCCAGAGTTTGGGGAAATGGATGGAACCCATGGCGTTCCGGTCTCCCATGCCTCCGTAGTTCAGTTCGCTTCCGTCATCCATGAACACGCGGATCTGCGCGTCCTCGTCCTCCACATAGCGTACGGACGCTTTTTCGTAACGGAATTCGAAAACAGGATTCACGTTCTCCTCTACCGCATGGGACGCGAGGAACAGATAGGAGACTCCGTTTCTGTCTTCGGCGCGGATCATGGCCGTATCGAAATTCTCTATGGCATTGGCGCGCAGAAGCGTCGCCTGCACGGTCTCGGGCACTGCGCAGGTGTCCTGCCGGGATCCGGCCGTGAAAAGCATGTGGTGCAGATAATGACCGCAGGCGTTATGAGCGATGGAATCCAGGATCCAGGTGCCGTCCGCAGCACGGACTTTGCCTGCCCAGCCGATACCGCGGGAGAAATAAGCCGTATTTCTGGGCCAGCGGATCAGTGTTTTCATGGATAGAAGCCTGCCGAACTTCCCGGCGATGGCGTCCCGTTTGAAATCCTGTACCGCGGGCGCCCAGCTCCACTGATACCCCACGCCGAGGATCCGGCCGGTACGGTCCCGTACTGAAATCAGTTCCTCCAGGTCCTCAGGACAGGAACAGAGAGGTTTTTCACACAATACGTGGCTCCCGTGTTCCATACAGCAGACGGCCTGCGGTTTATGGAACTGGATCGGCGAAGAGATCAGGGCGAGATCCGCCTTGTGCTCCGCATAGAACGCTTCGGGAGAATCATACCAGGGGACTCCGAGAGCATCCAGTTCAGCCTTCTGCCGCACAGAATCCGGGAACGGTTCGACGACGCCCGCGATCCTCAGCCCGTGCGCTTCTCCTTCCTCCAGCAGCGCCTGCACGTACTGGCCGCCGTAGCCTCCCGCGGCCACAATCAAAACGTCGAGTTCTTTCATTCCAGCGTCCCCCGGATCGTCTGTGCGGGTCTGTACTTCGAACCGGTGGGGATGTCGCAGTCATTCGGTTTGAGATACAGCGTCACGTCGACGTCCCTTCCGCCCTTCAGCACGATGTCTATTTTCTCATGGAATACGTGGTTCACATGGTTCAGATCGATCACGCAGTGGGCCTCATCCTCCCAGTTCAGCGTTCCGGCCGTTTCAGCTCCCGCGATCCTGGAGCGTACACGCGTCCCGTCCAGCCCGAGTTCAGCCGTTTCCTTCACGCCGTTCTGCGTATAGGCAAAGACAGCCGTCTTATCCCCGAAGGTCAAGGTGATATCCGTAAGACCGCCCCTGGAAAGGAATCCGGGCAGGATGGCGAGATCGTTGTTGGGGAGAAGGATGCGTCTTCCTGACAGCTTCGATTCCGATTCCGGCTGCCGGTCCCCGTTCTCCGTCCACGGAACGGAAAGCGATGCGAGGTATGCTCCGAGCCTGGATTGCGCGTCGGGATCTTCCGGAATCGCTTCCGCTTCCAGTGCGGGGATCAGCATACGCCAGACCGTGTTCAGGATCTTGTAGATCCTCAGGGTCGCAGAGGTCGTGAGTATGACCATGTCATATTTGGGAAGGATCATGGCCAGCTGTCCGTACATGCCGTCGAAACGGTAGCTTCCGGGCACCGTGTTGCGCCAGACCTGATATCCGTATCCGGAGAAATAATCCTCCATGCCGGGGTACTGCACGGGATTCCATCCTTCCGCCTGCACGATGTGGACAGACGTCGCGTCGTCGATATAAGCGGGATCCAGGAGAGTCTCACCCTCCCATACACCACGATTGAGCCAGAGCTGAGCGATCTTGGCCATGTCGCCCGGGCGCATGGAAAGCCCTCCGCCTCCGTTCTCCGTGCCTCTGGGGCATTTCGTGCAGCTGTATCCCTCGATGCCCATCTTATCGAAAAGCCGGGGTTTCAGATACTCCGTGAAATTCAGGCCCGTGACCTTGCGGACGATCGAGGCGAGCATATAGGAACCGCGGGAATTATACACGAAGAACGTGCCGGGCTTTCGGGGAACGGGATGAGCCAGAAACGCCTTGACCCAGTTCTCATCCATCGTGCGAGGTTCACGCTCATGCCCGCAGGTCATGGTCAGGAGATGACGGACGTTCATTTCTCTGAGGTTCTCGCAGGGATCTTCCGGTGCATCCTCGGGGAAGAAGGATAGCACCTTGTCGTCCAGCGAGATCCTGCCTTCTCCGACCAGCATGCCTATGGCTGTCGACACGACGGATTTGGTGAATGAAAAACACACATGCGCGTCGTCCGGACCGTACGGCGCATAATAGGCCTCCACACAGCGTCTGCCGTGACGGAGGATCTGGATGGAATTGAGATCAACGCCTTCCCGGCGCACCGCTTCCAGAAGTTCGATCACAGCACCGCTGGGGATACCCAGTTCTTCGGGAGTTGCCTTTGGAAATGAATATGTCTTCATAAGTGTTTCCTCCTTGTCCAGCATTAAGCCATCAAAGTTAAGTGTTCATTTCTACTTATATTCCAACGTTGTCCCGCACTTGCTGCAGATGTAGATGCCGCCGGTATATTGAGGTGTGTGCGTTTCAAAATACCATGCCGAAGTACAGGTCGTACATCTCTTCTTCTGACAGACCTCTTTCAGCCATTCTGTCCATCGAATGATCAGGATCCCTGCATTCTTCTTTTTGAAAACACTCCACCAGCTGTTTACTGACGACAAAAGAATCCGGCGCAATTCAATCCAGGCATTTCTTATCCTCATACTGATCCGTTTCATATACACTTCTTTCCCACAGCACATATATGCTCTGATCTGTTTCTCCATAGATTCCATAGATCTGTTTTCTTCTCTATATGTGAGGTTCTAGAATCGTTCGCATATTTATGCGATAGATTGACATTATAACCCTATCCTCTCACCTTAACAACATCTTACCATGCCGACCTTCTGATAACAAGGCCATCTATCCCTTGATTCCCATCAAGCTGGACTTACAGGGCTGTCTCTGATACAATAAGGCAAAACTAGAATAAGGAGTCATCATGAAGGAACTGCTGGATCTTTTTCTGACCTTCGCCAAAGTCGGTGTCATGACTTTCGGCGGAGGGTATGCCATGCTTCCCATCCTCCAGCGTGAAGTCGTAGACAGAAAACACTGGGCCACTCAGGAAGAACTCATGGATTACTACGCCATCGGGCAGTGTACGCCCGGCGTCATTGCCGTAAACACCGCGACCTTCATCGGACAAAAGCAGCGGGGCGTGCTGGGCGGGATCCTTACGACGCTGGGCGTCGTTTTCCCCTCTCTCATCATCATCACAATCATTGCGGCGTTCGTTTCCAACTTCGCCGATCTTGCCATCGTGAAGAACGCGTTCGCCGGCATCCGCGTCTGCGTATGCGTCCTCATCTTCAACGCTGTCCTGAAGCTCTGGAAAAGCGCCGTTAAGGACGTCGCAGCGGGCATCATCTTCGGCGTCATCCTCATCCTTTCCCTTCTGACGAATCTGTCCCCCGTCTGGTATGTGATCGCGGCTGCGATCGCGGGCATCGCGATCCAGTCCATCAAGGCGAGGAGGGCCATGGCGTGATGTTGTATTTGCAGCTTTTCTGGGAATTTTTCAAGACAGGTCTCTTCGCCGTGGGCGGAGGCATGGCCACGCTTCCCTTCCTTTATTCCATGGGGGACAAGATGGGCTGGTTCACCCAGGCCCAGGTCGCGGACATGGTCGCCGTATCGGAATCCACGCCCGGACCTATCGGCGTCAACATGGCCACCTACGTAGGTTATCTCACGGCCGGCATCCCCGGATCGATCATCGCGACCCTGGGGCTCGTCACACCTTCCGTCATCGTGATCCTGATCGTCGCGATGTTCCTCAAATCCTTCCGGAACAACCCCTACGTCGAAAGGGCATTCTACGGTCTGCGTCCCGCTTCCACCGCGCTTATCGCCGCCGCCGGACTGGGCGTCGTACGCCTGACCTTCTTTGACTGGAGCACCATTACTTCCATCGGTCTCGACTTCTCCCGGATCATGGAGATCCTGAAGGCCATACACTGGCCTGCGATCATCCTGGCCGCTGTGCTCCTCGTCATCACACGCGGGATCAAAAAGCTCTCCAAAGTCCATCCTATCGTCTGGATCGCGGCTTCCGCCGTCGTCGGCATCGTTTTCCGCTTCGCCGGAGCATGATCCTTCCGCCCTTCAGTATCGAACCGCCGTCCATCGGCGGTTTTTCCTTGCTATGATATGCCGTCAGGCTCTATAATGGTAGACATCATCAAGATATCGGGAGGACAGTATGACAAAGCAGATCACTGAAGCCATCCGTCAGACGGACGTGCTCATGGAATGCGATGTGCTCGTCGTCGGCGGCGGCCCGGCCGGCATCGGTGCGGCCATCGGAGCGGCCAAAGCCGGAGCAAAGACCATCATCCTGGAACGCTACGGATTCCTCGGAGGGAACATCACGGTATGTTCCGTGGAACCTCCTTCCTGGTACAGGCAGGAAAAAACGACCATGCCAGGGGGCGCGGCAAAAGAGATCGAAGACCGCATGATCGCTCTGAATGCGGTGAAGCCGGTCGCTTTCCGTCCCAGCACGGGCCTCTCCTACGACACCGAGATCTATAAAGTCATGGCGGACGACTATATGGCCGACAACGGCGTGACCCCGCTGTATCACTGCATGGGCGTGACTCCCTATATGGAAGGAAACGTCGTGCGCGGAGTCATCACGGAATCCAAGTCCGGCCGCTGTGCCATCCTCGCCAAACGTGTCGTGGATTCAACGGGTGACGCCGACCTCATCGCACGCTCCGGTGCGCCGACCCTCAAGGGCGATCCCGTGACGGGAAGGCTCCAGGGCGGAACCCTCAAGTTCTTCCTGAACAACGTCGACATCGACAAGATCGAGGAAGTCATGGACAGGGATCCGGAATCCCGTCATCCCTACACGCACAAACTGCTGTATGAACCCTTCAAGGCGGCCGAAGAAGCAGGCGAACCTCCTCTTCGCTATTCCGCCAACACGATGTTCTACACCTGCATCGAACCGGACGAGATCAACATCAACCTCGCGACCTATGACAAGGAGATCGACGGCACGGACGTTCTTTCCCTGACCCGAAGCGAGATCCGGCTCCGCAAGGAAGCACTGGAAGTCCTGAGACGCCTCCGTCTCTACGGCGAAGGATTCGAGAACGCCAAACTGCGCAACTTCGTGACGTCCGTCGGTATCCGTGAAACGAGACGGATCGTGGGCGGCTATACGCTCACGACGAAAGACATCTACGAACGGGGCCGTTTCGAGGACACGATCGGCATCTTCCCGGTCTATGCCGACGGCGAGGGCGTCAAGGAGATCCCCTTCACGGACGCCTATTTCCAGGTGCCTTACCGTATCCTCGTTCCGCAGGGCGTGGAAAACCTTCTGGCCGCCGGCCGCTGCATCTCGGGCGAACGTTCCGCGGTGCCCACGACCCGGCAGATGGACTTCTGCATGGTCACGGGACAGGCCGCCGGTGCCGCCTGCGCTTTATCCATCCGGCAGGATGTCGCCGTCAGAGATGTCGATATCCCGAAACTGCAGAAAGAACTGGTACGTCAGGGACTCCGCGTGTTCTGATGCCCGCAAAGACCTTCATGGAAATCCGTGAAGGTCTTTTTTTGCGTTTTATGCGCAGATCCTGCGCGTTCTCGGCCATCGGGAAAGGATGACAGGTCCTCTTCCCCGAATTGAATACCCATCCGAATGAAAAGGAGGTCTTTCTTTGAACGGCAAACCTTTGAATGCAGCTTACGAATCCTTCGGTCTGTTCTTCCATCCCGCCTACATGCAGATGACTCTTGCAGGAGGCGGAGGACCGCATCACGTCCAATCCCTTCCCGGTGCGGAAGCGGACTGCAGCGGAAACGTCACGTTCCGGTATATCGCCCCTGACGCGGGCAGAGTGGAAGTCGCCGGCAACGGAGGCGGCTTTTCCAACGAGCGTGTCCCTCTTTCCAGAGACGGAAACGGGACCTGGAGCGTCACGATCCAGCTGCCTCCCGGTTTTCATTACGTCCGCTTCTTCGTAGACGGGAGCCCTGCCGTGAATGCCCAGGCGCCCATCGCCTACGGCTGTCACGAGAGCATCAATTTCGTGGAAGTGCCCGATCCGGATGACGACAGTTATCTCATGAAGGACGTTCCGCACGGATCCGTCCATATGGAGGTCTTCCGTTCCTCCCATACCGGGCAGTGGCACAACGCCTGGATCTATACCCCGCCTTCCTACGGACAGGATCCGGAACGCCGGTATCCCGTGCTCTATCTCCACCACGGCGGCGGAGAAAACGAGACCGGATGGCTCTGGCAGGGAAAGATCAACTATATCGCCGACAACCTCTTCGCGGAGGAAAAAGCCGAGGAACTCATCATCGTCATGCCCTGTCTGTACGATCTGAACTATGACGAACCGGAAGAATTCCTGGCAGGCGATTACGATTCCCTTCTGACCCGGGACCTCATCCCCCTGATCGATTCACGATACCGCACGGTTCCCGACGGATCCTCCAGAGCCGTCGCAGGTCTTTCCATGGGTTCCTATCACAGCGCACTCGTCTCCTGCGCCCATCCGGGGCTTTTCGCCTATACGGGCATGCTTTCCGGATCCTTCAACGACCGCTGGTACGGTTGGGTGCACTGCAGAGACGTCATCGAGCACAGCGACGCGTTCAGAAGCGGCACGAAACTGTTCTTTATGAGCGCAGGACTGGACGAAACGAGGCTGCTCCCCCAGGTGGAGGAGAACCTTGAGTTCCTGAAAAAGAACGGCGTGCCCGCCGAAGGCTTTACCTGTCCCGGTTTCCACGAATGGACCGTATGGCGCAGAGCGATCCGCGTCTTCCTCACCAGACTGTTTCGTTAGGAGGTTGCCATGAGCAGAGATTTTTCCAGACTGGACGCACTGCTGAAGGAATTCGCAGACCGAAGCGTCCCGGGCTGTTCCCTTTCCGTGTTCCAGGGGGACGAAGCGATCTATGAAGGCACAGCAGGCTATGCGAACATCGAAACGGGAAAACCCGTGACACCGCACTCTATGTTCCGTCAGGCATCCACGACCAAACTGTTCACCTACGCGATCGTAGGCATGCTCTATGAGGAAGGAAAATTCCTCTTCTCCGATCCTCTGGAGACCTATCTGCCGGAATGGAAGAACACACGGAAGTTCGTCCGCAGATCCAACGGTTCCGTCGAAGCCGTGCCTGTCGATCATCCGATCACCGTACGGAACGCCGTCGCCATGATGTGCGGCCTGCCCTACTGCATGTTCCCCGTCAAGGGAACTTCGAACCCGACGCTCGCGCTCATGAGCGAGAGGATGGCCGTGCTCCTGGAAAAGGGAACGCCGACCCTGCGCGAAGAAGTCCGGGCCATGGCCGACGTCCCCGTCATGTTCGAGCCGGGAAGCCACTGGCTCTACGGATTCGGCAGCGAGATCACGGGCGTCCTTGTGGAGACGTGGACCGGGAAACCGCTTCGGGAAGTCTTCCGTGAACGGATCATCGAACCTCTGGAGCTCGAGGATACCGATACCTTCATCACCGATGAAAACAGAGACCGTGTCGTCACTTCGTACCGGAAACTGCCGGACGGATCCTTCTCTCCCTCTCCGGATCTTTTCGACGCGTCGATGGATCCCGCCAAAACGCCTGCCGGGGCTCGTCCGAACCTCATCACTTCCGCACACGATTTTGCAGTCTTCATGCAGATGCTGGCCAACGGCGGCGTCTACAGGGGGAGAAAGCTCCTCGGAGAAGGCACTGTGGAGATGCTCCACACCAATCAGCTGACGGAAGAGCAGCTGAAGGACTTCGAGAACGATTACCTGGCCGGTTATGGTTACGGGCTTGGTTTCCGCACACTCATGACACGCAAATACGGACACAACGGGCATCTGGGAGCTTTCGGATGGACGGGCGGATCCGGGATCTGGGTCGAAGCCGATCCCGTGGATCGTTTCTCGGTCGCCTACATGCACAATATGAGCCCCAACGAAGAACTGTATCATCATCACAGAGTCCGTTCCGCCGTATACGGCTGCATGCTGTGACAAAGCGGTTCCGACGACTGCATAAACCCTAGCGCCCCGGTCCTCCGGGGCGCTATTTTTGCTTTACAAAAAGCATGCCCATCCTGTAAAATGAAAGGTGGAACGAACGTATATACAAGGGGGTGCTTCCCATGAAAGTACTTGTCACCGGCGGTGCCGGCTATATCGGTTCCACGACCTGTACGGCGCTTCGCCAGGCGGGTCACGAGCCCGTCATCCTGGATTCTCTCGTCAACGGACGCAGGGAATTCGTAGAAGGTTTCCCCTTTTATCAGGGTGATATCGCGGATCAGGCGCTGATCGAAAAGATCTTTGCCGAGAATCCCGGCATCGAAGCCTGCCTTCACTTTGCGGCGAGGATCGTGGTTCCTGAATCCGTGGCTTTCCCCTATCTGTATTATCATGAGAACGTAGCCAAATCGTTGGAACTCTTCCGGATCCTGAACGAACTGGGCTGCAGGCGCGTGATCTTTTCTTCCTCCGCTTCCATCTACGGCAACGCGAAGGAGTACCTGGTCACGGAAGACAGCCCGCTGGGCCCCATCAGCCCTTATGCCCGTACCAAATACATGATGGAGATGATCCTGCAGGATGTCTGCGCGGCGACGGATCTCCGCGGTCTGGCGCTCCGCTACTTCAATCCCATCGGAGCGGATCCCGGCATGCGCACGGGCGCCTATGATCCTGCTCCCACCCACATCGTAGGCAAACTCGTCACCTGCGCCGATTCCGGGGAAACGTTCTCCATCACCGGTGTGAACTGGCCTACGAGGGACGGATCCGGCATCCGTGACTATCTGCACGTCTGGGATCTGGCTCGGGCCCACGTCTGCGCCTTGAACCATTTCGACGAGGCAATGGAAAAAATGAACGCCCGGTATCTTCCCATCAACCTGGGTACCGGAAACGGCGTCACGGTCAAGGAACTGGTCGCCGCCTTCGAAAAAGTCTGGGGCAAACCTCTGAACAAGATCGAGACCGATCCCCGTCCCGGCGACGTTGCTGGCGCTTATGCGAACTGCACGCGCGCCCGGGATCTTCTCGGATGGAAAGCCGAGCTCTCCATCGAGGACGGCATTCGGGACGCCCTGCGCTGGTCCCTCAGCGAACGCAAAAAAGTGCTGGGATACTGATTCAGGACAAAAGCGGACTCACGTCCGCTTTTCTTATTTGCGAGCCATAAGGAAAGGCCTGCCTTCATGCGTGAAGGCAGGTCTTTCATGACTGCGGTCTATGGTGTTTACATCCGCCAGATCACTTCCGGATCGATATGAGCGGGATCGGGCGATCCGGTACGGACGAGCATCGCTTTGACCTCTCCCGTGATCTCCCGGATCTTTTCAGCCACGCCTTCGGCGCCTTTTTCCTCATAAGGTTCCATGAGAGCACGTCCGACAGACACGGCGTCCGCTCCGAGCGCAAGCGCCTTGAAAGCATCGTATCCGTCCGCAAAACCGCCGTCGGCAATCAGGGTGAAACTGCTGTCCTCCAGCGCGGCGCGGATCTCCGGCAGAAGCGCGGCCGGGGGCACGGCCCAGTGCATCAGGGAATTGTGGTGGGAAAGAATGATACCTGCGGCGCCCAGATCGGCGCAGCGCAGCGCATCCTGTACGGAAAGTGCACCCTTGACGACAAAGGGAAGCTTCGTGGAACGGATGTAGGCACGCAGCTCATCCAGCGTCGGCAGCTTCATCGCTTCGCCCATAACGACGGAATCGGCGTCGTCCCGGACGTTCACGGAATGCTCTACGTCCATGCCGACCGCCAGAGCGCCGTGCGCTTCGGCGAATTCGATGCGGCTGTAGATCTCGTTCGGATCCGCATAGGGTTTGATGATCTTCACGACCTTGGCTCCCGTTTCCAGGATCTCGCCCAGAGCTTCGTTCGAGCCCATGCCGATGCAGGCGATGGCGCCTGCGTCTTTCGCACCGCGGGCGAACCCCGCCATGCCGCCCTTCAGGTGGCTCAGCGCTGCCGTCATGATCGGCGTCTCCGTTTCCGTGCCGAACAGCGTGACTTTCGACGACGGATGGACTGCCCCGATGATCCGGCCTTCTACGCAGAGAGAATCCAGATAAGCCCGTGCGATCGCAATGGAATCGCCTTTTTTCGTATCAGCCATAGAAAAACCTCCTTGTTCCGAAAAAGCGGGCATTAACCCGCTTTATTCCTTATTCAGAATGGTGTTGATGAACTGGGCGGAGCGCTCCTCTTTGGGATGCTCGAAGAATTCCTTGGACGGTCCGGACTCGATGATATATCCGCCTTCCATGAAGACCACCTTGTTGGACACGTTCCGTGCGAATTCCATTTCATGGGTCACGACGAGCATCGTCATTCCCTCCTCCGCCAGCTGCCGCATCACGGACAGGACCTCCCCGATCAGCTCAGGGTCCAGGGCGCTCGTGGGCTCGTCGAAGTAGATGATTTCAGGCGAGGACGCGAGCCCGCGGGCGATGGCCACGCGCTGCTGCTGTCCGCCGGAAAGCATGTTGGGATAGCTGTGGATCTTGTCGGCCATGCCGACGCGCTCCAGAGCCGCCATCGCAATGTCGTTGGCCTCCGAGCGGTGCATGTGCCCGCCGGTCACGAGACCCAAGGTCACGTTCTGCAGCACGGTCTGGTTCAGGAACAGATTGTAGTTCTGGAACACGAACGCCGTCTTCGTACGGATCCTCGCGATCTCGCGGTTCGTCGCGGAATGCAGATCGAAATGCTCACCGTCGAAGATCAGTTCGCCCTGATCCGCCCGCTCCAGGAAATTGAGGCAGCGCAAGAGGGTCGTCTTTCCGGAGCCGCTCGGGCCCAGGATCGCGACGACGTCGCCCTTGTTCACCTGCAGGTCGATGCCCTTCAGGACGCCGATGCCGTCGAATCCCTTATGTACGTTTTTCGCTTCGAGCATCATGCCTTGATCCCTCCGTAGCTGTTCAGCTTCTTCTCGCCCCAGCGCTGCAGGAAGGTCAGGAAGGTGCAGAACAGAAGATAGATCAGGGCGACCTCGGTGTAGAGTCCCAGGGACTCATAGACGCGCCCGTTGATCACCTGCGCCTCACGAAACATCTCGGTCACGGTGATGGTCGCGGCCAGGGACGTGCCCTTCGTCATGGAGATGAGGGAATTGGAGAGCGCCGGGAACGCGATGCGGAACGCCTGCGGGAGCACGATGTGCTGCATGATCTGCAGGTAGTTCATCCGCACGCAGTAGCCTGCCTCCAGCTGACCCTTCGGGACGGCCTCCAGGGCGCCGCGCATGGACTCTGCCATGTAGGCGCCTTCATTGAGACCGAACACCAGGACCGCCGTGGGATAGGCGTTCAGCTTGATGCCGATCTGCGGCAGGCCGTAGAATACGAGATACAGCTGCACGAGCAAAGGCGTGCCGCGCACAATCCAGATATAGAAACGGCACAGCTGCCGCAGGACCTTGACGTCCGCGTACTGGATCATGGCCACGATCACGGCGATCACGAGAGCCAGTGCAAAGGACATGGCCGTCAGAGGGATCGTGACTTTTGCGCCGTACAGCAGAAGTTTCGGGAAGGAATCCACAAGGATTTCCCACAGTCTTTCGTTCATACAAAAGGCTCCTTCATTGGAATCGGTCCTTTACAGGCACGGACCGTATGCCGTCAGAAAACGGAAAATAGAAACGGAGGAGATCCTCCGTTTCAATTCCGCGTTCAGAACGAAAACTCAGTTCCCGCTCTGCGTCATATCCTCACCGAAATATTTGATGCAGATCTCGGCAAGCTTGCCGTTCTTGCGCATGGCTTCCAGCGCTTCGTTCACGGCCTTGACCAGGGTCTCCGTCCGTTCGCTCTTCTGCATGGGATAAGCAACGGGATCGCCCTGAGCGATCGGGATCATACGGAGATTGGCATCGGGATGTTCTTTAAGATAATCCTCGATGGAGCCTTTGGCGTTGATCGTCGCGTCCACGCGCTCCTGCTCAAGAAGCTGAATCGTATCGAGCAGCGTGTTGGCAGGCGTCACGGTCGCGCCGTAGGATTCGGCCAGAGCGGCATAGGTGGAAGAAGCGGTGTTCGCCGTGGTCTTGCCTTTCAGGTCTTCCAGGGAAGCGATCTCGGTCTCATCCTTGCGTACGACCAGGACCTTGCTGGTGTAGACGTAAGGCGTAGAGAAGTTGTATTTCTCAGCACGCGTTTCCGTGTAACCTACGCCGTTGCAGGCGATGTCGAAACGGCCGGCATCCACACCCGCCAGGATGGAATCCCAGTCGGTCTCCTCGAACTTGGCATCTACGCCGATGTATTCCGCAATGGCCTTGCCGATCTCGATGTCGAGACCGACCAGTTCGTCGGACGCGTCATGATAGGTCCAGGGGGACCAGTTGCCTTCCGTCGCGATCGTGATATATCCGCGCTCCTTGATCTCGTCCAGCAGATCCTTGGTTCCGGTCTCTTCGACCTTTTCGGTCTTCGCGGCACAGGCACCGAGCGCCAGAACCATAGCCGTCAGAAGCAGAGCTGAGATGATGCGTGTAAACGTCTTTTTCATAATGATTGTTGGCCTTTCTTTAATATTACTTTTTTGGTCGGAATTACCTCGCACCGTTATTATACAACTGTTTCCCCTATAAGAAAAGAGGGAAGGACTCTAAATTTAGGCTGTGATTTCATCCATATGTTCCAGTTTGCCCGAAATCTCGGGAAAAACCAGGTTTTCTGGCAGCAAAAAAGCCGTATCCGAAGATACGGCAGCAGGAATATCTGTTTCCGATACGGCGCAGATCCTCCGCGCTTCCGGTCTTATTTTCCTTCGTAGCAGATGACGGATTCCACGCGGTATCCGGCAAGGCGCTCTCTCCCGTTCAGTCCGGCCAGTTCCATGAGAAACAGCAGGCAGACCACTTCGCCGCCGAGTTTTTCAACCAGATGGGCGGCTGCCGCCATCGTGCCCCCGGTCGCGATGAGGTCGTCCACCAGGACCACCTTCTGTCCGGGCTTTATGGCGTCCTTATGGATCTCGATCTCCGCCGTGCCGTATTCCAGATCATAGGCTTCGGACACGGTATCCCGGGGAAGCTTCCCCTTTTTCCGGATCAGGACGAAAGGCTTGTGCAGAAGATAGGCAAGAGGCATCCCGAACAGGAACCCGCGCGCTTCCGCTCCCGCGATGACGTCGAAATCGATCCCTTCCAGCTTTTCCATCAGGCCGTCCACAGCCAGTTTCAGACCGTCCGCGTCGTTCACGACGCTGGTCACGTCCCGGAAGATGATTCCCTCTTTCGGAAAATCGGGGATGCTGATCACAGAATCCGCTACCGTTTTCATGTTTCCGTCTCCTTTCGTGCCTGCAGCACTTCCCCATGATTATACACCCTCGAATGCACATCTTCAATCACGGAGACGTGCATCCGTCTGTTCACAGACTGCGGAAATGCGGTTTCTTCGGACGATTCCGCCGTAAAGCCATCTGATATTTGTGGGATATGACAGCAGGATTTCCCGAAAGGAAAGAGAATTGAGAAAACAGATTCTTATCTATTCTTAAGGAGGTAACCTATGGCATTCAAAGCTTATGTCCAGGTAGGCAAGCCCAACGGCACGATCATCCGTCGTGAGACCCAGGGTCAGTTCGCCGAACATCTGGGACACTGCATCTATGAAGGCTTCTATGTCGGCGAGGATTCCGCTATCCCCAACGTGAACGGTATGCGTACCGACGTCGTCGAAGCTTTCAAAGCGATCGACACCCCCATCCTGCGCTGGCCCGGCGGCTGCTTCGCCGACGAGTATCACTGGATGGACGGCATCGGCCCCAAGGAAAAGCGTCCCAAGATGATCAATACCCACTGGGGCGGCGTCGTGGAAGACAACTCCTTCGGCACCCATGAGTTCTTCGAGCTCTGCCGCCAGATCGGCTGTGAGCCCTACGTTTCCGGCAACGTCGGTTCCGGAACCGTTGAAGAGTTCAGCAAGTGGGTCGAGTACATGACGTCGGAAGGCACGCCCATGGCGGAACTCCGCGCCAAGAACGGCCATGAAGAACCCTGGCATCTGAAGTTCTTCGGCGTCGGCAACGAGAACTGGGGCTGCGGCGGCGACATGACCCCCGAGTATTACGCGGATCTGGCTCGTCGTTACGGCACCTATGCCCGCAACTACGGCACGAACCAGCTCTACAAGATCGCCTGCGGCGCCAACGGCCGCAACTGGGAGTGGACCGAGGTCCTGATGCGCAAGGGCACGAACGGCGGCCGCCGCGGTGCTTTCGGCGCTCTGTCCCTGCATGAATATGTGTGGTGGCGCAAGTCCCACGCGACGGAAGTCTCCGAAGATTCCTGGTTCTCCATCCAGAGAGACGGCTTTGCCTATGACTCCCTGCTGGCCGGCCACGACAGGATCATGACCAAGTACGATCCCGAGAAGAACATCGGCCTGTCCTTCGACGAGTGGGGCACCTGGTTCCCGGTAGAGCCCGGCACGAACCCCGGCTTCCTCTATCAGCAGAACACCATGCAGGATGCCGTTCTCGCCGCCATCGGCCTGAACATCATCAACGCACATGCGGACCGCGTACACGTCGCCTGCATCGCCCAGGCCGTCAACGTCCTGCAGTCCATGGCCCTGACCCGCGGTGCGGACATGGTCCTGACGCCCACCTATTATGTGTTCAAGATGTTCAAGAACCATCAGGGCGCCGAGCTCTGCCCGACCTTCGTCGGAGCTCCCGAGATCAAGAAGGGCCTGGAGTCCATCCCGTCCCTGTCCGTTTCCGCTTCCCAGCGTGACGGCGCTCTGCTCATCACCATCGCCAACGCTTCCTATGACGAAGACGCCGACGTCGACTTCGATCTGGGCGGCTTCCGCGGCATGGCGACGGCTCAGATCCTGCAGCACGACGCTCCCAACGGACACAATGACTTCGACACCCCCAACGAAGTGGCGGTCAAGCCCTACAGCGGCATCGCTACCCGTATGGCAGGCGGCTTCGGCGGCCCGGTCACCCTTTCCGGCCTGATCCCCGCCCGCAGCGTCGTGGCTATCACCGTGAAACCCGGTCGCAGATAATCAGTAAGGGAAGAAACCATCCTCCCCTGAAAACAGGAGGCGGTACGGCCACATGGCCGTACCGCCGTTCTTTATTCCGTCTGTTTTCAGACTTTCTTTTCGGCCGTCTCGATCGCCTTGATCGCATACTGCCAGCGTCCCGTATGGAAGCGCAGCCAGAAGAGGACGATCCTTACACAGGATTCGATCAGCATGCAGGTGCATGCAGCCGTCAGTTCCATCCGAAGCAGACGCAGGCAGATAAACGCGCCTGCGGCGCGGATGCCCCACATGCCGGCCATCATGATATACATGGTCCAGAGCGTGTCCCCCGCTCCGCGCAGCGCGCCTGCGAAAACGCCGGCCCCGCTCTGCGGCGGCTCCAGGAACGCTACGATCCTCAGGCAGCGGGCCGCCAGCATGATCACCTGCCGGTCCGGAGTGAACAGGCTTACCAGCGGTTCCGCAAAGACGTAGAGCGCGGCTCCTGCGACGACCATCGTGATGACGGAAGCCGCAAGACAGGTATAGGTATAGCGCTCCGCAAGTTTCGGTTTGCCTGCACCGAGAGACTGGCCCACCAGGGTCGTGACTGCGGAGGCAAAGGCGAAGCCCGGCATGTAGGCAATGGATTCCGCCGTCAGGTAGACGGTGTTCGCGGCTATCGTCACGGTACCCAGACTCGCGATCGATGAGGCGATGACGATCTGGGCGGAAGACATCGTCAGTCTTTCCATCATGGCGGGAACGCTGATCCGAAGGATCTGTCTCGTCAGCTTCCAGTCCGGCCTGTAGTCTTCCTTCAGGGATATCCTGAAAGGCGATTCCCTCAGGATCATCAGGAGAGTCGCGGAAATACCGCCCGCAGCCATGGCTACGGCCGTTGCCGTAGCGGCTCCCGCCACGCCCCAGCCTGCTCCGGGAATCGTGAGCGCTATGCCGAGAAGACTGACAGTCCTTGTGGGATAAATGAGGAAGAAATTGCCGATCACGTTAAGGACGTTCACGCCGCTGTTGATCACGAGAGGCGTGCGCGTGTCGCCGCATCCGCGGTATACGGAACAGAACAGCATGGAGGCGATCTGAAACGGCCTTCCGAATGCTACGATCATGTTGTAGCGGGTCGCCAGAGGCAGCACGTCCGCTTCCGCTCCCATCCAGCGGGGGATCGCTCCGGACAGAGCCATGAGGACCCCTCCGATCGGGATCCCGACGAAGAGGAGCAGGAGCACCGTATGCCGGATGAGTTTTTTGGCGAGCTCATAGTCTCTGGCTCCGACGGAACGCGCAACGAGGGCGGAAAGGCCGACACCCAGGGACATGACGGATCCGTTCAGAAGCATCACGACCGAATTGCTGATCGATACGGACGCCGTGGATGCGGCACCCATGGATCCGACCATCGCCGTATCCGCATAACCCACAAGGGTCGTCAGGATCTGCTCAAGAAAGATCGGCCAGGCAAGAAGCAGAGCCGTTTTGAGCGGAGACCGGGCTCCGTTCGTTACATCCAACGTATTTGTTCTGGCAGACAAGCTTTTCCTTCTTTCCGCGCATAAGCTTTTCATTTTACAGAGAAGGATTATACCATTTGAAGCGCCGGAAAGCAAATCCGCGTATTGCGAAACGCAGCGTCCGATGAACGAAAAAGAGGACCGGTTGAACCGGTCCTCTCCTGTTTTCCGGATATCTTACGCGTCGTAGTGCACGATGGCGGAGAAATCTTTGGCCACGAGGGAAGCGCCGCCGATCAGGCCGCCGTCGATGTTGGGCTTGGCCATGAGTTCCTTGGCGTTGCCGGGCTTCATGGAGCCGCCGTACTGGATACGGATCTTTTCCGCGGTCTCCTGGCCGAAGATGGCACAGACCTGATCGCGGATCATGCCGATCGCTTCGTCGGCCTGATCGGCCGTAGCGGTACGGCCGGTGCCGATCGCCCATACGGGTTCGTAAGCGATGACGAGGCCCGCGGCCTGGTCGGCCGTCAGACCGGAAAGAGCCGCCGCCGTCTGATAGCGGAGCAGGGTCTCCGTCACGCCGGCTTCACGCTCGTCCAGCGTTTCGCCCACACAGATGATGGGGATAAGGTTGTGGGCCAGAGCGGCCTTGACTTTTTCGTTGACGGATTCGTTCGTCTCGCCGAAGTACTGACGGCGCTCGGAATGGCCGAGGATCACGTATTCGATGCCCATGGCTTCGAGCATGGCTGCGGAGACTTCGCCGGTATAGGCGCCGGAGTCTTTGGGATAGCAGTTCTGGGCGCCGATATGGATGTTCGTGCCTTCCAGGGCTTTTTTCACGGAATCAAGGCATACGAAGGTCGGGCACACGACGACCGTGCATTTGGCGTCGGCCGCGAGGGGCTTGAGTTCCTCGATCAGGGCAGCCGCTTCTGCGGGCGTCTTGTTCATTTTCCAGTTGCCGGCAATAATGGGTGTACGCATGTTCTTTCTCCTTTGACAGAATTCCACCCGCAGGGGATCCCTGCGGGTGGATCGAAAAATCCTTACTTGTCCTGCAGGCAGGCAACGCCGGGAAGGACTTTGCCTTCCATGTACTCGAGGGAAGCGCCGCCGCCGGTGGAGATGTGGGTCATCTTGTCAGCGAAGCCGAGCTGTTCCACGGCCGCAGCGGAGTCGCCGCCGCCGATGACGGTGATGCCGTCCAGAGCAGCCATCGCCTTGGCTACAGCCAGGGTGCCGCCGGCATACTTGCTGAATTCGAACACGCCCATGGGGCCGTTCCACATGACGGTCTTGGCGGAAGCGATCACTTCCGCGAAGAGCTTGCAGGATTCGGGACCGATATCCAGGCCCTGCATGTCTGCGGGGATCTCACCGGTCTTGAAGACGGTGGGCTCTTCGTCGTTGTTGAAGCCGTGGGAAGCCAGGTTGTCGACGGGCAGAACGAGCTTGACGCCTTTTTCTTTGGCCTTGGCGAGGATCTCTTTGCAGAAATCGATCTTGGTGTCGTCCACGATGGATTCTCCGATCTCATAGCCCTGGGCCTTGAAGAAGGTATAGGCCATGCCGCCGCCGATGATCAGGGTGTCGACCTTCTCGAGCAGGTTCGTGATGACGCCCAGCTTATCCTTGACCTTGGCTCCGCCGAGGATCGCGACGAAGGGACGCTGCGGATTCTCCAGAACGCCTCCGATGAAGTCGATCTCTTTGGCCATCAGGAAACCGGCGACTGCAGGCAGATAAGCGGCAACGCCCGCGGTGGACGCATGCGCGCGGTGTGCGGCGCCGAAAGCGTCGTTCACATAAACGTCGGCCAGAGAAGCGAGCTCTTTGGCGAATTCGGGATCGTTGGCTTCTTCTTCGGCATGGAAGCGGACGTTTTCGATCATCATGACCTCGCCGTCCTTCAGAGCTGCGGCCATGGACTTGGCGGACTCACCCACCACGTCATCTGCCACGGGAACCTTGCGGCCCAGGAGTTCGCCCAGGCGCTCGGCTGCGGGCTTCACGGAATACTTGGGATTGAACTGACCTTTCGGACGGCCCAGATGGCTGCAGAGGATGAGTTTTGCACCCTGGTTCAGGATGTACTCGATCGTGGGCAGGGCGCCGCGGATACGGGCGTCGTTCGTCACGTTGCCATTTTCGTCCTGAGGTACGTTGAAATCCACGCGGGCAAGGACGCGCTTGCCTTTCAGGTCGATGTCGGTGATGGATTTTTTGTTCATGTTTTGCTCCTTCTGCGATCGTTTCGGGATATCTATGGAAAAGAGGCAGAGCCTCTCATCTACGCAGAATAGTATAGCACATCAGGGGAAAAAAACAAGAGAAATCGCGCTCCGCACCGCCGATCCGCGTTCCTTGTTGCATCCCCTGAATCATGGTATAATAGGCATACTTCAAGGGAAAGGAGGAGAGCAGATGGCACAGATCACGGACATGCGAGTGCTTCAGGCCCAGAAGGGCGACGCCGCGGCGTTCGAATCTCTGATCCGCGAGCATCAGACAAGGCTGTATCACACCTGCCTGCGCATGATGTCCAATCCGGACGACGCCCGGGACATGGCTCAGGAGATCCTGGTCAAGATCTGGCGCAGTCTCCCCTCCTTCAAAGGCGATTCCTCCTTTTCCACCTGGCTGTACCGCATCGCCGTCAACACCTGTCTGGACGAGCTGCGGCGGCGGAAAAAAGCAAAGCAGACGTCGATGGAAGCGCTGGCGGAATCCGGATGGGAACCCGCGGATCCCGACGCCGAACGGCTCCTCGACAGGGCCCTGAACCGGGAACTCATCTACCGGGCCCTGGGCGAGCTCCATGAGGATTTCCGCGCCGTGATCGTTCTGAGAGACGTCAACGGTATGGCGTACGAAGAGATCGCAGAGATCCTGGGCTGTCCCATAGGGACCGTCCGGTCCCGTCTCAACCGGGCCCGGAAACTTCTTGCAAAAATCCTTCTGGAAATGGAACCAAATTTCCTGGACCGCGTCTAAAAAGCGATGAATCTCGCAGAATCTTACATGAAAGGGGGAAGCGGCTTGACACACGAAGAAATACAAAGCTTTCTGGACGAATATGCCGAGGGCCGGCTCCCCGAGGATCTGCGTTCCGAGATTCGCGAACACCTGGAAAGGTGTGAATCCTGCAGGAACTGGTTCGCGTTCATCAGCGAAGAAAAAAGGGCCCTTTCGGATTTCTCCGGACAGGATGCTCCGGATCTTTCAGACTGGGTCTCTCAACAGGAATGGACACGCGAAACAGCTGTGCGCCGCAGCCGCTGGAACCCGAAACGGCTGGCTTCTGTCGCCGCCGCTCTCGTCCTGATCGCGGGACTGGGGACCATAGGCATCCTTTCCCTGCATCCTTATTCCGCCAGCAAGGCAGCTCCCGCAGCCGCAAGGTCGATACAGACAGCCGATGCGGAAGAATACGCCTCTATGGATACATTCTCTGACGAGGAACCTCCTCAGGCCGCAGAATCTTTCGCCGAAACAGACAACGCTCTTGAAATGAAGGGAGACATGTCCGTAAAGACAGTCCCCGGCTCCGATCAAGCCGCGGCGGAAGAACCTGCTGCTCCCGAACCTTTTGCCGAAGCAGACGGCGCTCTTGAGTCCAACGGAGACGTTTCCGCAAAAGCGGTCTCGGGCTCCGAAAATGCAGCATCGGACGAAGGAACTGTTTTCTCTGCCGAATACAGGAGTGCACAGGACGGTACCGGCTCTGCCGGCCAGGATCCGGCAAACGGCACCGAGTCCGCACAGGATTCCGAAAAGGACGAAGGGCAGATGATGAAGGCCACGGAGACCGGGGATCCCACGGCGCTTCGCACCACCGGGCAGGATCCCGCACCGCGCCGCACCGGGCTTCTTTTCACCCTTGTTGTCCTGGCCGTAGGGCTCATCGCCGTCCTCGTATGGCGTATCCGAAAGGCAAAAGAATACGGAGGTCGGTGACCCGGCTTCCATCCAAAAAACAGACCTGTTTTCCATCGGAAGACAGGTCTGTTCCATTTTGTACGAAGCTCATATACTCTATTCCGCTCCGGGACCGAAGATCCTGATCTCGAGCGTTCCGGCGTATCCGGATTCAAACACGGACGAACGGGTGGAGCGGACAGCGATCTCCAGTCCGGTCTCTCCCGCCCGCCAGGTCCAGCTGCCGGTCACGATACCTTCGGCCTCGAGAACGGCCAGGATCTCCTGCTCGGGAGTCTCTGCCTCCACGGGCAGTGACGACACCGCCCTGACGTAAGCCTCCGCCGCTTGCCGGATCAGATCGAGATCATCCTCGTCGCTTGCAAACACCCCGGACACCAGCACCCTGTCAGGAGACATATGATATCGGGCAGACAGCTCCAGTTCGCTCTCTTTGTATTTCTGTGTCTCGTAAGGAACGATATTGAAGCTCCCGTCTTTCTGCACCTCGGACAGTTTCTGGATCTCGTTGTATTTGTCGTTGTCTCTGATTCGGTCACCGGTGATATAGCGCAGATTCGGATACAGCTCTTCAGGCGTAATCCCCCACGGAGCCTTGGCACCCATGGTAAATGCTCCGTTGACATACACGCGTTCCATCAGCGACTGATTGTTTCTGGCCCATCTCATGCTGCAATACACGATCGCGGACAGGCCTGCCATGCCCAGGAGCACGAAGATCCAGATCTTCATACTGCCGAGTCCGGTATATTCGTCCTTTTTTGCCATGGTTCCATTCCCCCTTGTCTGCTTGCTGCGCTTTTCTGTCTTTGCAATTTTAGCATATCAAATTTAATGGTCATCTGACAACTCTTCTTTTCTCTTTCCGTGCACCTGCTTCGGTCTGTAGCCGGACAGCCCGATTCCATTTGCTTTTTGGCCCTGTTTGGGGTATCCTACTCTCAGGAGGAACGCCATGGATATGCTCTTGCTGATCGACGGGCACAGCCTGATGTACCGGGCTTTTTATGCCCTCCCGCTCATGAATGATTCCCGGGGACGCTATACGAACGCCGTCTTCGGATTCTGGAACATGCTCCTCAAAGGCATGGAGATGACCGGAGCGACGCACGCCGCGGTGGCCTTGGATATGCACGCTCCCACGTTCCGTCATCTGGAATACAAAGACTATAAGGCCGGCCGCGCTCCCATGCCGGAAGAACTCCGGCCTCAGTTCGATGTGCTTCGGGAAACCCTTGAAGCCGCAGGGATCCCCTATCTTCAGCTGGAAGGATATGAAGCCGACGACATCCTGGGCACGCTTTCCCGCATGGCGGAAGAATCGGGCATGCCTTGCAGGATCGTCACGGGAGACAGGGACAGCCTGCAGCTCGTGACGGACTCCACCCATGTCCTTCTGACCCAGAAAGGTCTTACGCTCGTCGAGGACTTCGACCCCGCCCGGCTCATGGAATACTGGCAGGTCACGCCTGCCCAGGTGCCGGATCTCAAAGGCATGATGGGCGATACGTCCGACCATATCCCCGGCATCCCCGGCGTGGGTGAAAAAACGGCGATCAAGCTGATCGGCCAGTTCGGATCCCTGGACGGCCTTTACGAACACCTCGATGAAGTCGGCGGAAAACTGCGCGACAAGATCGAAGCGGGCAGGGATTCGGCCTATTTTTCAAGAGATCTCGCGACCATCGACAGGAACGTCCCTCTTGACCGCGGTCCTGAGGACTGCCGGCTCACTCCCTTTGAAGACACCGATCTGGTCTCCTGTCTGGAAAGCTATGAACTCATGAGCCTGGCGCGCAAGATCTCCCCTGCCCAGGCAGCGCCGGCCCTTCCGGAATTCGAGACGAAAACGCTCCTGACCGCGGACGAGATCCGTAACGCGGCGTCCAAGCTCCCCGAAGGTGTACGGACGGCTCTGGATCTTTCCGAAGACCTCACTTTTGCGGCTGAAGGAGACGGAACGGTCTACCGTCTTCCCTTCAGGAAAGACCTACTGAGTGAGGGCTGGCTCCTGGAGGATGCGCTCGCCGCCCTGGCTCCGGTCCTGGAGCGGCCCATGGTGCTGCACGGCGCCAAAGCCTGGATGCACCGGCTCCGCGATCTTTCCCTTCCTCTTCCGACCCCGGTGTTCGATACGGAGATCGCCGCCTATCTGCTGGATTCGACGGCCGGAAAATACCCTGCAGCGGATCTGTTCCGCAAGATCGCCGGCGATCGGCCGCTGGACGCGGGCGGGCTGCTTCTCCTCATGAAAGCACAGGAAGAGGAACTGAAAAAGGAAAATCAGTGGGATCTGTTCCAGAAAACGGAACTTCCCCTCGTATCCGTGCTTTTCGACATGGAGGAGACCGGTTTCCGTGTGGACCGGGAAGAACTGGCGGCGCAGGGCCGGGTACTGGCCGAAAAGATCAGCTCCCTTCAGGAACAGATCTACGCCCTGTCCGGAGAGACCTTCAATATCCAGAGCCCCAAGCAGCTCGGAGAAGTCCTTTTCGAAAAACTTGGACTTCCCCACGGCAAGAAGACGAAGACCGGCTATTCCACTGCGGCGGATATCCTGGAAGATCTCGCGGGAGACTATCCCGTCGTGCGGATGATCCTGGAATACCGGCAGGCATCCAAACTCATGGGAACGTACATCGAAGGCCTCCAGGCGCTGATCGATCCCGCGACGTCGCGTATCCATACCCGGTTCAACCAGACGCTCACTGCGACCGGCCGGCTCTCTTCCGCCGAACCGAATCTGCAGAACATCCCGATCCGCATGCCCGAGGGCAAGCTGATCCGCCGCGCCTTCCTCCCCAGGGAAGGCTGCGTACTGGTCGACGCCGACTATTCCCAAATCGAACTGCGCGTGCTCGCCCATATGGCAGGTGACCCGAGTCTGACGCAGGCCTTCCTCAACGGCGAAGACATCCACGCACATACCGCGTCCGAAGTCTTCCACGTGCCGATGGAGACCCTGCCGCACGAACTCCGTTCAGCGGCGAAGGCAGTCAACTTCGGCATCATCTACGGGATCTCCGACTTCGGTCTGTCCCGTCAGCTGGACATCCCCGTGAAACAGGCCGGAGAATATATCCGCCAGTATCTGGAGACCTACTCATCCGTATCCGGCTATATGAAGCAGATCGTGGAGGACGGCCGGAAAAACGGATATGTGGAAACGCTTTTCCACCGCCGCAGGCCCATGCCGGATCTGCGGTCGAGAGACTACAACCGACGGAGTGCAGCTGAACGGATGGCCATGAACGCTCCGATCCAGGGCACGGCCGCCGACATCATGAAGATTGCCATGGTCTCCGTCGCGAAAGCGCTGAAAGAAAGAAACATGCAGACCCGGATGATCCTGCAGGTCCACGACGAACTCGTCCTGGAAGCTCCTGTCGAAGAACGTGACGCCGCGGCGGAACTGCTGGTCTCCTGCATGCGGGACGCCGCGCAGCTGACCGTCCCCCTCCAGGTCGAAGTGACCTGGGGAGATAACTGGTATGAGGCAAAGCCATGATCGTATTAGGACTCACGGGCGGCATAGCCGCCGGCAAAAGCACGGTATCGAAGATGCTGCGCCGTCTCGGCGCCAGGATCTGGGACGCGGATGAGGCTTCGCGCCGGGTCGTCAGACCCGGAGAACCCGGTCACGAAGCGCTGCGTCTCGCTTTCGGGGACGAGATCTTTCTTCCCGACAGGACCCTGAACCGCCGCGGACTCGCGAAAAAGGTCTTCGGCAACGAAGAAGCCCTTTTGAAACTGAACCGGACGCTTCATCCCCACATCCTGAACGATATGGAAGCGCATCTCGCACGCTGGGAGAAGGAAGGCGTGGAATTCGCGGTCGTGGACGCACCTCTTCTGTTCGAAACGGGCGCCGACAGCGCCTGCGACGAAATCTGGGTCGTTTCCTGCGGCGTGGATGAACAGCTTCGCCGCATCATGGCCAGGGACGGTCTGACGGAAGAAGAAGCCGCGGAACGGATCGATCACCAGATGCCGGATTCAGAAAGACGGCGCAGGGCGACTCGCGTCATCGACAGCCTCATGCCGCTTGAAGATGAAGAGCGTTATGTGAAAAGCCTGGTAGACGAACTTCTCCACCCGGAGGAAGACGCATGATCCGCCGCGTCTTCTGTCTCATCCTGTGCCTGGCTTTCATGCTCTCCGCATGTGCGTCCCCCGCGGCTGCGCCTCAGGCTACGCCCATCATCTCGACACCTCCTCCTGCGGAATCCATGGAAGCGCTCCAGAGCAAAAAGCTCACGGTCTCCCTCTGCGGGGAAACGGCGGCGCTCCATCCCCTGCTCTCACGCGAAAAAAATGCGAGAAGCGTGCTCGGGCTGATCTTCGAAAGCCTGCTCGAAACGGATGCGCTGGGCGACCTCCAGCCCTGTCTTGCTTCCTCCTGGTCCCATGACAGCACAGGCAGGATCTGGACCTTCCGTCTCCGTACTCAGGCCGTATGGCAGTCGGCCCTCGGTACTCTCTCTCCCGAGGACGTCATCTTTACTCTGGACCTGATCAGGGAGATCGGAAACGACGGTCCCTATGCCTATCTTCTGGACGAGATATCTTCCTGGAAAGCAGTCGGAGACGATTCCGTCGAACTGGTTTTCAGCCACACGGCTTTCAGCAGTCTGTACCTTCTCGATTTTCCCATTCTCCCCGCAGCCGGAGGCTATACTGCCGATAATGCGCCGATGCTCATGCCCGGTTCCGGTCCTTATCAGATCCAGGACTTCCCTGCGGACGACCAGATCCTTCTGGAGAGGAACAAAGACTGGTGGAAACTGCCCCCCTCGATCGAACAGATCCAGGTGAATTTCTATCCTTCCCTGGAAGCAGCAACGTCTGCCCTGTCTCTCCGTCAAGTCGACGTGGTGGAGACCTCCTCCCTGACGACGGATCAGTATAAATACGGAAACAACGCTACCGTCTTCGAGTACAATTCGCCCGAACTGGAATGCATCTATCTGAACCTGAACACTTACGTCCTGCAGAACCGCTATCTCCGCCAGGCGATATCCTATGCCCTGAACCGTTCGGGAATCGCCGAAACCGCCTTTATCCGGCATGCGGTCGTCGTGGATACGCCGGTATCCCCTTCCAGTCCCTTGAGCCGGGGCACGGCGATGAAGTACGTGTATGATCCGGAAGAAGCCGGACGTCTCATTTCCCGCACCGGCTGGAAGGATTCGGACGGCGACGGGATCCTGGACACGACGCCCTCCGGCGCCTGGCAGGTATTGACCCTGCGCCTCGCGGCAATGGATTCCCCCCAGCAGGAAGAAGCGGCATCCGCGATCTCCCAGCAGCTTCGTGCCGTCGGCATCGATGTGGATCTGCAGATCCTCTCCCGTGATGAATACAAAAAAGCCATCGAAGAAAGATCCTTCGATCTTCTCCTCGCAAGCGTTTATCTGGACAACGTTCCCGATTACACGAAACTTCTGGGATCCGACGGCGCCCTGAATCTTTCCAGATGGAGCGATGAAACGACGGACGGGTATCTTGCCGCGGCGAGGAACGCCCTGACGATGGATGAATTGTCTGCGGCGACCGCTGAGATCCGTACCGTCTTTCTGGACACTCAGCCGATGATCTGCCTGTTCTACCGCACCCATTCGCTCCTGCTTTCCAGCCGCATCGAAGGCGTGTCCTGTGTCCGTGACGGCGACGCGTACTGCGACATCGCATCCTGGACTCTTTATCACAGCGAACAATGAGTCCCGTCCCGAAACAGCATTCGGGAAAACAAAGGATCATACAGAAAGCCCGGACATCCGGTCCTTCATCCGGATCGTCCGGGCTTTTCTGTTTTCCGTTTGCGGTTGTCTTTCTCCAACACCGCTCCTGCACCGTATCCCAGTCTACGAAAAACCGCCCCGCAAAAATCGCAGGGCGGATATCGATCGTTCGATCATTATTTTCTGCGGCGCAGGAAGGGCGGGACGTCCAGATCGTCTTCGTCTACGACGACACCGTTCGTGCGGGGATTGTTGTTCGCCGCGGAACGGTTGAATCCACGGTCACGGCCGGTGAAACGGTTCTCCTGCTGAGGCTGGGCCGCGGGAGCGGGAGCCGGCTGCTGCGGTACTTCGACCGGACGGGCCGCAGGAGCGGGAGCCGCAGGCTGAGCTGCGGGAGCGGTGAAGCGACGGAACGGCTGCTGCGCGCTGCTGGAAGCCTTGGAAGGCTCGAAGCCCGTGGCGATGACCGTGATGCGGACCTCGTCCTGCAGAGAATCGTCCAGGCCGGCGCCGAAGATGATGTTCGCTTCGGGATCGACGGATTCAGCCACGAGAGACGCAGCTTCCTGGACCTCGATGAGACCGAGGGAGTTGTCGCCGGTGATGTTGATGAGCACGCTGCGGGCGCCGTCGATCGTAGTCTCCAGCAGAGGAGAAGTGATCGCCGCGCGGGCCGCGTCGATCGCGCGGTTCTCGCCGGAGCCGTAACCGATGCCCATATGGGCCATGCCCTTGTCCTTCATGGTCGTGCGCACGTCCGCAAAGTCCAGGTTGATCAGGCTGGGATGAGAGATCAGATCGGAGATGCCCTGAATACCCTGCTGGAGGACCTCGTCCGCAATGCGGAAGGCATCCATGATGCTCGTAGCCTTGGTGACGGCCTGGAGCAGACGGTCATTCGGGATCACGACCAGGGTATCGACATGCTTTTCCAGTTCGGCGATGCCTTTGACAGCGTTGGCCATGCGGGGCTTGCCTTCGAAAGTGAAGGGCTTGGTCACGACGCCGATCGTCAGAATGCCCATCTCCTTGGCCACGCTGGCGACCACGGGCGCTGCGCCTGTTCCGGTGCCGCCGCCCATACCGGCCGTGACGAAAACAAGGTCGGCACCCTTGAGCGCCTGGGCGATCTCATCCGCAGATTCCTCAGCGGCCTTGCTGCCGATCTCCGGATTCGCGCCTGCGCCGAGGCCGCGGGTGATCTTCTCACCGATCTGGATCTTGGTTCCGGCCTGACTCAGGACCAGTGCCTGCTTGTCGGTATTCAGAGCCAGGAACTCAACGTTGTTCAGTCCGGAAGAAATCATCCGGTTCACGGCATTGTTGCCGGCGCCGCCCACGCCCACGACTTTGATCTGGGCAAACTGGGCCATATCGATGTCAAATTCTAACATTGGTCTCTCCCCCATTAAAAGTATTCCTTGAAGAATTGTTTGATGGCTTCCGGCAGCGACGGGCGCTCGGTGCGGGTTCCTTCCTGAAGCACATAACTCAGTGTTCCGACGACAGCCGTCATGGACGGACTGGGCGTCATCGGCGTCTGGGGCTGGAAAAGCCTTGCCACAGCGCCGGTCTTCTGGCTTATGTATTCCCTTGCCCCACGAATGGAAGCAAAGCCGCTGCCTGTGATATAGATATGCAGGGATTCGTCCAGCGTGACGCCGAAGTCATCCACCACTTTCTGGATCCGGCGGAGCGTGTCGTCCAGTCGGGCTTCCACGACATCCTGTGCCAGATTCATTGCATATTCATAGGTCTGCCCGTCCGCCGTTTCCACGGTCTGCTTCGCATCTCCGGGTTCAAGTCCGAGAGCGATATGGAGCTTGACCTCTGCCGCCGCCTCAGGCGGTATGTCGAGTACCGCCGCAAGATCCTGTTCGAGCCTGGCCCCTCCCAGTTCCAGAACGGAATGGAAGATCGGCTCGCCGGCATCCATCACGATGATATCCGTCGTGAAGTGACCGGTATCCAGTACGACGGAAGTCGAACCTTCCTGCATGTATTCGCTGATGAGCTTGGCTTCCGCCGTAGGCGTCGCCACGAACCCCGCGACACTGAGACCCACGGAACCCAGAAGTTCCGCGGTACGGTCCATGAAATCCCCGTCTCCCATGACGATCGAAACATACATGGTCAGACGCTGACCCGTCATCATGAGAGGACTCGTGCGGATCAGTTCCGAGTCCAGCAGGAAAAAGACGACCTGCCGAGTCAGAAGCCGGAGACTGTCGGGGCGGGTGAAATCCATCACCTGCCTGAACAGCGTATCCAGATCCTCCTGCGTGACTTCCCCGTTCGCGCCGGAAGGCACACAGGAGATTTCACGAAAATAGACACGTACATATTCCCCGGGCAGACAGACATACACTTCCTGTATCTTCTGATTGACCTGGGCCTGCAGTGCCGCATGAGTTTTCCGGATCACTTCGGGCAGCTCGGATTCGGAGATCCAGGCATTGTCCCTGAAGCCGCTGTAAGGAGCCACGGACGCTCCCGCGACCGTGACCATACCCATGCTGTCTTTTCTGCCAAAGGCAAACGCGATCTTGGACGTGCCAAAATCGAGCGCAGCGGCAGTTTTTGCCATGGATTTCCTCCTTTACTGACCCTATGCGTATTGTAACAGATTCTTATCAAAAGGGAAATGCTTTTGCGGAAAAAAATGGACAGCAGAGCCTCAATTTTCGGATTTCAGGCCCTTCTGTTCCCCGTTTTCTCTGATCGTTACAGCCCGAAACCGACGTGGCAGTCTACTCGTTCCCTTCCGGTTCGGCGGTTTCGGTGGGCCGGACTTCCGGAGAATAGGAGGCGTTCCGGCCGCCGGATACGTACAGTGTACCGCCATGACGGCCTTCGGATACGAGCTGGGGGATCATATGGACGATCCAGTTCGCTTTGACGTGCATGTCGTTCAGGTTCCCGACATCCACGAGGATCCCGTTGTCCGCAATGATCGTGATCTCGGAAAGATTGAGGAGATTGACGGCCTGCACATACTGTGCGGCTCCTGTCTTTCTCAGTTCGTCCATGACTGTCTTCAGAGCGTGTTCCTGCAGCGCATCCTGAAAATCCACGGGTTTCCCGACTTCCGTCTCGCCAATCGTGACCCCCTGGACAACGGGATAATCGCCCAGCGAATGGTCTTCCGGTGCGATGGACAGGATCACATATTCCTGATCCAGTTCAAGAAAACGCCCCAGATGTTTGATCGAAAGCGTCGGTTTTCTTCTTTCCACCGTCAGTACGACCTGATTGGGCAGGATGCGGTCCAGTCCCACGAAAATGAGGGACGGATCCGATTCGATACGGTTCTGCACACCTTCGGCAGTAAAGGAAAAGATGTTCATGCCGATCTTGAGTTCCGCCCTGTCCAGTATGGCCTGCTGTTCCTCGGGCTTCACGCCGATGACCTGGATCGCGGCGATGTCCAAGAGCCCGGAATAGAAAACGATGCCGCCGAGAAGCAGGATCATGACCAGGACAAGCGCCAGAAGAACCATCAGGGTCCGGCTTCTTTCCCGCTTATCCTGACCAGAACGGACCGCCGCGGACGCAGATGCCAAGGAACCCCTTGCCGTGCGCGGGGCTCTCTCCCTGACCGTCGCTTCGGGAACCTGCGATACGTTGTGCCTGTTCCTTCTGCGCCTGCTTCGGCGCAGATTATCCATCGATACGACGTTATCCGTGCCGTCCTGGCGATTGTTCATTCACGTCCACCTGGTGTGTAGATTCTGCTGTGCGCTGACTGCGCATTATCCATTATCCGCTCTTTCCCATCCCCTGTCAACGAAGATCGGTCCGATGAGCGGGTCATCTTTCCGCTAACTCTGCTCCCTGTATCTGGAGATGTTCAGAAGAACGCCCATGGAAGCAAGGAAAATGATGAGAGACGAACCGCCCGCGCTGATGAACGGGAGCGGAACGCCTGTGGGGGGCATAAAGGATGTCACGACCAGCACATTGATGATGAGCTGGACGGCCAGGATCGAAGTGATCCCGGTTGCAAGAAGCAGACCGAACCTGTCCGGCGCACTCCTCGCGGTCCGAAGACTGCGGTAGATCAGGAGTCCGTAAGCCAGAAGAAGAAGGATCAGTCCGACCCATCCGATCTCTTCCCCGATGATGGACAGGATGTAATCCGAGTCACCGTAGGTCAGAAACTGGTATTTCTGCCGGGAGTTCCCGATGCCGACGCCGAACAGACCGCCGTTGCCAAGAGCATAGAGGCTCTGCACCAGCTGATAACCGGATCCCTGAGCATCTTGCCAGGGATTGGTGAAAACCATCATGCGGCGGCGGCGGAAATCGGAGAGACCGATCGCCAGTCCGCCTGCGGTCACCGCGCCTACGCCCATGATACCGATAAGCCGGGGATTGAAATCCGCGATCCAGAGAAGGATAAGGAAGGTGATGCCGGTAATGGCGGTCATGGACAGCGCGTTTCCAAGGAAGATGAGCAGAAGGATGATGCCGGCTGCTGCAAAGGTCGGCCATGCATAGCGGATAAAGAGATGAAAACTATGTCTTTGACAGATCTCGTCATGATAATAGGACAGCTGATCCGCCACGAAAAACACAAGGGATATGCGGGCGATCTCTGAAGGCTGCACGGAGAAACCGGCGATCGTGAGCCACCGGCCGGCACCGTTCAGCGTCTGGCCTCGTCCCGTATCCACGTAAACGAGAAGGGCGATCGAAAGCAGCACCATGGCTGTCGGGATGACGCCGAAACGTCCGATCCGCAGTCTGTTGAAAATGTGATAGTCGAACAGCATGGCGACCATCATGACGCTGAGCCCGATGATGACGTGGAGCGAATGCTTCAGAACAAGACTCATCCCTGTAGAACGCGCCTTCATCTGATAGCTGTAATAACTGGCGGAAAAGACCATAAGGATCCCGAAGGCGCACAGGGCGATGATGACGATCAGAAGGACCGTATCGAAGTTCCTTCGGGTATTCATGCTTCCTTCTCCTTCAGAGAATGGACGATCTCCTTGAAAACCCGTCCCCTCTCCTCATAATCCTTGAACATATCGAAGCTCGCGCACGCCGGAGAAAGCAGTACGTTCCAGCCGGGCTTCGCGATGGCATAAGCCGCTTCGACGGCATCCCTGAACGTTCCTTCGCGGGAGATGTTCGTATACCCTTCGGCCGCCGCGGTTTCCGCGAGCTGTTTCGCCGTGTCCCCGATGAGGACGACATGGCGGATCTGATCCGTGAATCCCCGGTACAGAGGCGCGAAATCCGTGTGCTTGTCGTATCCGCCGGCAATCAGGACCGTAGGCGCTTCCATGCTCCATACCGCACGGAGAGCGGCATCCACGTTCGTGCCCTTGGAATCGTTGAAGAAGGTCACGCCTGAGATCGTCGTCACTCTTTCGATGCGGTGCTCGACGCCTTCAAAAGTTGCGAGCGTATAGCGGACAGCTGCCGGATTCACGCCCATGGCCATCGTCATGGCCGTCGCGGCAAGCGCGTTTTCGAGATTATGCTTACCCGGGAGCCGGATCTCTCCGGGGCGTCCCAGTTTTATCTCCGTCCCGTCGCCCGGACGGTATACGATGTGTTCTCCGGAAACGCAGACACCCGCTTCGACCTCCGCTTCATGAGAGAAGAAGAGCACGCGGCATTTTGCCCGTTCCGCCAGGACACGCGTCTCTTCCTGATCGTAATTCAGGACGAGTACGTCATCATCTCTCTGATTCTCGAAGATGCGGCACTTCATGTCCGTATAGACTTCCATCGTATGATGGCGGTTCAGATGGTCTTCCGTGATATTGAGGATCGCGGATACCCTGGGCCGGAAGCTGTCCGCAGTCTCCATCATGAAGGAAGACACTTCCATCACGATGACGTCCTCCGGTTTCATCCGGGGAACGGCTTCCGTGATGGGCAGGCCGATATTTCCCACTACATGAGTCGTATAACCTGCTTTTTCGAAGATCTTGCCCACGAGCGTCGTGGTCGTTGTCTTGCCGTTCGTTCCGGTGATCGCGACCATGGGACAGGGGGCCAGTCTGTAACCGAGTTCAGCTTCGGCGATCACGGGGATCCCGAGCGTGCGGGCTTTTTCCATAAAGGGCAGTTCCGTGGGAACGCCCGGAGAAACGACGATGAGATCCTGGTCCTGTACGAAAGCGTCCGGAGCACAGCCGAGCTCTTTCCGAAACATAAGGCCCTCGAGCGGTTTGAGAGCATCGCCGAGCGCGTCTTCTTTCTTGGCGTCGTTTATCGTCACATCAGCGCCCAGAGAGGCCAGAAGTCTTGCTGCCGCGATACCGCTCCGCGCCAGACCGATGACCATCACATGTTTGCCTTTGATTTCCATTTTCTCCTTCTTTCATCCAGTAAAACTTACCATCCGACCGCCATCAGACCGATCATGCACAGAACGACCGTGACGATCGTATACATCGTAACGATACGGGTCTCCTCCATCCCGATCCATTCGAGATGATGATGCAGCGGTGCCATTTTGAACATGCGCCTTCTGCGGAAACGCAGACTCAGCAGCTGGAGGATATCCGAAACGGAAGCGATGGCGATCGTTCCCGCCATGACGGGAAGCCAGAGGATCAGACCGCCGGAAGCGGCCAGATAGGCCACGGCACCGCCAAGTGCCAGAGATCCGACGTCTCCCATCATCACACGGGCAGGCTTGGCATTGTAGCGCAGAAAGCCGAGAAGCGCGCCCGCGCAGGCCACCGCAAGCGCCGCCATATCGGGATCCGGGATCGCTCCGGCAAAGATCAGAGCCATGGAAACGAAGAATACCATGCCCACGGAAGAGGAAAGACCGTCCAGGCCGTCCGTCAGATTGTAGGAATTCACCGCGGCCAGGAACACGAACACGAGGATCGGATAATTCCACCAGCCGATATCGATCGTCACGGACGTGAACGGCAGCCGGATCAGCCCGCCGTGGATCCTGATCACAAAGAACGATACGACGCATGCGACCAGGAGCTGGAGCAGGAACTTCGGTCCCGCGTTCAGTCCCAGGTTGCGTTTCTTGATAACCTTGATGCTGTCATCCAGGAAGCCAATCAGTCCGAATCCAAGAACGGCACCGAGTCCTACCCAGAGATCGACGTTCCAGTTCCTGTGCGTGATGACAAGCGCAAGCACGATCGCCGCAAGGATCATGAGCCCGCCCATCGTAGGGGTCCCTTGCTTGCCCTGATGCCACTGCGGTCCGTCTTCCCTGATCGACTGCCCGAATTTATAGCGTCTCAGCAGCGGGATGATATAAGGCCCCATCGCCAGTACAAGAAGGCAGGCCGCCATGGCCGGCAGAATCAAGTGAAAATACATTCGTGTTCTCCTTATTTGGATCGGGCCGCAATGTAATCTCTTACGACCTCGCGATCATCATAGTGATGCCGGACCCCGCAGATCTCCTGATAGGTCTCGTGTCCTTTGCCGGCGATGACGACCGTATCGTCCGGACCCGCTTCTCTGAGCGCGTAATGGATCGCTTCGGTCCTGTCCGTCACGCAGAGCGCGTTTTCCGGTTTCTCGAGTCCCGCCGCGATCTCACGGATGATCTCGTCCGGATCTTCCGTTCTCGGATTGTCCGTCGTGATGACGACCCGGTCAGCAAGTCTTTCGGCGATGGCACCCATCAGCGGACGCTTCCCGCGGTCACGGTCTCCTCCGCAGCCGAATACCGCCCATACCCTGCCTTTCGTTTCAGGCCTTACGGCGTTCAGCACGTTTTCCAGGCTGTCGGGCGAATGCGCATAATCCACGAGTACCGTTGCGCCTTCAGGATTGTCTACTCTTTCAAGCCTTCCGGGCACACCGGGCACGCCCGCGAGCCCCTCCGCGATGAGATCCATCGACAGTCCGCACTGTAGGCATACAGCGGCTGCAAGAAGACTGTTCGCCACGTTGAAGCGGCCTCCAAGTCTCAGTTCCATTTTCCGGGAGCCTGAACTCGCATGCATCTCATAGGATACGCCGGAGAGCCGGCTGGAGATCTTCTCCGCCCGGATGTCCCCTCGCCCTTCAAGGGAAAAGTACAGCGTGGCGCCCGTGCGTCCCTTCACGAGAGTCGGAGTATATGCGTCGTCTGCGTTGACGATCGCCGTACGGCAGACCCCGTCACGGAAAAGCAGGGCCTTCGCGGCACCGTAGTTTTCCATCGTATGGAAATCGTTCAGATGGTCCTGGGAAAGATTCGTGAATCCCATGACTTCGTATTCCATGCCCGCGATCTTCCGGAGCGCCGCCGCATGTGCGGAGACCTCCATGACCGCGAACGTGCATCCCGCTTCGACCATGCGCGACAGGAGTTCCTGCATCTCCATGGGATCCGGGGTCGTCAGATGCTGAGGATAAGATTTCCCGGCGATCTCATTGGCTACCGTGCCGATCAGACCGACCTTGTATCCCGCATGCTCCAGAATACGCGCGATCAGCGTCGTGGTCGTCGTTTTTCCCTTTGTGCCGGTGATCCCGATCAGACGCAGCTTTTCCGCGGGAAAACCGTACCAGCAGGAAGCGAGATAACTCCACGCTTCCCGGCTGTCTTTTACGATGAGCTGCGGCACATCCACGGGAAGACGGTGTTCCACGACAAGCGCGGCAGCCCCTTTGCTCACAACCTGCCCGGCAGCGTCATGCGCGTCGAACGAACCGCCCCTGATGCAGATGAACAGGGCTCCGGTCAGATCCTCCGTACGGGAATCCGTAGCAAGAAAAGCGATCGGGACGTCCGCCCCTCCCGTCAGTTCCGCTCCCGGAACGGCCAGACTCAGTTGCTGCAGTGTTTTCATAGCGACTCCCTCTTCCATCAGGGTTCCAGTTCTCCGTAGAAGGACACGATCACTTCATCGCCTTCTTCGGCATAAGTGGATGCGGGCGGATCCTGGCGTGTCGCCCGATATCCTGTCCCGCTGATCACGAGCTTCAGTCCGACTTCCCGCAGTGCGAGCACGGCCTCGGCCGGCGTCATTCCCGCAACGTCCGGAACGACGACCAGTGAATCCGTCATTTCCCTGTAGTTGGTCAGCTGAACAAGGACAGGCGCTCCGGAATTCACGAGGGTCCCAGGATCGGGGCTCTGCGTATACACGGTCTCGCCGTGTCCTTCGACCAGCGCCTTCAGTCCGCGTGACATCAGACTTTCGGCTGCACTTTCATAGTCCATAAGACGTACATCCGGCACTTCGACGGTGCCTTCCGTCTCCTGGCGGTCCGACGCGACGCTCAGATACTGCAAAGTCTCTTCCAGTATCCTCGCAGCATAGGGAGCAGCGGTCGTCGAACCGTAGTGGCTGCCTTTCTGAGGGTTGTCCACGAGGACAAATACGACGGCTTTCGGATCATTTACCGGCGCGAATCCGACATAGGTAGCTACATGGTTGGCGCTGAGCACACGTCCGTCTTCATCGTATTTCTGTGCGATGCCGGGAAGACCGCCCGAGCTGTATCCGGGCACTGCACCGTTCCGGCCTACTCCGTTGTCCACTGTATTTCCCAGAAGCTTCCTCAGGATGCCGGACGCTTCGGGAGAAATGACCTGTCTGACCGTTTCGGTCTCATATTTTGCGATCACGATTCCGTCATCCCGGATGACGCGCCGAACGATCATAGGGACTTTGAGCGTGCCCCCGTTGACGGCTGCAGAAACGGCGGAGATCATCTGAAGCGGTGTGACCTTCGCCGAATCACCGAAAGCGGACATCCGTGCGAGATCCGTTTCACGGATGTATTTGATGGACGTGATGCTCCCGGCGTTTTCGGACGCAAAAAGGGAACCGGTCGTTTTTCCGAACCCGAAGTCATAGAGAAGACCGTAGAACCTGTCTGTCCCCAGAGAAAGCCCCATCTGCATGAAGGCCGTATTGCAGGAATTTGCGACCGCACGATCCAGTCCCTGCATCCCGTGAGGCAGCTGGCTCCAGCACTTGATCTGCGTCCCGTTCACGATCTGGAACCCGGGGCAGTTGTACGCCATGTTCTCGGCTGCAACACCCGTGTCCAGAGCGCCTGCAAGTGTCAGGATCCCGAAGGATGTCCCTAACTCATACGCGTCCGCCACCGCGGTGTTGCGGGACAGTCTGGAAAGCACTTTCCCGTCACTCCGGGGTATGTTGTTGAGATCAAAGCCGGGCTCATTCACCATGGCCAGGATCTCAAAAGTGTTCGGATCCATAACGATCGCGACCGCTTTCTCCGCTTCCTGTTCCTCCAGCGCTTCTCGCATGATCTTTTCCGTCGCCGACTGCAGAGGCGCGGAGATGGTCAGCTGAACGTCAGAACCGTTGCTGGCTTCCACGTATTCCTCAATAGATTCGGGAAGTTCTCGGCCCGCAACGTCGGTTTCCATCTTCACGTATCCGTCCGTACCGGTCAGGTAACGGTTCATTGTGGCTTCCAGTCCTTCCAGACCGACTCCGTCGACGGATGTAAAGCCGAGGACCTGGCACAGCAGATCGTTCATGGGATAGTAACGTCTGGTATCTTCTATCAGACGGACGCCGGGCATGGCCTGGTTCCGGATCGCTTCCGCCTGATCATCCGTGACCAGTCTCTTGAGCCATACCTCGTATTTCTTGTCATTCGCCAGTTTCTGTAGAATCGTGTCGACATCCATGTCCAGGATCTGAGCCAGCACCTGCGCCGTCGCTTCCTTAAGGTTCAACGCCGCCCTGCCCTCTTTCGCGGCCCTTCTGTCTTCAGCCTCCTGAGCATCCTTGATCGTCTGAGGCAGAAGTGCCACAGTCCAGCTCGGAGTCGATCCCGCGATGATGGTTCCGTCTCGGTCCGTGATGTCTCCCCTTGCCGCCGTGACCGTTTTCTGCCTTACCCACTGCGATGCCGCTCTCTCCTGGAGCATGGAAGACTGTACGAGCATGCGGTATCCCAGGGCGATGACACCGAAAACCAGCAGAATTGCAAAAAGGACCAACAGACAGCCCAGACGGTGTCGGTTGGTCACAGATGTTTCTTGCTGCATTTCCCTTCTCCTTGTGCTGGTTAAGCTGCGGACCGCTGCCCGGCCGGCTTCGGTCCGCGCTTTTCGGAACGGCTAGTCGCCGGCCTCCAGCAATTCGTGAGAGGAGGAAACCGGCTGGGACAGATCGACCCGGAGAACATGCTCCGCATCGGGATAGCCCATCCCCAGCGCTTCGGCCTTTTCCCGGATCACGGCGACGTTCTCCATTTCATGGATACGGGCCTGAAGCCGGGATGCCTGCTGTTCTTTGTCCTCGATCGAGCTCTGCAGATGGTTGATCTGCATCTGCATGGCCGCGACGGAGTATTTGACGTAGATCAGGCCGATAAGGGTCAAAAACACCAGCATTGCAGCAACGACGCTGATGACGACAGCCCTGGCTGAAGTCTGAGGCGCAGGCGCGGTATAAGTCTGCTCCTGCTGACGCGGTGCGTATTCTGTTTCATATGCATACTGGTGTACGGTGTTCACTGATCTGTCCTCCTTCGGGACTTATACATCCGTTGCCCTGAACAAACGCAGTTTCGCGCTGCGGGCACGGGGATTCATTTCGATTTCCTGAGCGCTGGGCTCGATGGGTTTGCGCGGATCGCGCCGGCCGAGAGGTTTTTTCCCACATACACAGACCGGAAAGCTCGGCGGGCACGTGCAGGGATTCTCGGCTTTCTGCATGGCCTGTTTCACGGCTCTGTCTTCCAGCGAATGAAAGGTCAGAACCGCAAGAACTCCTCCGGGAGCCAGGAGAGATATCAGATCCGATACCGCCTGTCCAAGTCCTTCGAGTTCTCCGTTCACTTCGATGCGGATGGCCTGGAAGGTACGTTTGGCGGGATGGGGTCCCGTTCTTCTGGCGGACGCTGGGATCGCGTCCGTGCAGATCTGCGACAGTTCGAAGGTCGTTTTCACCGGCCTGCGGTCCACGATGAACCTGGCGATGCGTGAAGCGAATTTCTCTTCTCCGTAATCTCTCAGGATCCTTGTGAGTTCATCCTGGGAATATCCGTTCACGACTTCATAGGCGGAAAGTTCCGCGGACGGATCCATCCTCATATCCAGCGGAGCATCCTGCATGTAGGAAAAACCCCTTCGGGCCGTATCGAGCTGGAACGATGAAACGCCCAGGTCGAGCACGGCTCCCTGGATCCTGCCGATCCCCATGCTTCCGAGGATCTCCCCGGCCTGCATGAAATTGCCGTGAACGGGAACGAACCGTTCCCCGAACGGGGCCAGCCGGGCGGACGCCGCTTTAAGCGCTTCCGGATCCCGGTCGATCCCTATGAGTCTGCTTCCTTCCGTGATCCGGGACAGGACCGCTTCCGCATGTCCTCCTCCGCCCAGGGTCCCGTCAAGGAAGATCCCCTCCCCTGTCCGGGCCACGGCTTCGGCTATGACGTCCCGGAGGATTGATACATGATGGAAGGATTCCATCAGATCCTGACGCCACGCTCCTGCAGCGTCTCCAGTGTCTGGCTGAATGCTTCGAGATCCTTCTCGTGCTGAGCCGTCCACGTGTCTTTGTCCCAGATCTCAAGACGGTTGCGGGATCCCGTGATCACCACGTCCTTCACAAGTCCGGCATACTGGCGGAGATCCTGCGTCAGGATGATCCTTCCCTGCTTGTCGGGCTCCACGTCGCAGGCGGAGTTGTACAGTATACGCTCCAGACTCTGTGTGGAAGCGTCAAGAAGAGAAAAGTCCTCCATCTTCGCACTGAGCGCTTCGAACGTCTCCTGTGAGAAGACCCACAGGCAGGGGTCGCGGAAAGCGCGGGTGACGACAAAGCTCTGCCCGAGCCCGCCGCGGTATTCCGCCGGAATAAAGACACGGCCCTTGGCGTCCAGCGTATGTTCATGCCGACCCTTGAAAATCATGAGCCGTACCTCCTTTCCGGGCGTGTTCACCACTTCGCCCCACTTTTAACCCTATTATACGCCTTTGCTACACAGATTGCAAGTTTTTCGGGGGTTTTTCCGTGCTAAAATGTCAAAATATTGCAAAAAACCATCTTCTTTGAAAGCTGTTTTCCGGCAGAAAAACACCGGTGTGAAACTTGTCTCCCTCAGTGTTTTTTCGGGCAGAAAAAAAAGAAAGACCGGCAGAAACCGGTCTGCATGACTGTCAGATCTCAGCGATCTCCTTCAGCCTGAAATGAAGGTAATCGCAGGATACAAGCTGATAGGAAAGTCCTCTGAGTTCTCCTTCCGGGACGTCTTTCGGGGATACGTTGTGCAGATGTCCGAACAAGATCCAGTCCGGCCGGATCTGTTCCAGCTGTTCGGTAAAGACCGTGGTCTCCCCGGCATGGATCCAGGGCGGATAATGGAAATGAACAAGCAGCCGGTCTCCCGGCTTACGGAGCTGTTCGGCGTTTTTCAGGGAAAGAGACAGCCTGATCCCTTCTCTCTGATAGATGCGGCTGTCTTCTTCGGATGCTCCATCCTTTGCGATCGTCCATCCCCTTGTTCCGGCAAAAACGATTCCGGGAAAACGCAGCGCATTGTTCTGAAGGACGAAAGTCCGTTCATCCAGGACGGCCGTCAGTTTTGACAGGCTCGGCCACCAGTAATCGTGATTGCCCCGAAGAAGCACTTTCTTCCCGGGCATCTCCATGATCGACCGAAGATCCGCGAGCGCCTCGCCGAGCGACATGGCCCAGGAGATGTCACCGCCTATGAGCACGATGTCCTCTTCGGCTACCCGTGCTTTCCAGTCCTCGCGTATCCTGTCCCAGTGACCTTCCCACTGCGGGCCGAACACGTTCATGGGCTTGTCCGAGTTCTCGGACAGATGAAGGTCTGAAATGGCCCAGATTCTCATGGAAGGAAGCGAAAGACTAAAAGTCTTCCTCCTCCTCTTCGTCTCTGCGGAACTCCTCGTCTTCCAGATCGGAAAGGGACGTCGTGGGCATGTCCGTCACTTCAAAGTCGAGATCGTCTCCCACGTCCAGATCGGCAACATCTTCGTCGAGAACGTTTTCTTCATCCTCGTACTCGGAAAGATTGTCCTTTTTGGGATCTTCCTGCTCCCGCTGGCATTTGGCACAGATGTCCTTGCCGGGCAGGACGGGATTCTCGCCGCAGATCGAGCACATTTCGATGGTCTCCTCCTGCTCGGAAAGACCGACTTTCAGTTCGCGTGCGCAGACGCGGCAGAGTTTTTCTCCCTCGCGGATATAATTCAGTTCGCAGCGGGGGCATTTACGCAGCATCAATATGATCACCTCATCCAGGTCAGTACGGTCGGGCTGTTTCCGACAGCGGAAGAATGATCCCGCTGAACAGAAACAGCGAACCTCGTACGCTTATTATGCACAAAGTACCCCCCGTATGCAACACCTAATTGTGAATAAAATATGGACATTTTGAAAAAAGAACAGCAGCTGACACACGCATGCCTTTCTGTCTCCTTTTCCGCCACTCCGTCCCATCATCGGAAAATCCGCCGTTTCATATCGGGACGAATACGGCACAGAAAAAGAGATTCCCGCAAAAGACGGGCTTTTGCGGGAATCAATGACTCGTTATTCTGCTGTCAGGACAGCCGGAGACTCATCCGAAAGGATTCTCGTCCTTGTAGAGCATGCCGGCGGGCTGGTTGAAAGCCACATCTTCGATGCCCAGGAGCTTCATAGCCGCGAACAGGGCCTTGCCGGCCTTGGCGAAGCCTACGCCGCCGTGATGCGGATAGTTCTTGGCAATGAGGACATGCCTGTAGAAGCGGCCCATCTGCGGGATGGCGAATACGCCGATGCCGCCGAAGGAACGGCAGTCGACGGGCAGGACTTCACCCTCAGCCACATAGCTGTGCAGGGTGGCGTCCGAAGCGCTCTGCAGACGGAAGAACGTGATGGGGGAAGCCGCGATGTTGCCTTCGAGGGTGCCGCGGGTGATGTCGGGCTCGGTGTCGGGCTCCAGGCTGCGCTTCATGATGCGCTGATAGCTCATTTCGCCCTTGGCAAGGTGGCAGATCGGGGTGTTGCCGCAATGGAAGCCCATGAAGGTCTCCTCGATCGTGTAGTTGTACTTGCCCTTGATCTCGGAATCATACATATCCTGAGGCACGGAGTTGTTGATGTCCAGCAGCGTGGGGGAGATGCCGGTCGCGCAGGCCAGGATATATTCGGACAGAGCGCCGTAGATATCGGTCTCGCAGGCGACGGGGATCATGCGGGAAGCCAGACGGGAGTTCACATAGCAGGGTACGAAGCCGAACTGGGTCTGGAAAGCGGGCCAGCATTTGTTTGCCATGGCCACATACTTGTATGCTCCCTTATTGGCATCGATCCAATCGAGCAGGGTGATCTCATACTGCGCCAAACGGGGCAGGATTCCCGCGTAGCGGTTGCCGGCACCCAGTTCCTTCTCCATATCCGCGATGACTTCGGGGATGCGGGGATCATTCGCGTGCTTATGATAGGATTCGAACAGATCCAGTTCGGAGTTCTCCTGGATGGAAGCGCCGAGATCGTACAGGCCCTTGATGGGGGCGTTGCAGGCCAGGAAGTCGTAGGGACGGGGACCGAAGGAGATGACCTTGAAGGACTTGATGCCCAGGATGATGCGGGCTACGGGCACGAAGTCACCGATCATCTCGGCGCAGCGCTTCGCGTTGCCCACGGGATACTCGGGGATGTAGGCCTTGACGCCGTGCAGCTTCAGGTTGTAGGAAGCGTTCAGCATGCCGCAGTAGGCATCGCCGCGGCCGTCGAACATGGTGTCTCCGGATTCTTCGGCGGCAGCCACGAACATGACGGGGCCGTCGAACTTCTCGGCTACGTAGACTTCGGGGCCTTCAGGGCCGAAGTTGCCCAGGAACATGACGAGGGCATTCACGCCGGAAGCTTTGAGCTCGTCCAGAGCCTTGAGGGAATCGGCTTCGTTCTCGACGATCGTCTGCATTTCCACGACCGGGAGACCCAGCTTTTTCACTTCTTCCATGATGGCCACGCGGCGCTGATGGGACAGAGCGATGGGGAAGCAGTCACGGCTGACAGCGACCAGGCCGATCTTGACTTCGGGGATATTGGCGTAAGACATGGTTTTTCCTCCTTTATACCATTTCAATACCATCATTAAACGGGAGATTCCCGTGTATGAACTTAAGCGATCGGGCGGGGCCAGAGAAGCCTGCGCACCTGCTCCAGCGCGAACTGGTCGGTCATGCCCGCCACGTAATCGGCTGTAAGCCGGGGCGCTTCGCCCTTTTGATAGATCTCCGTCAGCTCCAGATAGAACTGAGCAAAATCCTGATACAGGATATCCGGTCCTTCGGCGTCCTTCAAAGCCCGGCCGGGATCGTCCAGGTACGCTTCGCTCCTGCGGCACAGGGCATCCAGAAGCATGTCCAGGATCCTCGTCGTCCGCGCTTCGTATTCCTGCAGCATGGGATGCCGGTAGATCCGTTCCACATTGAAGCCGTACCAGACGTTGTAATTGTGGAAAGCCTCTTCCGTAAGGGCCAGACAGCCTTCTTTCGGAGAGTTTGTGACGATGTCCTCCACAAAGGAGTCGATCAGGAAAGAATTCAGGTTTTCCGCGTGTGGACGGAGCTCTGCAGGCAGATCGGAAGGGGAGAGGAGACCTGCTGTCATCGCGTCCTCCATGTCCCGCCCGAGATAGGCGATCCTGTCCGCCATCCGTACGGCGCATCCTTCCCAGGTCGCAGGATAGAACTCCGCCGTCAGCTTCTCTTCCGGCAGCCGGGGCTTGGCTTCGGGAGACAAGGCGCGTTCCATTCTTTCTCCGTTATGACACACGATCCCGTCCCGGACGGCACGGGTCAGATTCAGACCTTTTCCGCCCTGTGCCAGCGTGTCCACCACGCGAAGGGAATGGGCTTCGTGACGGAAACCTCCGGGAAGGAAACCGTTGAGCATCCGTTCTCCGGAATGCCCGAACGGAGTATGGCCCATATCATGCCCCATGCCTGCCGCATAGGCCAGATCCGTATCCATGTCCCAGCCGGCGCCCATGAGGCCCCGGGAAATCGTGACGGCGATCGTCGCCACATGGAGCACATGCTCCATCCGGGTGCAGATATGATCGTTCTCCGGTGCGAAGAAGACCTGTGTCTTTTTTTTCAGCCTCCTGAAGGCCATGCTGTGCAGGATCGCGGTCTGATCCCTGAAAAAAGGCCCGCGAACATCTTCCTGCCGCTCCCTGCGGCGGGAAGTCTGCTGGGCATGAGTCAGGGGCTGTATCAGCATCGCGGATCCTCCGTTGTCAAGTATAGCGAACGCGCCCCTCTTTTGCAAGACAAAAGCGCTGAATCAGACCGTTTGCCTGTCAGCCTATGAACCTCGTAAAAAGCCCGATCAGCGGGTTCCCTCCATAGATCAGACGGGCGAACAGCGACGTCTCGACCATCTCCTGCAGCAGAGGTACGGACACGAATGACAGGACGACGGGGATCAGCAGCCCGGCGGCCAGAAGAACGATCAGGCCGGACAGTGCACCGGCGCCTGCGCCGGCAAGTCCGTCGAAATGTCTGAGCAGCGGAAACTGGAACACGTGATCCGCCAGGGCGGCAAGGAAAAGGAAAACGACGCTGCACAGAGCAAATACGAGCAGAAAACTCACGACAGCCGTAGCGAAATAGGCCACAGTAAGGCTCAGATATTCGCCCAGCATCGACGCCTGTCCCTCGAACGCTAGATTTGCGACGTTTCTTTCCAGCATGGAATCGAACGGGGCGAGGATGGGCTGGTTCAGCGTTTCCGTCATCTTCTCCAGAAAACCGGGCTGCAGAGAGGAAACAGGCATGCGGATATTGGAGATGGCCGTCATCAGCCTTTCTCCGTACGTTTCCCCGGCCCCCATCAGGAATTCATCCGATTCTGAAAAGTTCAGGAGGGTGGGGATGAGCTGTCCGCCTCGCACGAAGCCTCTGGCTACGATCTTCCAGAACAGGGCACCTCCCACCATGCCGCAGAGAAGAGCGCCCGTATTGGCGGAACTGCGCAGAAATCCCTGATACAGACCGATAAACGCGCATCCGAGTACGATCAGAAAACAGAGGATATCCAGATAGTTCATGATACCTCCTAATCCAGCTTCAGAAGATATTCCTGATCTCCGCTGCGGAGAATCAGGCCGTGGCTGTTTTCCAGGACCTGGACGGATGAGACCTGGACCGACAGATCCAGACTGTCCGTGCGACCGCCCTGACAGGGCATGCGGACAAGCTGGGAAGTCGTGACTGCAGCGATATCCCTGTCCGTCAGACATACCGCGAGCGTATCGGCCGGCAGGGAATAACGGTACTGCGTAGTGGTCCCGTCCGCTTCCAGACGGATATACCAGAGCATGGTTTTCACTCCGGAACCTTCGGGATCGGCAGGACAGAAGATGCACTGCATCCTGCCTTTTGAATCTTCTTCCATATCCTGGAGGATCCAGCCGTAGATCATCTGGGAGAAGTTCTCGGTTCCTTTGCTGTCCCAGACCTTCATGGTCTGCGTGCCGACCGTAACGAATCCGCCTTTGTACGGGGCCGTTCCGTATACGATCTCACCGTCTACGGACAGACTGGCCGTAGTCGTCAGTCCCACGTTCCTCGTCTTGATCATAGAAACAGGCTGCGTCGAATGCACGTCCAGAGACAGCGTCCAGAGCTGCCTGTCACCGTCGAACAGATCCAAGTCGAGGACGGACTGGTAGGGGAACAGTATGTTTTCGTCAAGAGGCGTCGTGTCTGTACGGTATACGGAGACGCGCTTCTGCCCGTCCTGCTGGAACAGTACGGCATAGGACTCGTCGCCCATGACCATATCCAGGATCTCCGTCTCGAGCGTGTGCTGGACAAGCAGCGTCCCGTTGTTGTCGTAGATCCGCAGCGTAGGCCCATGATAGACTGCCGTCAGCTCCGCATTCCCGCAGGCTTTGGCGCTCCCGTCTTCCAGTTCAGCGGAAAACAGCGGCTCCGCCTGCGCATTCAGCCTTACAAGCATGCCGTTCTGTATGGTCATCAGACCGTCTTTTGCCTCATAGACACGGCCGGGATCCGCCGGAAGCGCGTACAGCGACAGACCGGACTGCCTCAGGTCCTTCAGTTTGACCGCAGCGAACACGCCCGCGCCGCAGAGAAGCAGGCCCACGATCAGAAAGAAGACCGTGCGCCGCAGGATACGGCTGGCTCTGTGACTCATACTCTGTCCTCCGCGTACCGCATGACGGTCTCATAGATCCTTTCCAGATCTTCACGGCTGAAATACTGCATGCTGATACGTCCCTTTTCCAGATCGCCCGTCACGGATACTTTCGTGCCGAAAAGACGGCTCAGGGCTTCCTCCATCTCGGCAAAAGCGGGGTCGTTCCCCTTCTTTCCAGGTTTGTCCGGCTTCTTCCGTCCGACCTGTCTGGAAAGTTCTTCCATCTGCCTGACGCTCAGGCCCTGGGAAACAGCTTTTTCCGCCAGTTCCCGCACAAGATCAGCATCCGGGATCCCTGCAAGGGATTTCGCGTGGCCGGCGGACAGTTTTCCCGAAGCGAGCAGCGCCTGCACGGTGTCGGGCAGATTCAGGAGCCGGAGCGCATTGGCCACGGCGCTGCGACTTTTTCCGAGACGGGAAGCCGCTTCTTCCTGTGTCAGGGAGAAACCGTCCATGAGCGCGCGTATACCTGCTGCTTCTTCAAGAGGCGTCAGATCGTCCCTCTGAAGGTTTTCGATAAGGGAGATCTCCGCCTGTTCCGCGGCGGAAAGATCCATGACGCGTACCGGCACTTCCTTCAGGCCGGCCAGACGGGCCGCCCTCCAGCGTCTTTCGCCCGCCACGAGATGATAGCGCTCACCGGCAGGTACCGCAAGAAGCGGCTGGAGCACACCGTGGGCTGCGATGGATTCGGAGAGCTCGCGCAGGCTTTCCTCGTCGAACGTCCTTCTGGGCTGGGAAGGGTTGGGATCGATCAGAAGAACGGAGATCTGCCGGACGTCGCCCGCGGATGTCTCCGTTTCGGGCTCCGTTACGACAGGTTCGGAGAAAAACACGCCAAGTCCGCGACCAAGTCCGCCTTTTTTCTTCATCTTTTCTCCTCCTCGTTCTTTATGAGTTCCCGAGCCAGATTCCGGTATGCTTCCGAACCGCTGCAGGACGGATCGTACAGGATCACAGGCATTCCATAGCTGGGAGCCTCGCTCAGCCGTACGTTGCGCGGAATCACGGTATCGAAGACTTTCTCTCCGAAATAATGCCTGACTTCTTCGGCGACCTGTGCGGAAAGCCTCGTTCTCGAGTCGTACATCGTGAGAACGACTCCTTCGATCCTCAGACGCGGATTCAGTCCCTGACGGACCAGCGTAACCGTGCGCGTCAGCTGAGAAAGGCCTTCCAGAGCGTAGAATTCACACTGGATCGGCACAAGGACCGAGTCGGAAGCTGTCAGTGCGTTGATGGTCAGCAGTCCGAGCGACGGCGGGCAGTCGATCAGGATATAGTCATATTTCTCTCGAACAGATTTCAGTACTGTTCGAAGGAGGGTTTCCCTGGATTTTACGGACACAAGCTCAATCTCTGCGCCGGCAAGGTCGATGGAAGAGGGGATGATCTTCAGCCCGTCCATCTGGGTCGGATGGATTGTTTCTTCAGGATCCGCTCCCGACAGAAGAAGGTCGTAGGATGAGAGCTGCCCTTCGGTTTTTTCCAGTCCGAGCCCGGACGTACTGTTTCCCTGAGGATCGAGGTCCAGAAGGAGCGTCCTTTTCCCGGCAGCCGCAAGACAGGCGGAAAGATTCACGGCCGTGGTCGTTTTGCCCACGCCGCCTTTCTGGTTCGCTACCGCGATGATCTTGCCCATACTGCCTCCTTGATGGTCGCTTGTATCAACTATTATAACCGATTCTCCGCTTCGGGAAAAGGGGCACGAAATGTTTCACGTGGAACATTGCCCTGTTTCACCGCGTGAAACAGAAAGACCGCGGTGCTTTCACACGTCTGTCGTTTGTGATACAATAAAACAATCAGAAGAAAAAGAAAAAGCGGTATACAGACCGCTGAACCGACAATGTTCCACGTGGAACATAGAAAGGATGAATTATGATTACACCTGCCATCGCCGCTGCCATGCAGGGAGGTTCTTTTATCCGCAAGATGTTTGAAGAAGGCACCCGTCAGAAACAGCTGTACGGAGAAGAGAATGTATTCGACTTTTCTCTCGGAAATCCGGACCTCGAGCCGCCGGAGGCCTGTCTCGCGGAAATGGAACGCCTCGTCCGCAGGCCGGGGATCCATAAATACATGGCGAATGCCGGAGCTGTGGACGCGAGAGAAGCCGTCGCCGCTTATGAATCCCGCCGTTCCGGACTTCAGCTCACTGCCGGAAACGTGATCATGACTGTAGGCGCCGCCGGTGCGCTGAACTGCATTTTCAAATCGATCCTTGAAGAAGGGGATGAAGTGATCATCATTTCACCCTATTTCGTGGAGTACCTCTCCTACATCGGCAATTACGGCGGAAAAGCCGTAGCCGTTCCTTCAAAGGCCGGGAATTTCCAGCTGGATCTGCTCGCCATCGGCAGAGCTGTCACGCCCAGAACCCGCGCCGTCCTTCTGAATTCTCCGAACAACCCTACGGGTGTTGTGTATCCCGCTTCCGACCTCGCCGCCCTGAACGGCATCCTGCGTTCCAGGGAGCATGAACTGAAGATGGAGACGCCCATTCTGACCCTTTCGGACGAGCCCTATGGCAAACTGACCTACGGGGTCGAGGTCCCGAGCGTTCTGAAGTTCATCGAGAACAGCGTCGTCGTCAATTCCTTCTCCAAGAGCCTGTCCCTGCCCGGAGAACGCATCGGCTACATTGCCATCCGGCCCGACACGCAGGACGCGGAACTTCTTGCCTCTGCCTGCGCCTACACGAACCGTGTCCTGGGATTCGTCAACGCACCCTCCCTTCTTCAGGGCGTGGTGGCGGCCTGTTTGGATCTTCCCGCCGAGGTCGATATCTACAGGAGACGCGGTGAGCGGCTCTACCAGATCCTCCTGGAGAACGGCTACGAGTGCACCAGGCCGGAAGGGGCCTTCTACCTCTTCCCCAAGACCCTGATCGAGGATGATATGGAATTCTGCCGCATCGCTTCCGAGCACCATATCCTCATGGTTCCCGGCAGCGGATTCGGCTGTCCCGGTCATGCCCGGCTCGCCTACTGTGTGGACGAAGCGGTGATAGAGCGTTCCGCAAACGCTTTCAGGGAGCTTTCGAAGGTGTTTGGGCATTCTTGACCTCACTGCTCAATGATTTGATACGGAAATCAGCCCCTCTAAGGGCTGATTTTTCATTTATCAGAACTGTCGGAATGCTTTTTTTCCGGAGCTGCCATACCGAGATCCGACAGAGCTTCATGAAAATACTCCATGTCGATCTTCTTCACGCGGCCGCCGTATGCAAGAGAAAGCACTGCAGCACAGCCGGCGGCATTTCCGGACGCGAGAGAAAAAGAAAGACCTCTCAGTTTTTTGAAGGCTCCGGATTCCATGGACAGACAGCGCCCCGCAAGGATCAGATTACGGATTTCCCGGGTCACGAACGATCCATAGGGAAGAGAACAGCAGACAGAGCCGTCATTTGTCCGCAATCTGCCGACTGCCCAGTCATCAAAGACAGTTCCTGAAGATACTTCTTCCTCTGAAAGGACATGACAGCCTGAAGGATGAGGACCTTCCGGAAGCAGGTATCCATATGAAAAAGGAATCAGTTCCGCTTCTGACATTCCCGGAATAAGACGCCTTATCATTTCTTCCGCCTGCCGGATGTCTCTGCGAACGCCGATCTGAAGACCTGACGATTCTTTAGCCGAAAGATCTCCTGAATAGTTTCCTTTTCGAACGAGATTGACCCGGATCTTCCCGTTTCTGTCCGTTTTGGTCCGAATCTCGGCAAATAGATCCGATTCGGGATGAAATATCCCGATGCCTTTCATGAGAAACAGTTCCCTGTCTGCGTTTTCCGCTGTCAGGCACAGAACAGGCGGCATCACCAATCCTTTTCCGTCTCCCGGGAGATACGGAACCCCGGCGGATATCGCACACATACCTGTTCCCGTAGCGTCGATCACGACTTCGGGTTTTACGGAGATCCTTCCCTGTGGAGATGCCAGATCCAGGCGGCTGATCTCACCGTCTCTGACTTTCACGGATGAAAGTGAAGTATGGATGAGCGTATCCACTTTCGGATGAAGCAGTATGGAATCCGCCCACTCTGAATAGATATCAAACGAAATTCTTCCTTCAGAGTCAGAAAAAGCGGAAAGAGAGCGGAGTTCGGTCACGGACTGACAGGATGCGAAGCCCATCATGGACTCCGCTCCGGCCTGTCTGTACTGTCCTCCGAAAAAAGCTTCTCTTTCCGCCAGCAGTACGTGCTGCCCCATCCTTACGGCCATGGAAGCCGCTGCCAGACCCGCCGCGCCTCCACCGAGGATCACGATCGGCGACAAAATGTTTTCCATCAGGCGTAGATTCTGACAGGAAGCACCAGATACAGGAAGTCTTCACCCTCCACGGGACGGGCCACACAGGGAGAGATATTGCTCTGGAAGCAGAGGGCGACCTCCGGTACGTCCAGATTCTTCAGCAGATCGCTGATATAGGCAGAATTGAAGGCGATTTCGATCTCAGGTCCTTCAGATACGATCCCTATATCTTCTGTCACGACACCGACTTCGCTTTCCGCTCTCAGGGTCATCCTGTCCTGACTGATGAGGAGACGGATCAGGTTATTGCGGCTCTCGCGGGCAAGGATCGCGGCGCGTTCCACTGCCTGCGCGAATTCAGACGTATCGACGACCATACGGGTCTGCCACTGCGTCGGAAGGATCTGCTGATATTTGATATATTCGCCTTCGAGCAGTCTTCCGATGAAGCGGGTTTGTCCCACGACGAGAGCCAGATGGGTTTTCGTCAGGAAAAGCTGGGTCGGTTCGTCGGAAGCATCCAGGATCCTTGTGATCTCATTGAAGTATGCAGCGGGGACGACAGCTTTCTGGAGCTCGTAATCACGGTCCAGTGCCACGGTCCGCATAGCCATGCGGAAGCCGTCTAGCGCGATCATGCGGAGTCTCGTGCCTTCACACTCCACAGCAACGCCGGTCAGAATCATGCGGGTCTCATCCAGGGAAGCCGCATAGGCAGTCTGACGGATCATGTCGCGAAGTGTGTTCTGCGGTACGATGATCGGGGAGACACCTTCCACCAGGGGGAGCTGAGGATACTCCTGAGCGTCCATGACGGAAAGTTTCGTGACGGAAGAACCGGAATGAATCTCCATCTGTTTTTCATCCGAAAGAATCTCGATCTCTTCTTCCGGGAGCCTTCGGCAGATATCTGTAAAGAGCCGGCCGGGTGCTACGAGAGAACCTTCTTCCACGACTTCGGCGGGGATCGTCGTCTCGATGCCTTTCTGAAGATCGGTAGCGACGAGATGCAGTCCGTCCTGATAGACTTCCATGAAGATGCCTTCAAGGGAAGCCAGCACCGTGCGGGAAGGAAGAGCTTTGCCGACGGTTGTGAGTGCGTTGACGAGATCGTCTTTGTGGATTCTGATATGCATGGGGGCCTCCTTTGCGTGCCTTGTTCCACCTTCCAAAAAAGGGGTTGGGGCAGTAGGATTTTGATTTTTGTGAATAACGTCCGATTTTCCCGAAATCATGGGAAAAATCAGTTTGATATCCGTTTGGGAAAACGGAGGATTATCAGCTGCTTATCCAAAACCGCCTGTCAGTCAGACAGAGAAAACTCTCTTCTCCGTAACGATTCCGGACGGTGGGGCTTCGCTCCGGGAACACATATGAAAAGTTTTCCGGGAGGGTTTATCCCAAAGCTGTGGATAAACTCTTATGCAGGAGCCGGAATCCCGTTTTTTTCGGACAAACCGGATCCGGATCCTTTGGATATGCAGGGATTATGCAGTGCTTATGCGTTCAGCTGGTTCCGGATGGAAGCGATGAGCGACCGAAGCTCCGTATCCCTTGCATAGTCTTCGGAGATCGTTTTGTACGCGTGATGTACGGTCGTGTGGTCGCGTCCGAAGAAGTCTCCGATCGCAGTCAGGGACATGTCGGTCAGTTCACGCGTCAGGTACATGGCGACCATACGGGGCTGTACAATCTCTGCGTTGCGTTTGCGCGCCATGAGATCGTCCGGCGTGATCCCGTACCAGGTGGCGACGATCTTGACGATGTTTTCGGGCGTAGCGCGTTTTCCTGCGCTCTGGTTCAGCAGGTCCTTGAGGGCTTCCTGGGCACAGGAAACATCCAGGGGCGCTCCGGAGACTCTGGCATAGGCCAGCGTGCGCGTGAGTGCGCCTTCCAGTTCGCGGATATTGTTCTCGCTGTGCGTCGCAATGAACTCCAGAACATCGGGATTCGGATTGAGCCAGCCTTCTGCTTCGGCTTTTTTGATCAGGATGGCGATCCGGGTCTCGAGATCCGGAGGTTGGATGTCCGCGATGAGGCCCCATTCGAAACGGCTGCGAAGACGTTCTTCCATGGATTTGAGCTCTTTCGGAGGTTTATCCGATGAAAAGATGATCTGCTTATTGGCGTCGTGCAGCTCGTTGAAGGTATGGAACAGCTCTTCCTGCGTGGCGTCCTTGGCCGCGATGAACTGGATGTCGTCGATCATGAGGACGTCGACATTGCGGTAGCGGGCGCGGAAGGCAGCCTGCGTGTTGGAATGGATCGCGGCGATCAGTTCATAAGTGAATTTCTCCGAAGAAACATATAGGATCTTGGCTTTTGGATTCGATTCACGGATGAACTGTCCGATGGCATGCAGCAGATGCGTTTTTCCGAGACCTACGCCGCCGTAGATGAAAAGCGGGTTGTAGGCCTGAGCAGGCGCTTCCGCAACGGCCAGGGCCGCGGCGTGTGCGAAACGGTTTGAGTTGCCGATCACGAAATTGTCGAAGGTATATTTCGGGTTCAGCATCAGGCTGGGGGAAGGATTGACGGGTTCCTGTTCGTCGCGCTTTTCTTCCAGAGACACAGAACGGCTGTCGTCCGGCGTCAGGAAATGGAGCTTGTAGGTCTTGGAAGAGACCTGGGTCAGAGCGCTTTCGATCAGGGCGGCGTATTTGCCTTCCACGAAATTCCGCACGTAAAAATTCGGCATCAGCAGATACAATTCCTGCTGATCGAGAGCATAGGGAACGATGGGCTCGATCCAGGTCGTGAACGAGACCTTCTGCACCTGACGCTCTATCAGATCCCTCGTCTGGGTCCAGACGGGCCAGTTGGGGTCAAGTCTTTCGGGCAAGGGGAGACCTCCTGTCATATATGCCGCACGGACGGCGGCGGGATGTGGATAACTTGTTCACAGACTCTTTCGGAGGACTGAAAAATCCGACTACCATATCCTGTGGTCTCCGATTCCGAAAGACCACAATCCAAAGGGTGATCCGGGATGTGAAGACACGGGGACAGAGAAAACAGAGCGAAAGTTATCCACAGAGTTATCCACAGTTTTCCGCTCCATAGAGTGAAAAATGGGGGCCGAAACAGCCCCGCAATTTCTGAACGTCACCTATTGTAACATAAAAATTTTCCCTGTGCAATGGGTTTTTTTGAGTTATGGCCAAAAAGAAAAAGAGCGTGGACGGTACAATCCGGTTTTGGGGATAACTCGGCATTTTCTGTACATAGGTCATGGAATTCGGTCCGGATATCCACAACGGCATTCAGCTTGAATCAGACAGCGCAGCCCGTATGCTCGCTCATTCATCGTTGAAAGTGATGTCCAGAGCCTGTTCCTGACCGGTCCCCTTCATGCAGAGAGGACGGAACGCGGATCCCTTATACAGCTGATCCGGATCCGAAGCGTGGAGAGGAAGAAGAATCTGCTTTTCCGGGAATGGCAAAAATGAATTTCCAGTTTAGTATTCCTGTTATCCGCTTCCTCACGGGACCGTGGGAATGCCATGCTCTGGGAAGAGTACCGGCAGACTGCCGTGAAAGGCCGGAATCATCGACTGCTGCAGAATGCGGCCCGGATGGAGGAAACTCCAAAAAAGAATGCGTGAAATCGGCAGGGAAATGTATTGACGCATCTATATATGACTGATACAATGAATCCCGTATCATTAACCCAAAAGTTTAGCAGGACAAATCCCGGGAGGTTGGGATATGAATATAGCGGTTGGAGAACGCATCCGGGCTCTCCGGATGCTCAGAGGTCTGACCCAGAAAGAACTGGGCGACCGCTGCGATCTGTCCAAGGGATTTATATCCCAGCTTGAGACCGATCAGGCGGCGCCGAGCCTTGAAACGCTCGGAGATATCCTCGACGTCCTCGGCGTGACCTTTGCCGAGTTCTTTTCCAATACGGGAAAGGAATCACCCGTGTTCCACAAAGATGATATGTTCGACAAGGAACTGGAAGACGGTGGAACGATCACCTGGCTCGTGACGACCGCGCAGGCCCACGACATGGAGCCGATCCTGCTTCAGCTGCCTCCGGGCGCGTCTTCCCGCAGAGACGATCCGCATTCCGGCGAGGAATTCGGGTATGTGCTGTCTGGAAGCCCGAGCCTGTATCTGGGCATGCGGCGTTTCCGGCTGAAAAAGGGAGACGCTTTTTACTATAAAGCCGATCAGGAACACTATATCCGCAACGGCGAAAAGACAAACGCGACGATCCTCTGGGTCTCTGATCCTCCGACGTTCTGAGAAAAACCCGTTCTGCCGCGGGACAATCGGCAGACGACGGCAGGGCCGATATCCAATATCCCTCATGGAGGCAATCCGCTATGGATGAACACATCATCGAACTGAAGAACATCTCCAAGAATTACGGAGATCTGCAGGTCCTGGAGCATCTGAATCTGTACATCAACCAGAATGAGTTCCTGACACTGCTGGGCCCTTCCGGCTGCGGCAAGACGACTACGCTCCGTATCGTCGGCGGCTTTGAATCTCCTGCGGAAGGAGACGTGTTCTACCGCGGTACGCGGATCAACGATCTGCCTCCTTACAAGCGCAACATCAATACGGTTTTTCAGCGCTATGCGCTTTTCCCCAGCATGACCGTCGGTGAAAACATCGCTTTCGGACCGACGCTCAGCAAGAAGCTGAGCAAAAAGGAAATTGACCGTCAGGTGGACGAGATGCTGGCCCTGGTGAATCTCAGCGGTTACGGAAACCGCAGGATCGATACTCTGTCCGGCGGTCAGCAGCAGCGCGTGGCTGTGGCCCGTGCCCTGATCAACCGTCCCGACGTCCTGCTCCTGGACGAGCCGCTCGGCGCGCTCGACCTGAAGCTCCGCAAGGAGATGCAGATCGAACTCAAGCATATCCAGGTCGAGTCCGGCATCACATTCCTCTATGTCACGCACGACCAGGAAGAAGCGCTGACCATGTCCGATACGATCGTCGTCATGAACGACGGCAAGATCCAGCAGATCGGAACGCCTCAGGACATCTACAATGAGCCGAAAAACTCCTTCGTCGCGGACTTCATCGGAGAGAGCAATATCCTGAAGGCCACGATGATCAGGGATTACGAAGTGGAATTCCTCGGCAGGCGTTTCCCCTGCATCGATACCGGATTCGGCGAAAACAAGCCTGTGGACATCGTTCTCAGGCCGGAAGACGTCGAACTGATCCCCGTACGGGAGGACAGGCCTTCGGGCACCGTCGTTTCCTCCATCTTCAAGGGTGTGCATTACGAGATGCGCATCGTCTGCGGCGAAGATCTCATCGTGTCCCAGTCGACACGATATGTGGAACCCGGCTCCTCTGTGTCCATCGACGTCACGCCCGAAAACATCCAGGTCATGGAACCGAGCGATCTGACGCCCACGCTCATCGCTGCAAAGAAGGCGCAGCGTGTGAGACTGGAGGTGCGGCCGTGAAAAAACAGAAATCCGCGCTTCTGGCGCTGCCTATGGCGATCTGGCTCCTTGTGTTCGTACTGATCCCCATCGGCGTCATCGTCTATTACGGTGTCACGGTCACGGGACCTGACGGGAATCTCGTTTTCTCGCTCTCCAACTTCGCGAGGTTCGCAGACGAGACTTATCTCAAGGTCTTTCTCAGGAGCATCAAGATCGCGCTCTACGCCACGGTCATCTGCCTCGTGCTGGGATATCCCGTCGCGTACATCTGCGCACGAGGAACGGAAAGGTTCCGTACGATCGTCATGCTGCTCCTCATGCTCCCCATGTGGATGAATTTCCTTCTGCGCACCTATGCATGGCTGAGCATCCTTGAGAATTCCGGACTGGTGAACCGGATCCTTGGACAGTTCGGCATCGAGCGGATCCAGTTCCTGTACAGCGAAGGTTCTGTCATCTTCGGTACGGTCTACAACTTCCTGCCCTTCATGATCCTTCCGATCCAGAACGTGCTCCTGAAAATGGATGATTCCCTGCTGGAGGCTGCTTACGATCTTGGCGCGACGCCTGTCCAGCGCTTCCTGAGGATCGTGGTGCCGTTCTCCGTTCCCGGCGTCATTTCAGGCATCACGATGACTTTCGTGCCGTCGGTCACGACCTTCGTCGTGTCCCAGCTCATGGGCGGAGGCAAGGTCCCTCTGGTCGGCGACATCATCGAGCGTCAGTTCCGGGTCGTTTCGGACTGGCACTTTGGTTCCGCAGTCTCCGTCATCGTCATGATCGTCATCATCTCCATGATGGTCCTCATGAACAAGGTGGACAAGAGCGATGTGGATGAAAGGGGCGTGATCCTCTGATGAAGAAGACTTCCGTCCTCGGCAAGATCTACGTGGGACTGATCGTCGCCTTCCTGCAGCTCCCGATCCTCTGCCTTATCGTCTATTCCTTCAACGAGAGCAAATCACGCGCCGTATGGCAGGGCTTTTCCCTGAAATGGTATCAGGCGCTCTTCCAGGATTCGGAAATGATCACATCTCTGGGGACCACGCTCCTGTGTGCGTTCCTGGCAGCGATCATCTCCACGATCATCGCCACCGTGGCGGCCATCGGCATGAATTCCATGCGGAGATTCACCTCCACGTCGATCATGACGGTCGCCTACATCCCCATGCTCAACGCGGATATCGTGACGGGCGTTTCGCTCCTGATCCTTTTCACCATGCTGAAAATGGAACTCGGGTTCGCGACGCTGCTCCTGTCCCATATCACTTTCTGCATACCGTACGTGCTGTTCTCCGTCATGCCCAAGATCCGGCAGTTCGACTACAGCAAGTTCGAAGCCGCTCTGGATCTCGGCGCGACGCCGGGACTCGCGATGCGCAAGATCATGATCCCCGACATCATGCCCGGCATCGTGTCCGGCTTCTTCATGGCGCTGACCCTTTCGATCGACGACTTCATCGTATCGTTCTTCACGACGGGCAACGGCGTGCAGAACCTCTCCATCAAGATCTACACGATGGCAAAGCGGGGGATCTCTCCTACGATCAACGCGCTTTCGACCATCATGTATCTGGTCATTCTGGCCATTCTACTCTATACGAACCTGAGGTCCATGAATCAGGACAAACAAAAGAACAGGAAAGGAACAAACTGATGCGCAAACTCATGACACTGGTACTGGCGCTGCTGATGATCGCAGGCGCCGCCATGGGACTCGCGGGCTGCAAGGATGAATCCAAGATCGTCCGTGTGTACAACTGGGGGGATTATATCGATCCCGACGTGACCAAGGATTTCGAGAAGGAGACGGGCTACACCGTCCGCTACGAAATGTACGAGACCAACGAAGACCTGTATACGAAACTGGCCAACTCCAATGCCAGCTACGACGTGATCTTCCCCTCGGACTACATGATCGAGCGCATGGTGGCCGAGGATATGCTCGCCAAGATCGACATGAGCCACATCGAGAACCTGAAGTACATCGACAAGGAATTCCTTTCCCTCGGATATGACCCGAACAACGAATACAGCGTTCCCTATATGTGGGGCACTCTGGGCATCCTCTACAACACCAAGATGGTCGACGGGGAGATCGACTCCTGGTCCGCTCTGTGGGATGAGAAGTATGCCGGCAGCATCATCATGATGTATTCCCAGCGTGATGCGATCGGCGCCGCGCTCAAATCCCTCGGCTACAGCCTGAACTCCATGGACGATCAGGAACTGCAGCAGGCCAAGGATCTCCTGATCGAGCAGAGCCCCCTGGTCCTCGGTTATTTCATGGATGAGACCAAGGACAAGATGATCGCGGGCGAAGCCGCGCTGGCCCTCGTTTATGCGGGCGATGCCGTTTACTGCATCGACTACAACGAAGATCTGACCTACATCATCCCCAAGGAAGGCAGCAACATCTTCTATGATGCGATGTGCGTTCCCAAGAACTGCAAGAACATGGAAGGCGCCGAAGCGTTCATCAACTTCATGTGCCGTCCCGACATCGCAGCCCGCAATGCGGACTATATCGGGTATTCTTCTCCTTCCACCGCCGCGCGCGAGCAGATGGAAGACGGGAACAATCCCTATGCCTATCCGGATCTGTCCAAATACAAACTGGAGATCTTTTCCACCATGGGAGAGAAGAACAAGCTCTACGACGTGATCTGGACGGAAGTTCTGGCCAAGGTCGGGGAATGAGCCGGCTCCGAAAAGTCAGAGAATAACGAAGGACCCGCCGGAACGGCGGGTCTTTCCGTACCCGAAAAGAGGAGAACAGCGGATGCCTTCCGCCTTTTTGCCTTTTTTCCGTGAATCGATTATAATAACCCTATCTTTCTGCGGCCGAAGGCCGCGTTTGGAGGAATCAATGGTTCGGAAAAGCAGTGCGGTACTCGGTTCGATCCTTCTGGCGGTAGCCGCGGCGGTCGTCAGTGTGGCGTTGACGCTTCTTTTCATCAAGGGCAGGAGCGGCGTCACGGCCTTTGCGGATTCAGGGAACGTCCGGAGTTTCCATGAGCTCAGTCAGGTCATGGACATCATCCAGGAACACTCCTATAAAGAGCACAGCGAAGAGGAGCTGATGCAGGCCGCGCTTAAAGGCATCACACAGGAGATCGGCGACAAATATGCCTATTATTTCACGGAAGAAGAGTATGAGGAATACCTTCAGGAAGAAGAAGGAAGCTACGTGGGCATCGGCGTGTCGATCCAGCAGATCGAATCCGGCGGCACCGTGATCGTGACGTCGGTTTTTGACGGGTCTCCCGCAGAGGAAGCCGGTATCAAGCCCGGCGACGTCCTGACGCATGTGGAAGGGCAGTCGATCGAAGGCTACGACACGACGATGATCGCCTCCATCGTCCGGGGCGAGAAGGGGACCTTCGTATCCCTCACGTTCGAACGGCGCGGAGAGCCCTACACGGTCTCCGTAGAACGCCGGGAAGTGACGACCCGCTATCTGTCATCGGAGATGCTGCCGGGACAGATCGCCTATATCCGCATCCTACAGTTCTCCGGGTCCGTTGATACGGACTTCAGGAACGCCGTCAAGACGCTGGTGACGGATGGAGGCGCCAAGGGCCTGATCATCGACCTTCGCAACAATCCCGGAGGATCCAAGAACCTTGTCTGCCATATCGCGGACATGCTGATGCCGGAAGGCCCGATCATCACGCTCCGCGACAGATATGGAAATGAAGAAGTCGACAGAAGCGATGCAAACTGCCTCGGACTTCCGACGATCGTTCTGGTCAACGAATACAGCGCGTCTGCATCCGAACTCATGAGCGGAAGCCTGCAGGATACCGGCATGGCGACGATCATGGGCGTCCAGACCTTCGGAAAAGGCACGGCGCAGCGTTTCTACGGAACGGACGGCAAGGGTGTCGTGAAGATCACGGACAGCCAGTATTTCACGGCCGGAGGACACTGCCCGCAGGACGTCGGGATCACGCCTGACATCGTGGTGGAGCCGTCGGACGCTTTGAAGGAATCCTGGATCTTCGGGGGAGAAGACGACAACCAGCTGCAGGAAGCCATCCGTGTCATGGACCAGATGATGCGCAGATAGGTGCAAAGACAGCGGAAGCCGCACGGAAACGTGCGGCTTCTTTGATTTCCGGCGGAGGATTCACCGTACGGGATCTTTGACTGCGATGAAGAGCAGCCGGTGTTTCAGACACGCGATCTCTCCTTTTTGCCCGAGGATCTTCTGCGCTTCCTCCAGCCGGTCCCGGCATGCGTCCACCGAAAAACCGGGAAACTCCCATTCGATGACGTGCGCGAACCAAACAAGGGCCCCGATATCGAAAAAGCGGAGGGGTGCGTAGGCTTCCCTGGCGGTCTCCAGACGGAATCCCGCACGGAGGAAATCGGAAGAGAGAAGATCGAGCGTCTGTCTGGGGAAAGGCCGCGGAGTTCCCGGGAGGAGCAGGTCGACCAGTTCCCGATCGTTGGAATCGCCGACCTGCTGAGTGATGCAGACGCCTCCGGGGACGAGCACGCGGTAGAATTCACGCGGGTTCAGGTCTCCGTTGCGGTCAATGAGAAGATCGACGCTTTCGTCCGGGACCGGAAGCGGACCGTTTCCGGAAGCTTCGATCACCCGGATCCCGAGAGGGGACAGGACTCTCCTGCACAGATCGACGTTGGGGGGATAAGCTTCCGTCACCGTGGTCCTGTGCGGATCGTGGCCCAGTTCGAGCAGGAACTCTCCGCCGCCCGTGTCGATATCCATCAGACGGCTGTCGGGCCGCAGGCGGGAAAGGATCTCCCCATGGTAATCCCATGGAGGGTCTTCCTCCTCATACAGTCCGTCGATCCTGGAAAAGTCCCAGCCTTTGATCTTTGCGTCCTTTTCCCAAGCGATCCAGTTTTCGTAATTGTCCATGGATACCTCCCGGAAAAAAGGAACGCCGTCCCCGGGGGAACGGCGTTCCGTGTTTTCTTACGCTTCTTTCATGAAAGCGGTATAGGCTTTGACCGCTTCGTAAAGATCGGCTTTGCTGATGATCTCCTGCGGAGCATGCATGGAAAGTACAGGTACGCCGGAATCGATGACTTCCATCCCGTAAAGAGCGCAGATATAGGCGATCGTCCCGCCGCCTCCGAGATCCACGCGGCCGAGTTCCGCGGTCTGCCAGGAGACGCCGTTGTCGTCCATGATCCTGCGCAGACGGCCGATGAATTCAGCATTTGCGTCGTTGGATCCGGATTTTCCGCGGGAGCCCGTGAATTTGTTGTAGCACACGCCGCGGCCGAGGATTGCGGCGTTCTTCTTCTCGAACGCGGACGCGTACAGGGGGTCATATCCGGCTGACACGTCGCAGGAGAGCATGCGGCAGTTCGCCAGCGCTCTGCGAAGGATGAGATCGGAATAGGAGTCCGCCGTCAGCGCGATGAGTTCGGCCACGGCATTCTCGAAATACTTGGCCTGCATGCCGGTCGCTCCCACGCTGCCGATCTCTTCCTTGTCCGTGAGCATGCAGCATACGGAGGATTCCGGAACGTCTTTCAGAGACAGGATCGCGGAGAGAGAGGAGAAAGCGCAGACACGGTCATCGTGTCCGTAGCCCAGGATCATGCTGCGGTCGAGCCCGAAGTCGCGGGAGGGGCCGGCAGGGACCGCTTCGATCTCAGCGGAAAGCATGTCCTCTTCTTCGATGTCGTATTTCTCTTTGAGGATCGTGAGGAGCTGGGCTTTCACAGCGTCCTTTTCCTCGCCGGCCAGCGGCTTTCCGGCCAGGATGATGTCCAGGGCTTCGCCGGAGATGACTTCGCTGGCCTTCTTGGCCATCTGCTCCTGGGAAAGATGGATCAGCAGATCGGAGATCCCGACGACGGGATCGCTCTCGTCTTCGCCGATGACGATCGGAACGACCGTACCGTCTTTCTTCGCCACGACACCGTGGAGAGCCAGAGCGCGGGCGACCCAGTGGAACTTCTTGATACCGCCGTAATAGTGCGTATCGGCATACGCCAGTTCCGTATCTTCATAGAAGGGATTCTGCTTGATGTCGATGCGGGGAGAGTCGATGTGCGCGCCGACGATGTTGATCCCGCTTTCCAGAGGCTTTTTTCCGAGGAGGAAAAGCAGGACGGCTTTGCCCATGACGTTCACATAGACCTTGTCGCCGGGCATGAGGCGGCGTCCGGCCGCGATCGCGTCCTGAATATCGATGTATCCGTTGGCTTTGGCGGTCTCGACCGTTTCCAGCACGCATTCACGCTCGGTCTTCCCGGCATCAAGAAAAGCGCGGTATTTGGACGATAAGGTCTCAAGTGCGGTCAGATCCGCATCGGTGTAGGTCTTCCAGGCGTTCGGTCTTTCCATGTATCCACCTCCATGATGTTTGTACCAAGTGTACCACGCTTTGAGATGCAGGGCAAGGCGGCCGGAACCATCGGCCGGTCCGTATTGACACCTTCGGTGCCGTATGCTACATTCGGAAACAGGAGGCGGACATGACTGACGTGGTAGCGGCTCTGATCTGGCAGGGGAACAGGTTCCTCATCTGTCAGAGGCCGAAGGAAAAAGCAAGGGGACTTCTTTGGGAGTTCGTCGGCGGGAAAGTCGAGCCGGGAGAAAGCCGGGAGGACGCACTGATCCGCGAATGCCGGGAAGAACTGGGCGTGACGGTGGCCGTAGGTCCCCTGTATATGGAAGTCACGCATGAATATCCTGATCTGACGGTGCGTCTGTTTCTGTACCACGCGCGGATCGCCGGGGGGAAACTGTTCCCGTACGAGCATGCGGCGACGGCGTTCATCCTGCCCGAGGAAACGGGAAAATATGACTTCTGTCCCGCGGACGAGACCATACTGGAAAGGATACGGACAGAATTCGGAAGAGGAGAGGTCACGATGGAAACGAAGGAATTCTATATCAGCCACGACGGGCTCAAACTGCACGCGAAGCTGGATCTTCCGGAGGAAAAGAAGGAGAAATATCCTCTCCTTATCCTGGAGCACGGATATACCGGCCATATGGAGGAACGGCACATCACGGGGATCGCCGGAGCCGTGACGGAAGCCGGGTTCGCCTGCCTGCGCATCGAACTGTACGGACACGGCGGGAGCGACGGCTCTTTTCGGGATCACGATATCGGCAAATGGGTCGAGGAGATGCTTACCGTCATCGACTATGCGGCCGATCTGCCCTTTGCCGGCAAACTCTTCCTCGCGGGACATTCCCAAGGCGGTCTGACCGCCATGATCGCGGGCGCCATGAAACGGGACCGGCTAAGCGGTCTGATCCCCCTGGCTCCTGCCATCGTGATCTGGGACAAGGCGAGGACCGGCGGCCTGTTCGGAGCGTCCTATGATCCGGACCATGTGCCGGACGAAGTGGATATGGGCGGAGGACGCGTCCTTTCGGGAAACTATTTCCGCGTGGCCCAGTTCCTCCCCGTGGAGGAAGCGATCCGGGCGTTCAAAGGCCCGGTGCTTATCGTGCATGCGGATACGGACGAAGCCGTACCCTTCGTGTATGCACAGGAAGCGGCGGCGAAGTACGCGGACTGCGAACTCGTCGTTCTTCCCGGGGATACCCATTGCTATGACCGCCGCCTTCCCGAGGCGGAATCCGCCGTCGTGCGCTTTCTGAAAGCGCACAGCTGAAACACGGATGGCAAACGGATGGGTCTTCACGCTAAGATCAGATTAAACAGGTCAGAGGAGGATGGTAAATGAACCGTCGCAGAACAAGGAGCAGTGCAGCAGCCAGAAAGACAGCGATCATGCTGACAGCTGGCGCGCTGGCTCTTTGCATGGGAATATTCCTGCTGATCACGGCGCTGGCCGGAGGTCAGGAGACGGAAGCCGTCCTTCCGGCCGATCTGGAACCGGCGGACATGATGGGCCTTTTGTGCGCCGAAGTCAGGGGCGTTCCGCTGGAGGCCGCGGGGGCGGCCTGCAGGATCCGCTCACTCCCATGGACACAGGCGGCCGATCAGTTCGAGCCCACCGGACAAAGCGTCCGGTCTTATCTGGAATCAGCCTTTTCCGGAAGGAAGCTGAAACAGGCGGAGGATCAGGCCTTACGGCTGGCCGGCATCGGCTCTGTCGCGCGGGACAAGTTCTTCCCGCTGGCGGAGGATATCAATTACGATTATTCCGATAGCTGGGGCATGGGGCGGTCCGACAACCGGAAGCATGAGGGTATCGATATCTTCGCGGATATGGGAGAACCCGTCCGCTCGGTTTGTTCCGGAGTTGTGGAAAAGAAAGGATGGCTGAATCTGGGCGGCTGGAGGATCGGCGTCCGCGGCGACAGCGACGGCGTCTACTATTATTACGCCCATCTCAGCGCCTATGCGGATGTGGAGGTCGGAGACCATGTGGGCAAAGGACAGATCCTGGGCTATGTGGGAGACTCCGGCTACGGACCTGAAGGGACGACCGGCCAGTTCGTTCCGCATCTTCATTTCGGGATGTATCAGGGCGTGGAGGAGGAAGGAACGGAAAAGGCGTTTTCACCGTTTCCCTTCCTGACACTCTGGGATCCGAAAAGATCACCGGATCTCAGCAGTCTGCGGACGGACTGATCGCATTCGTACGTTTGACAGCCGCATCGATATGGACAGAAAAACAGCGTGACCCTGACGGTCACGCCGTTTTAGTATGCCAATCATCGGTTCCGTATCAGAAAGTCAGAACCATTCCGGAAACATCCGCCATCTCGCGGATATGATCCAGTCCGAGCGTCACGCGGTGATCGATCACACGGAAATCTTCCGCCTGAGAAGCGGGAAGAAGATCCGCGTAGAGGAAGTTGGCTCCCGCGTTAAGGGCGGCGAGATTGCCTTCACGGCTTGCCAGTCCTTCCGCCGGGTCTTTGCCCGGCTGCTGCGCCGTGATGTTGACTTTGGGCATCATCAGGCGAAGGACTGAGATCACTTTCCACATCCAGTCCAGCCGGCCCGGACCGCCTTCGAGCGCCAGGGGGGTGTTCTTCGCGGGCATATAGGGGATGATCGGAGCCCAGGAGATCCCGAGGTCCCGCATGAGGAGCAGGTCTTCCGCCAGCATCTCTTCCGTCTGACCGGGATATCCTACGATGTCTCCTGACGCCAGAGGGATGTCCAGTTCCCGGATGCTGCGGATCGCAGCCATCCGTTTCCTGAAGTCCGTGGACGGGTTCAGACGGTTGAACACCTCCTCCTGACCCATCTCGAATTTCAGGACGTATTCGTCTGCGCCTGCATCATGCAGTTCACTGTACTGGCTCTTTTCGAATTCACCGCAGGCCAGGCTGATCCATTCCATTCCCTGATCCTTCAGGGAGGCGACAAGCTTCAGGAGACTGTCGAAAGCGAAACCGGGGTCTTCGCCGGATACGAGGAACGCTCTGCGCAGCCCCTGTTTATGCGCTGATGCGAAGAGTTCCAGGATCCTGGGGATCTCCATGCGGTAACGGGGAATTGCGTTTCCGGCACGCATGCCGCAGTACAGGCAGCGGTTCCTGCAGATGTTGGAAAAGCCCAGCATCGCCGTTGCGGTGAGCGTGTTCCCGTTCGTCTCGATATGGACGGCCTTCGCTTTAGGCGCCAGGACCGCCCGGTACTGTTCTTCGGGCATCCTGAGGATCTCAAGGATGTCCTCCTTTGTGATCAGGTCAAATTCTGTCGTCATTTCTGTTTACACCGTCAGACGGGTGATTTACCTCCGTATTTTCTGACTCTTTCGTCCAGGATAACGCCGGAATAATCCATTCCGTAAGCGAAATCGTAGACGTGTCCTTCCGTATCTACATGACAGCGCATGTCGCGGCCGATGTCTTCACACTGTTCTTCGACCGTTTCCATGTCGGCGGGAAGCTGGCAGGGGAGAAGGCCGGACGGCGCCTGTGCGCCTGAAAGGATCTCCAGGACTGCCTGGTTCTGACACGCAAAGGATACGAGGACAGCATCCGCATAAGGTTCAAATTCACGGACGACCGTCGGGTTGCTCAGATTGAGGACGGCGATCACGGGTTTGTCCCCCATGGCTTCCCGGGTCTGAAGGAAAATATCCAGATCGGCTTCGTTCCGCGTGGTATTCGTCCTGCCTCTGTAGGAACGGTTGGTCTCATTCTCCGTAGGGTGCCCCGCGGCGATGCTCTGTGCTCTGGCCGTGGCTGCCGTATAGGGCCTGTACTGCAGGGAGATGGGAAGATAGCCGCCCTTTGAGGCGTCGAAACCGACGCTGGAGGGAGAGTCCATGAAGACGATGGCCGCGTCTGCTTCTTCAGGCGTCGGAACGGGATCGAAGTAATGCGAAAGGAGCGTCTCCGGAACGGCGGGCACCGTTTTTTCTTCCGCTTCCGACATGAACGGGAAGGGACCTCCGGGTTTGATCCTGCGCTGCGGCACATAGACTTTTACCCTGCCGAGGGGCAGGATGCCTCCGCGGTTTTTGAGCAGGACAACGGATTTTTTCTGGGCTTCGAAACCGGCCTGCATATATTCGGCTCTGCCTACGATGCGGGCACTGTTTCCAGGATCCAGGTAGGGATTCTCGAACAGGCCCGTATGCATGAGATTGCGTACGAGGCGCACCGCGCTCTGACGGAAACGTTCCTTCATCCACTCCTCACCGCGTGCGGCCACGCCGATACGGAATGCGGAGAGGACCGGAGCGATCGCGTTGTTTCCGCCGAACTGGTCGACGCCTGCGAGGATCGCTTTGTAATGCCGTTCGTTTTCGTTGAGCCCCTCCACGCCCCAGCAGGTCGTGGCGAACTCGTCGATCGCGTGATTGTCGTGGGTCACGCCCCAGTCCGTGCAGATGACGCCGTCGAAGCCGAACTGTCTGCGGAGAAGGTCGCCCAGGATATAGCGGCTGTATGCGTTGCCGACGTTTTCCCCGTATTTTGTGTCCTGATCAAAGGAAATTGTGTAATAAGGCATGACGCTGGCGGCCTGTCCGGTCTGTCCGTTCAGTTTCAGTGCGCCTTGTGTGAAGGGGATCTGTGCGGTCTCAAAGCCGCCGCCGGGATAGACAGCGTATTTTCCGTATGCGAAGTGCGCGTCCCTGCCTCCTTCTCCGGCGCCTCCGCCGGGCCAGTGTTTGATCATGGCGTTCACACTGTCACGGCCCCAGCCGCCTTCGATCTCCGCGCTGCCGGAAGAGGTCTGGAACCCGTCGCAGTATGCGCGCGCCATTTCGGCGGCAAGGAAGGGATCTTCCCCGAAAGTGCCTGAGAACCGGCTCCATCTGGGTTCGGTCGCGAGATCGATCTGCGGAGACAGCGCGGTCGTGATGCCAAGGGCACGGTACTCGACCGATGCGATCTCACCGAAGCGCTCGACAAGGGAGGGATCGAAGGTCGCAGCCATGCCGAGAGAGGACGGCCACTGGGAGATGGCGCCGTCTCCTCCCGCCAGGTATTCTCCGTTGGCTTCCGCCCCATGGCGGGGATCGGAACTGATGGAGACGGGGATGCCGAGATCCAGGCCTTCCACGAAAGCCTGCACGTTGTTGCTCCAGCGGGCGGCGTCGGCCGGGCTCTCCACGGCTGTCATGAGCACATGGCGGACCCTGTCACGGGAAAGGAAGACTTTCTGTTGATCAGTCAGGTCTGATATGGACGCGCCGGATTCCGCGAAAGGCTTTCCGCCGTAGGTCCCTGAAAAGCGCCGTGCGAAAGTGTTGCGGGAATCCGGGATCTTGACGGACTGATGGGAGGAATAGAGCATGAGCCCGGCGATCTGCTCCACGCTCATGCGGGAAACAAGATCGCGGATTCGCTCTTCCAGAGGAAGCCGCCAGTCTTCATAGGGATCCAGAATGCCGTTGCGGTTCAGATCCTTGAAGGCGAATCCGTCGTCTTCCAGGATGCGCACGCCGGAATCGGGAGAGTAGCCCAGAGTCGCTCCTCCTTCGTTTTCGATGATGCGGTATCCTTCACGCACTGTCTCTTTCCATTTTTTTGCCATCTCATATTCCTTTCTGCCCGGGGACTGCGGGCGGGGAGGTTTTCAGATCTTGCGTTTGCGGCCGCCGTTGTAGTAAGGATCCGTGCGGGGAAGCCAGTCCATGAAGGCTTCGACTTCACGGTTCCAGAAACGCCACTCATGGCCGAAACCTTCGCCGACGACCCAGGTCACCGGGAAACCCAGGGATCTCGTCTTCTCGACGAATTCCCTGTTGCTCTCGAACAGCCCGTCTGCGTCTCCGCAGGCGATGTACAGAGGTACCTGCCTGTTTTCGGCTGCTGCGGTTTCCGCCAGCATGAGGGGATTCGTTTCCGGGCTTTCACTCGAGCCTTTGCGTCCGACCGAACCGGAAAAGGCTCCGACCGCGGCGAACTCGCTGCTGCGGGAAAGACCGTGTACCAGAGCGCCGAATCCACCCATGGACAGACCTGCGATGTACGTGTCTTCGGGCCGGTCGGAAACGGGGAACATGCCGCGGATGAATTCCGGGAGTTCTTTGGAGATGAAATCGTAATAATTGTCGTCGCCGCCGTGGTTGATATAGGCTTTGTTCTCTGCGGACAGCATGACTACGGCGATCTGACGCTCTTCGGCATAGAGCTCGACGGAGGTGTATCCGTTCCAGGTCAGATGATTGTTGCCGTAGCCGTGGAAAAGATACAGCACGGGGTATTTTGCGTCCGCCGGGTGATGGGGATGCTCCGCCATCATCTCGGGGAAGCAGACTGTGGGGATGATGACCGTCAGGTCTACGGCCCTGTGCAGCGTGTAGGACAGGAAATTGACATTGATGTTGGCCATGGTGCCTCCCTGGTCCCGGAAGGGACCGCGTTCGAAACAGGGGTGACCGGTCCGGCGTCATCCTTCCTGCGTACAGGAACGAAGGAGCCTGGACCGGAGAAGCTCGTAGCGGGCCAGTTTCTCCGCTTTGGCGAAATGGGCGTCCCTCGACTGCGGGGGACAGGCTTCATAAGAGAGTGCGCAGGGGAACTGCTCGCTCGTCAGGTCGAACACACAGTTCCCGACGCGGTTGAAACAGTGAAAATTGCCGTCCGGCAGCGGTACGCCGAAGACCTCACCCCCGAAGATGTCCTGGGCGAGGAACGCGGTTACGGAACACTGACCGAAGGACGGATGTTCGTTTGCCCAGTTTTTCCGCATCCGAGGCGCGCAGGTATCTGCGTCCCATATGCGCATGAGGCGCACATACAGATCTTTCGGATTGGAGATGCCGGGGAATTCATCCGTAACAGGGGGAACGTTTGCTCCTTCCCAGCCGTAGAAACCGTATCTCATGGATCATACCCCCTTTTGGTCTTTCCTTTCCAGTCGAGGATGCCGCCGATGTTGACGACCCGGGTATAGCCAAGAGCCGTCAGTTTCTCCGATGCAGCGAGACTGCGTACGCCGGAACGGCAGTATACGAGGAGTTCCCGGTCAAGGTCGGGCAGTTCCGGGATCGGGTCTTCTCCGATGTCATCGTTGGGAACATTGACTGCGCCGGGGATGTGGCCGTCAAAGACGTATTCATCCGGGGTGCGGACGTCCACGAACAGGAAATCCCCGCCTTTTTCCCACAGGGCGAAGGCTTCCTCCATGTCGGAATAGCGGAACCCCGGCGTTTCCGCCGACGGAGGAGTCTTCTCAGGGACTGCGCCGGAAGGCTCTTTCACCGCGCAGGATGAAAGGCACAGCAGGCAGAGAAGGATGCAGAAGGCCCGTTTCATGTCCGGGCCTCCTCTGCGGTGCAGGATCCGGTATTCATTTCAGGAGCAGAAGGAATTCTTCGTGCAGAGCTTTCTTGACGGAGGGGAAGTCGCCTTTTTCGGGGCACTGGACAGAGACGACCAGCCCCTGCCCGGGAAGGATCGTCGTGATCTGTCCGTACGCTCCGTCGGCCCGGTAGGAACCGGGATAGGGAGAGCACCAGAACTGATAACCGTAACCGCAGTTCCAGGGATCGTCGCTCGGCGCGATGTCGATCTGCTTCGATCCGGCGGCTTTGACCCAGTCTTCCGAAACGATCGGCTCGCCTTTCCAGCGGCCGTCGGCCAGATACAGCTGACCGAGCTTCATCATGTCCGTAAGCGTCATGTACAGCCCGCCGCATCCGACGGGGTGTCCCTGCGTATCGCATTCCCAGATAGGCCAGCCCTGATCCATGCGGGAGAACAGCCTGCGGTACAGGAATTCGCCCATGCGCATGCCCACGGCTTTTTCCAGCATGCGGCCTGCGATGATGCTGTCCGCGGAGGAATAGACGAAGCGGCTTCCGGGTTCGGCCATGACCGGCAGACGCAGCCAGTACTCGATGTAATCCGGCAGGCCGACGCCCGCACGGCGGTCCGCGCCCATAAGGTAGGGGCGGTCCATGCCGCTGGACATGGTCAGAAGATGCCGAAGGGTGATCTTTTCCAGTCTCGGATCATGCTGCTCAGGCACCGCTTCCGGGAAGAAGTCGACGACACGGTCATCCAGACCCAGGAGTCCTTCGTCGACAGCAATGCCGACGCCTGTCACCATGTAACTCTTCGTATGGGAATAAATGTTGCGGGGAATTTCGGGCGTGAAGCGGTGCGAGAGAAGCACCTGTTCCGTGTCCGCTACCGCGATCCCCTCTATGGGCAGATGCCTGGCTTCCGCCCCGGCCACCCAGTCGCGGAACAGTTTTTCGAGCATGATATCCTCCTTATGCCGTCTGATTGTATATCGATCGCATCTTTGCGTTCATTCACCGATCCCGCACAGGATCACGAAACTGTCCCAGCCCATGGAAAGGATCTCGTCCCTGCTGTAAAAAGACAGATAGTTCCTGTCAGTTGCGGCTGTTTCAGATACGAATAGGAAGAGATTGTCATCTTTCGTCAGCTGCCGGCCGATGACTTCATCGTCTTCTTCTTTCAGTCCGTTGTAATCCTCCTCCAGGACATCTTCTTCGTGAACCGTGCCGTTTTCGAGGAAGTAGTAGCAGGTCGTGAACACGTCGTTGTTGCCGTCCGTGCAGAACAGTCCGGGATAACCTTCGCTGTCGAAGGCATAGAATTCAAGTTCACGGCTTCCAACTTCACCCAGGAAAAGGATCCTGTCTCCTTCGAAAGTGAATACATAGGCAGCAGCGTCCGCAAGGGTCTCCGCACCGTTTTCCGCGATGAGTTCCGGCGTTCCATTGCCATCCATATCATAGAGAGTAAAGCGGATGCCGGGATCCTGCGTGTCGTAAAATTCCGGAGACGATCCGTCCATATACTGTTTCCTGTCGATGTATTCGAAACAGAGCTGGCGCCAGGTTTCAGAACCCTGCAGAACAGCGGAAGAGGTCGGCTGGGGAGCGGCCGTTTCTCCGTGTTCGGGAGTTTCGGCGCTGCCGGGGACAGATGTCAGTTCTGCGGCGGGCGTCGGATCCGCTGCAGGCATCGGAGATGCCGCAGATGCCGTGGGAAAGGATGCCGGCACCGCGGAGGGAGATGGGGAAGACGCGAACAGACCGATGCGGCGGCCCAGGAAGTACCCTCCTCCGCCGAGAACGGCGAGACCGAGGATGCCTGTCAGGACGAACAGGGCGATCACGGCCGCTCCTGATCCGCGCTTTTTCCTGCGCTTTTTTGCGCCGGCTGAAGACCGTCCGCTGCGGACGGCCGCATCGGACGAGGCATTTCCGGAAGATATACGTTCTTCTTCGGGCAGGCGGAACCCGCAGCTGCTGCAGCGGCGTTCACCGGAGGAGATCTCTTTTCCGCAGACCGGACAGCGCATGCTCATCTTCCTTTCGTTGAGGATTCTCTGTTTCCATCATAACAAACGGGGAACGTGTTTTCAATCATGATCGCTGGGTTTTCGGGAAAACGGCAGGATCTGACGGACCGAATCAGAGCGCGGAAAAAGGGTTCTTCCGATCTTTCCGCATAAAAAAACAGCGGCAGTGCCGCTGTTTTTCATGATCCGCCGGCGCACTCAGGATTCGGGATCCTCCCAGCGCGTCATGTTCCTCGTGAACTTTTCCCGGTAGCTGCGTCCGAGTTCCTCGGGGGAGATGCCGTAGCACAGGAGGACGTCGTTGTAGTACATAAGGACGTCTGCCAGTTCCTCTACCAGCCGGGAACGCAGTTCGGGATCCGAGACGGCGGCGTCGGCTCCGTGCTTTTTGACGATGTCGATCACTTCGCCCGTCTCGCCGATCATCCACAGAAGCTTGTTCTTTCCCGTGGCGGTGCAGATCGGTTCCCATTTGTCTTTGTATTTGTCCTGAAGAGCACGCTGCATCGCGAGCATCTCTTCCATCCCGAAATCTTTCATGTGGGTCTCCTACAGGCCGGGAAGCAGATAGACGAGCGCCATGAGGATAAGCGACAGGATGGTCGCTCCTGCCAGGATCAGCGCGAGGATGCGCTGCAGTCTGTTCCTTCCGTCCATTTACTGCCGTGCTTTCTTCTCGAACGCGTCACGGATAGGCATCGCGTTCTGGGGAACGTTGGTGATGATGGAATCCACGCCGAGGGCGAGCATCTTCTGGATATCCTCAGGCGCATCCACGGTCCAGGGACGGACCTTGATCCCGAGGGCGTGGCTGTTCTCCACGAAGCCGGGATAGCGGAGATTCAGATAGACAGGATGGAGCGCATCCGCTCCCGCGATGGTCTTCGCGTAGTCCCAGGGGCGGATAAGGCCGCAGTCATAAAGAAGACCGGTCTCCATTTCCGGAGCGATGGACTTGAGGATGGAAAGACCCAGATGGTTGAAGGAGGAGAAGAAGACCTTTTCTTCCATCTTCATGTCATGTACGAGGGCCATGACGGCCTGTTCGAGTCCCGGATAGGGGAACAGGGTGTTTTTCAGTTCGATGTTGATGCGGAGATTCGTAGGACGGATCAGCTCGAAAACTTCCTCGAGATAGGGGATCTGCACACCGGAAAAACCGTCCATTCCCGCATCGGCGGAAAGAGAGCGGAGCTCCTGCGCGGTATGAGTCCCTACGTAGCCGTCCGCACCGGTCGTACGGGCAAGCTTTTCATCATGGATGACCATGAGTTTCCCGTCGGAAGAAAAATGCACGTCCAGTTCGATCTCGTCTGCTCCGATCTCGACCGCCTTGGCGAAAGCGGGCATGGTGTTTTCCGGAGCGAGAGAGCTGACGCCCCTGTGGGCACAGATCAGTGTCATGAGTTACCTCCAATCACTTGATGTGAAAAGTATAGCAGAATCCGGAAGAAAAACCAAGGATGCCGAGGACTGTGACCGGGGTCGGATAGCCTTCCGCCTTGACGGCGGCTCTGCGCTGTCGTATAATGAATCCCCACCCCTGAGGAGGGAAAAGGAAGGAAAGATGGCCGAGAAGCGCACAAAAAACAAAATACTGGTGACGAACCGTTCGGCAAGGCATGAATACGAGATCCTGGAGTCATTCGAAGCCGGGATCGAGCTGAAGGGAACGGAAGTCAAAAGCCTGCGCTTAAGCCGTGCCAATCTCCGGGAAGCGTACTGCGGTATAAAAAACGGGGAGGCCTTTGTCTACGGGATGCACATCTCTCCCTATGACCAGGGCAACATCTTCAACGTGGATCCCGTCAGAGACAGAAGACTGCTTCTTCACAAGCGGGAGATCCTGAGACTGTTCGGACGTCTGAAGCAGGACGGTCTGACACTCGTGCCTCTCCAGCTCTATCTCTCCAACGGCCGTGTGAAACTGGAAGTCGGTCTGGCCAGAGGCAAGAAACTCTACGACAAGAGGGCCGACGCCGCGTCCCGTGACGCGAAACGCGAAATGGAACGGGACTTCAGCCGCAGACGGGACGCCTGACAGAGGCATCCGATTGCGGTACGTGCGGGAACGCACATCTTCTGACAGGGGGGCGTGTATGGATTTCGACGGGGATTCGGAAAGATCATCAGCGAGCCGTGGTGCCGAACCACGCTAAAAGCGGCAACTTTAAAATCAAACGCCAACGATCAGTTAGCAATCGCTGCTTAATGCAGCGCGTCGCTGCCTCGACCCCGTATAGAGGGCCAGCGGCGTCATTATACGGGCAACCGCAGCCGCCTAAGCTTTGAAGCGGCACGGTATAAATGAAGCTACCGCCTCAGGATCCTGCTTCCAGGGAGCCTGACGGGGGGAATTCAAAACGGAAGCTGCGCTCGGAGAACGTGATCCGGATGGATTTTCGGACAGGGGTTCGACTCCCCTCGCCTCCACCAAAATAGGATTGCTATTTTAACAAGATAGCAATCCTTTATTTGTTGCGAATACCTGTCCGGCTCTGCAGGACGATAAGCGGTTCAGGCTATGAAAAACTCCTTGCTTTTCAAATTGATGCGCAGTACTGAATGTGCTATCATGATCTCAGAAAGATAAAAACAAGGAGGCAAATGATATGGAACACAAATACAGTCTGAATGAT
>JAEEGL012293114.1_pt1 | contig 76571 bp, 117 predicted proteins | sample 9134231 | NCBI WGS metagenome assembly JAEEGL01 (sample SAMN16246548, study PRJNA631951) | gut metagenome | biome: gut microbiome; feature: rumen; material: fiber-attached | host: Bos | place: Iran: Karaj | collected 2018-10 | reverse complement strand
GGCCAGCAGGACCAGCAGAGCGGCCAGCAGACCAGCGAAGGCCAGCAGGACCAGCAGAGCGGCCAGCAGGACCAGCAGAGCGCCAAAAGGTCTACACAATTTGACATGCATAATTTGCAGCGGTCAAAAGCCCCACAAAAAGAGCCTACAAAAATAGTGTTATTACTTATTAGTAATATCGTGCTATATACATACAGCGGTAATATTACATGCTTTCACCTACACTATTTGTGTAGTGTATTTACACAAAATAAAGAGCGTCTAAAAAAGGCCACAAAAATGGCCTCAATTGTGACCGGAGTTTAAACCAATAAAAACCGGCCTTAAAAAATGGATGTAAAAAAGGCCACCAATTTTGGCGGCCTTTTCAGGTAGTAAAAATATGCTCTTATTTGCAGTCAGTGGATGCGCTGCAAAGGCTGGCGTATTTTTCCGCGGCCTTTTCTGCGGCCTTTACTGCGGCAATTTCGGCGGGTACTCCGCAGGCCTCAAGCATGGCGGCAATTTCGGCGGCCTCTTTTGCTTTCCATGCGTCCGGACTCAATTTAGCGGCCTTTTTAGCCTCTAAAACGGCGGCCTTTTTCAGAGCCTTTGCGGTCTCCTTTTCGGCCTTCCTTTCGGCGGCCTTCTTTGCGGCCTTCTCTTTTTCGGCCTCAATTTTGGCGGCCTTTTTATCCGCTCTTTCGATGCACTTGCAAACGGCCTCAATTGTGGCGGCCTTCTGTAGTTCTACAATTGCAGCGTCAATAATGGCCGATTTTTCGGCCTTACTTTTGAGAAGGCCAGCGGCGGCCGTTTTGTCATAAATAGCGGGTAAAATAATACCTGAATAGCGGCGGATGGCGTCAAACACAATTTCAGAGCCTAAACTAATAGCGGAAATTGTGGCGCTGTTTTGCTCTATTAAATTAGCGTCCATTTTCGGGCCCCCTTTTTTGTCTCCTTTTGTGTTTGTGCTTTCGGGGACGTTAACGGCCAGTATGTTTGCAGCCTTTACTTCGTTTGCGGTCTCTTTTGTTACTCCGGCGGGGAGTCTCTTTGAATCATTCTTTTTCATAACTAATTGAATTAAAAGGTTTATAAATGAATAACGCTACAAAAATAGGTATTATCTTTTGTTATTCCTATTATATATAAAGAAAATTACATATTTGAGCTAAATTTAGATTCAGTCTAAATAACTTCACTATAAATATACTATCTTATTTCCTTACATGTATATAACTTAACTATCTTATTTCCAGTACTTTATATATTGATATATATGAAATAAAAATACAATATATACTTATTATATTAAAATATATATGTAGCGAAAAATAGCGCAAAAATTTGAATATCAATAATTTAGGCTGGTTTTTGAGTATGTATTTATATAGTCAGTAAGGCCAGCAGCGGCGGCGGATTGACTCTTTCCGGCTGGCCTCCTGTAAACATATCAAAAGCGGTCCTTTTGGATGTGTTTAAATAGGGTGCACCCGTATATATGTAAACATTTAGACGCCCCCCCCCCGCTGGCCCAGCCAAGGCCAAAATCCGCAGCCCCAAAAAATAATTTTTTTCAAAATTTTTTCTGGGATTTTATTTTTTTTTCTGAAAATTTTGGTTGGTAGGTTTTAAATAAGGCGTTTTAAGGCCATGAAAAAGTATGGGGTGGTAGTTTATACGTCCGAGGGGATGAAAATCGTCTGACGGGCCTGAAATGTGCCGATTTTTGGATGTTTGGCCAGATGTTACTATCAGCATTGTTTCTATAACATCGAAAAAGCCCTGAAATTGGCCATTTTCGTGCGATTTGCGGGCATTTTGGGGTATGAGCTGGAGGATGGGACCCCCGGGAAGGAGAGAAAGGGCTGCAGGGCTTTATACCCCTTCGGGATTTGTGGGGGCCGGCGGCGGTATGGCGGTGGGTGTATGCGTGATATGCGCGTGCGTGTATGTATGCAGGTAGGTTGTATTAACGAAATATACATCCCCCATAGTGATGTATATTTCTTGTAATACAAAAACCGGGGTTTTGGCCGGTCTATGGGGTTATGTGAGGCCGGGATATGGGCCTGAGAGGGTGTTTTTGAGAAAATTATAAAAAAGGGATAATTATAATACACTACGTGTATATAATTTCCCCTTTTCTATAAAGATGCTTTTATGTAAAAAAAGTTTCATAAATGTTTGGAAGTTCGGAATGGAATGCTTTACTTTGCCCCGACGATGGTCGAAGAGAGGCTGTCGTATATGGTTGGACTTTAAAGAATGGGAATTATGAAAAGCAACGTCAATGACAACGCGGATACTTCCGCATCACAGACTAAGCGTATTTTGGCCTATCTGAAAGACGGCAATACCATCACTCCGATGGAGGCCCTGAAGAAGTTCTCTTGTTTCAGGCTCGGTGCCCGCATAGCTGAGATTTCCGAGATAGTCGGCTATAAGCTGCCCCGTAAGCGCGTACAGGTGCCTAATGCAGAGGGCAAGGAAGTGTGGGTAATGCAGTACAGCCTATAAGTGTCATCCTATGGAAAAGAAGGATTTTCTCAGTATGAGCGAGCAGGAGCGTCAGGAGGCCCTGAACCGTATGATTCCGATATTTACCATCAGCCGCACCCCTGACATGACCGGCATGTACGGCGTGACTATAGACCGCCGGCTGGATGAGAAGGGTCTGGCAGAGGCTTTCCTCTCGGCCATCAATGCCTTTGAAGGTGATATGCGCGAGATGGTGCTGACCTCTATGATGGTGGCCTGCGCCGAGGTGCTGCGGGGAAAACCCTTGGACGAGACCTCCGAGCGGATGCAACGTTACGTAGATTATATACTCAGCAGGCCCAAGCCCTGCGCTTCGTGCTGAATTATGGAAACTATAATAAACGGGAAAATATATCATTCCGGTACGGATAAACGTTTTGCCGGGTGTGAGTTCTGCGATGTAAGAATCAAAGACTATGCTTATTTCGAGAAACATTGCTTGCCTCAGAATAAGACATATAGACCTTGCGGAGATGAGTCTTATCTCAAAATCGGCCCCGAAAGCGGTGGAAATACTGCAGATACCAGACCGGAATGGGAATACCTCACCATAGAGACAGCCAAGCCGATAGGTGTCAAAGAGCTGGATAAAAGAGGTTCTGAGGGCTGGATGATGTGCGGCGCATCTTATGCGGGCCACTTCTACTATTATTTCAAGAGACAAAAATTATCGTAATCATGGAGATTCTGAAGGTAAAATACAGAAAAGGCTCAAGTTTCGAGCTGTCGCGCAAGTGTCCTCATGGTATGGAAGGCATGGTTGGCAGTACAAGATGCTCGGAGTGTGTCTTTCACGAGGGGCACAAAGATTGTTACGTGAAATGCGGCTTCGAGCCGGATAAATGGCAGTATAAGATACTCAAGAGCCCCAAGTTCCTCAGTGAGAAGGACCTTGGCGCGATGAGTAAGGAAGGCTGGGAGCTGGTCAGCGTCATTGAGCTCGGCACCTGCTGGCACTATCATTTCAAGAAACCTGAAACTGTCATACGATGAAAGAGATTACCATCGAGTATAACGAGGTAGGCGGCACCCAGCCGTGTCCTTACGGCCTGCCTCCTTATGTGGACTCCATCGCCTGCCGCAATTGTATATACAACATGAACGTGAGAACGGTGGATGACAAGACCATCGGCTGCAACTATGAGCACTTCCTTGACCAGTGTCCGGTGAAGTGGCACACCTGTAAGGCCGGATTCAGCTTCCCCGAGGAGGCTCTGGTCATACCGCAGGGCGTGCCCGGTCAGGAATACCCGCGAATCGCCAAATGTGCGATATGGGATTCCAGATACATACTTCTCAGCGACCTGATGAAGCTGAGGATTAAGGATAAAGAGCAATCAATAAACAAATAACATCTATGGAAGATAAGCATAAGGATATAATCCTTTTTAACTTCGGTGTCTTTGTGGGTTCTATCTCACGTGACAGGGAATATACAATCTCTGAAGTGTTGGACATTGTAAAAGAATGCTGCAATGATAATAGTAAATGACCTGCCGGAAGGCAAACATGATGTGGAACGCCAGCAGGAGGAGCGCAGGGTTCCCAACGAGTTCCGTTTCGACGGACGTATCAGACGCACCCCGGGTCATACGTTGTTTTCGTACAACGTGCATACCGAGGAGTGGAAGGTGGCCAACGTAGAGCGTAAGGTCGCCGTAGACATCAAGGGTAAGGAGCATTACATTACCAAGGTGAAGCGTGAGGCCGGATGCGTGTATATTCAGGCCCTCAATCTCAAGAACGCGCAGAAGAAGATGGCGCGTAGCATTCAGAAACTTTCAGAATCACAGGAAAATGGCTAAGATAAGACGTTGTTTAGAGGTTAGAGCTGATGGTGATAAAGAAACCATCCTTAACATCACAGTTGATGTCGATGTCAACTCTCAGGGTTTTTTTACTACGACGCTCAAGCCGGAAGATGCCAAGCTGATTGAATCTTACGGAATTGAACTTGTAAAAAACAGAGCAGGTAATCCGGGGTTCTTTATAGACCGAACCCTTGACGGTATTATTTCCCAAATACGTGAAGTAATGCGGGCTGCGGTTGGGTATAACATTGTGGCAGAAAATCCGGTTATAATGTATTACATTGACACTTATTGTTCTTACTGCATAAGCAAGGAAGGTGAGATTTGTCCTAATGGGACATTTGAATATTTACACACCCAAGATTATCATTGGAAAACAGGTACAATACAGATAGACGGCTCCACAAAACTCAATGATTTTGGTCTTAAATTCTATGCTCGGCCCTGTATGAAGAAAGAAATTGTCTATGGTAACGGGGTGCATAAATTTCAATATGATTACGGACATGAATGGGAAAAGGGAAGCTATATGAAATGGTTGGATGATGTTCCAACTATGAAACCCATGTTCGGTCATTCTGGTATTAAGGAGATTGAAGGAACCGAGGATAACGCCAAGTTCTTTGTAAATCTCATAAAGTCCATCTGTAAGCTCAATGAGAATATCGGCGAGTTTTTGAAGCAGGACCGTCTGGACCTGCTCATCCAAAAGACTCTCCAGCTCGAAAATATCACTAAGTAATATGGAAGAATATATTATCAACGGAAAAGCGATATACACCCCGAAGGGTGCTGCGCTTGAATATGGCAGAGTAGGATGTAACTTTTACACTGGCTGTCCTCACGATTGTGAGTACTGCTACCTCAAGAGGGGAGCACCATCCAAGCAATTGGGCGGTAAGGAAGTCAAGTTGAAGAAATGCTTCAAGGATAAGGATTATGCGCTTGCTACTTTCCGCAGGGAGGTTTCCATGCATTTAGATACCCTGCGTAAGTACGGCATATTCTTCTCCTTCACGACAGACCCGATGATACCCGAGACGATAGACCTCACCATCAGGGCCTTGGAGATATGCATTGCTTACGGCATTCCGGCTAAGATTCTTACCAAGAACGCGAATTGGTTGGATTCTCCGGGAGTCAAAAATCTCTTCAATGAGATTCATAAAGCGGATGCGGATATACGTTTCGGATTCACCCTGACCGGCCGGGATGACATGGAGCCGAAAGCGTCACCGAACCAATGGCGTATTGATGCTATGGCTCAACTGAAAGAGTATGGCATAAAGACATGGGCGAGTATCGAACCGGTCATTGACTGGTATAGCTCGATTGGGGTGATTGAGAAGTCTCTTCCGTTCTGCGACCATTATAAGATTGGCCTGAGAAGCGGAGTCGGCAGAGCCTATTACAATGATGTCACTTTAGTTAAGTACATCGGATTCATGGTGGGTACGATTGCCAATGCCGGACATACTGTTTACATCAAGGAGAGTGTGCGCAAACGTCTGCTTGGTGCAATGACTATCGCAAGTTACGAGGGATTGTTATCAAAGACGGTTGATATGGATGGCAACCCTATCAACTGGATATGAATATGGCACCTGATATGTTATTAGGTTTCGACGCTGCTCGTGGTAGGGATAGAACCGCCCTGCAAATCATGGATGTGAAAACCGGCAAGATGGTTGCTATTAGTGATAACGTCCAATTCTACTGTTCGCCGATATGGACCGAGCAAGAATTGAAGGATATGACAGAAAAACTAAAAGGCTTCAATATATCTTGGACTGCAGAAGCAAAATTAACCCACAAACAAATGCGGCAGTTCAAGAGATTATATAGAGAGTCTGGGTATAAGAAGCCGCGTATCCCTCGCAAACTCAAAAAGAAGTTGAAAACCAAAATAAAACTGATGAGATATGAGCAAAAATAAATTTGTTGCATCTTTGTTTGATGAACAATATGAAATAGAGGCGATTGAACGCATACGAAAATTCGCCTCACTTTCTCAAAAGATGGGTTTTATTCCTGTGTTGGGATTTTCGGGTGGCAAAGATTCACAAGTCTGTTATGACTTATGTAAAAGGGCAGGAATAGTTTTTCGGGCAGTATTCAACCATTGTTTTGAATCCGCGCAAACGCTCAATTTCATTCGCACACAATATCCCGAAGTGGAGTGGCGAAGGGAAGTAAAGCAAGGTTTTTTTGCAAACATACGTCACAATCATAATTGTTTGTTACCTACGGTTGAATTTGCATATTGCTGCGAGGATTATAAGCATAATAGGCAATACGTTGATGATTCAAGTATTATCGGTGTAAGGCGCATTGAATCTGCAAAACGTTCAGCAAGAAAAGTCCTTGAAACTAAGAATAAGACATTTCTGAAAAAAAATAGTGACACGATATACGAGTATTTTGGAACTAATTGTGTTGCATCTGGCGCACAATCCGAAATACAATTAAAACCAATCGTTGATTGGTCTGATGAGGATGTCTGGAACTATATTAAGCGTCATAATTTGCCAATTAATCCAGAGTATAAAAGTTATAGGCGCGTAGGCTGTGTAATCTGCCCGAAAGCCAATTTTAATTCTAACTATAAAGCATTGATGAACTACCCGAAACTAATAGATGCTATTATAAGGGCAAGAGCAGGGGAGAATTGTGATTGGGTAATTACAAGCGACAACAAAGACTATTCTAACGATAAGGTCTATTATGTGTGTAGGTGGTTAAATCATTCTTTCAGGCCATTTACACAAGCACAACAATCATTATTTGAGTGTGTTCGCAATAAATATAATTCTATCCATTAAAGAGTGAGATATGAAGAAACTGAGTGATTTTGATACGGCGGAGGCAACATCCAAGAATGTGGAGGCTATCAAGGACAATCCTCCGCGTTATCCGCGTTACGTCTATCTCTTGAATGAGATAGAAAGATTCAGAAACAAACTATTTAATTTGAAATATGCGAGAAATTAAGTTTAGAGGTAAGGACCTCGAAACAGGAGAGTGGAGGTATGGAGACCTTGAGATTGGCCGTAAGACTAAAATTGTTCGCATACACACCTACCATGAGGACGGAGAGTATTGTCAACAGTATATAGTCGATGAAAATACGGTTGGCCAGTTTACCGGCCTCCGGGATAAGAATGGTACGGAGATTTACGAAGGTGATATAATCAAAAACCGCGACGCTCATACAGGTTATATTGCGTTTCTCCCGCAAGAATGCGGCTACGTTATCGTATGGCCGAAGTCGGACTCAAGGCTGGGCCATCGGAGCAGAGGCGGGGGCTATCACGACGACCCATCCATCGAGGTTATCGGTAATATTTTCGACAATAAAGAGCTTATAAACAACAAATAACAACTTTAAAAACAAACAACTATGTGTGAAAAAGAAAGAAATGGCCGTAACGTCGGCTTTGTGTCAGAGATTATTATGATTGTCCTTATGATGGGTCTGAGTATGATGCTGGGCATCCGCGTGTATTGCAAGGAGTGGCTTGAGGCTGCCAGCTGCTTGCTTTGGATTGCGTGCTGGGCTGTGTGGTATGGAATATGGAAGAAATTCATCCGCACCACACATGAGAACCGTCACCTGAAGAAGATTCTCTTTTCCGCTACCGCCGGTCTGGTCGCAGTTCGTCACATCTTAAACGATGACAAGGACGAGGATGACAACAAGGGTGATAACGCTGAGTCTGAGGCTAACAAACCCCAAACAGAGAATCTATGATTTGTAGAGATTGTGTAACTTTAGACTGTCCGTTCCGGAGTTCAAATAGCAATGCTACTTGTGTGTGGGAACAGGATTCAGAAAACGATGGAAAAGAAAAAGCGTGAGATAATCGGCCGGTATGTATGCTGCGAAAACCCTCTTGACGGAAGGTTGGTAGCCGTACACTTCAGTGACGGTTCAACGGTAATAATCAGAACAATTTGATATGGAATACGTAGTTCATTGTAATCAGTGGAAATGGGGCCGCAGCTTCGACATCATAACCGAGGATGCGTTCGGGACCATATCCATGAGTATCACCAATGATGAGCCGGAGCAGGCTTACATAAGCGGTCTCTCTGTCCATCATCTCCACCGGCACAAGCATCTGGGCTCTCAGCTTATGCAGAGGGCTATGAGCCTCGCCAAGAAGGAGCAAGCCAAGTATGCCTATCTGATGGCAGACAAGGATTCCTTTGTCTTTGATTGGTACTTGCGTCTGGGTTTCAAATATTACGGTCACAAACCGGATGAGAACGGATTCGTTCCCATGTATTACAATTTGTAAATGTTTTTCAAAATGATAACAGTAGAAAAACTGCAGGAGTGGCAGAAGCAGATAGTAAAAACGGCCACAGAACACGGATGGCATGAGGCTGAACAGCCGGTGGGTGTGTATATGTGCCTCATAATGACTGAGGTTGCCGAAGCGGTGGAAGCCGACCGTATGGGGCGTAACTATAAGCTGACCAAGAACGATTACAAGGCCGGTGACGTAGATGACGACATCTCATTCAAGAAGTTCTACCTTGACAACATCAAAGGTACCGTTGGTGAAGAGTTTGCAGACATAGTGATTCGCCTCTTGGATTACTCCGGAGTCATGTGGCCGGAAGGTATCAATCTCGGCTATGCAGACCACATGCCACACGGGGATAATTTTGCGGAAAATGCTTGGGTGTTCAGCAAATATGTACTGTTCCACACAAAAGAATCCGTTTCAGACTCTATCTGGTATGTAATAAAGTGGGCCGAGTTCTTGGGTATAGACCTTGAACAGAATATCGTATGGAAGATGCGCTACAACACGCTTCGTCCTTATCGTCATGGCGGTAAAAAATACTGATTATGTGTGTGGTATTAGATAGTGAGCTGGTTGCTCAGAAAGTGCATACTTGTTATGTCTGCGGTGAGTCTATCAAAGTTGGAGAGAAACACAATATTCTCTCCAACTCAGAGAACACCATCCATCTTCACAATGACTGCTATAAAGCTGTATGCGATTGGGGAGAAGAAGTAGGAGACGAGATAATGACTTCATCGGATGTCATAGATTTTGTATATGATAAATTGAGGAAGAAAGGCATCCGGCCCCCTAAAAAACATCATGCGGCAGTACAGAAGTTGTATTCTAAAAAGTAAGGTGATGAAAGTCTTTATTATTATTGTTGCGGTATTTCTGCTTCTGTTTGTGAGCAACTTGGATGACCGGTTGCTCTATGTCGAGAACTATCTGCGTCAGATACTCGATATTATGCGAGAGTTGGAAAGTAAAAAAGATGGACACGAAAATCACCATTAAGTTATGTATGAGGTCTATGTAATTGAGCAAATGATAGCTGTGGGATACTGGGAATTAGCCTCTCGTAAATTCTATACAGACGAGAGACAAGTAACAAATGATTGTTTGTCTCTTATTAAATTCAGACGAAAGACCGATAAAGGTTTCTGCGCAAGGGTTACAAAATTGGAGATAGCAAAGTAATGAATATTTAGAGTCTATAAACTATGGCAAAGATAGCGTTTAACATTAAGTACCGCCCGGAGATTGAGAGCGGAAAATATAAGGTGGTGACATCCAATGATGAATCTGTCAAGATTCTCACTTTTGACAGGAACCATAGGTTGCCTATCTTGGCTCTCATAAATCGTGGATACGATGAGATAGTGGAGTATGATACCAATGGTTTTACCCAATTAGCTGGTGATACTTTATATCTTATTACCGATGAGCCCGAACTGACAGAGTTTGAGAAAGCATACCTTAAAGTTGTGCATCATCTCAGCGAGAATGATATTCTTCCCCATTTCTTAACCGACAATAAGGTCAGCGAGAATGCTCAAAAACTTCTTGATGTGGCCCGCAAGCAACTTCAGCCAGAGATTGATGCCGAGATTGACAAGGCATACAAGAACTCTGATGCGGTTCAATATAGAAGGGGTAAGGAAGATGCGCTGAAGGATATGCCACATTGGAAGCATATTGATTCTGGTGCTGGAGGTAGTGGTGATGGTAGAAACATCTACCTTATAAAAGACTACATTGATTCTTATAGGTTATCACCCGTCATTACTGCTGGTGATGACTACCTCGTGTTACCTGAACTTGACAAACTTCCTAAAATGTGAGGAAATGAAAACTGATATGGTAGGCTTGCAGAGGTGGATACGGACGCATCCACGGAAGAGGGTAGATGGATTTTTTACATTAAACGGTCGCGAACTCTCGCATAATGAATGCAAGAAGGTGGTTGACTATGCCGTAGCGAAGGGATATAAGACTGAAGAGGATATTCCTGATGAAGAAATTATCAAACTACTTGGTTGGAAACAGTAAAAAAATGGAGTTCTCAGAAGATTCAATACAGAAGAAATTATCAAAATTCCTTTCCGCACCGCTTTACGATGTGGATAACCTTTATGTGTTCTCTTGGGAGTCAGACAAACTCCTGAAAACTCGTGCCGGATATTTCTATGAGTTTGAGATAAAGATTTCCAAGGCGGATTTCAAGAATGACTTCAAAAACAAGCAGGATAAACATGCTATACTCGGCTCGTGTCTGACGGGTGAAATGAGATTACCTAAACTATACGAATACTATGAACGGAACAAACGGAGCTATGTATCCTTTGAAGCTTGTGAACGATATTGTAGACATCATCTCCCTTATTTTTTTGCTGACCGCTACAAGAAACCGAACTATTTCTATTATGCCGTACCAGAGGGATTGATAGATGCAAACGATGTGCCAGACTATGCAGGATTGGTTTATATCCTTGATGATAAAGTTCTTTCCTTTGACAATTCGAGGGTTATCAAGAAAGCCCCATTGCTCCATAAGGAGAAATATACTGATGAGCAGCTTGGTCTTGGTGAGAAGTTTTACTATAATATGGTCACTTGGCGTAATAGAGCCCGCGAGTGGGAGTATCAGTATCATCAGAAGTTGGCAGACCTCAAGACCGAACTCGCCAACAAAGGTCAGGAAATGACCTATAAGGAAATGCAGACAAAATTTGATGAAATCAAAGAGTCGGAGGAACGTTTCAAGAAGTTATATTTCACGATGGTAGAGGGCGCGGATTATAATTCTATTGAACGCCGATTGCTGATGAATAAAATCAAGGAGCTTGACCCTAATTTTGATTTCAAATCCATTATGGAAGAGACAGATAGGAAATTCGAGGAGCGTAAAAGATAAATTATGAAACGCTACAACTTTTACATACCGATATACGACTTCAGGGCAGTGCTGCTCTATGCCGAAAACAGAAAAGACTGGCCTGCGGTCGTGAAAGTAATGAAACAATACAAATGCGACAAAGCAAGCATTCAAGAGGTGACGGACAATATACGCGAAGGATGCTTTGATGGTGCCATCACTCTTTCTCACCGGTATCGTCATGTCTTTGTGTGTGTTTTTTACCCGATAGAAACAAGGGAGAAATTTATTGTGTGCAGGGACCACGAAAAACGTCATGTCGAAGATTGGGTCGCTGAATACTGCGACGTTCACGACAATGAGGCCCTTGCTTATCTCGCAGGGTTCCTTGGAGGCCATTTTGCTAAATTTGAACAGATAATACAGAGAGATGAAACATCAGGGGGAAGAAAATGACAAGGAGATATATGATAGTATTTTAGCTTTCGTCTGCGACCAGACCGGAGTTGATTTCAACGATTTGAAGAAGAGGCGCATGTATCCCCTTCCTCTTTACCGTTACGGAGTCCTCCATTATCTGCGGAATAAGCAGGATTGGAGCTGGGGGCGGATAGAGAGAGCTACCGGCTTGCACCATGAGACCGCTATGTATGGAATCCGGAATCTATTCAACTGGCTTCAAACCGGTAATCAGGATGCAAAGTATATTGTTGAACTAATAAACAATTACAGTCATGTTTAACTACAATCATATCACACTAATAGGTATTATAGGCAAGGATGCCGAGACTAAAAATCTCGAAGAAAAAACCCTCATAAAGTTTTCCGTAGGCGTAAATGTTAGCCATAAAAAGGGAAACGAGTGGATGAACGAAACTCAGTGGTTTAATGTTCAGATGTGGGCCAAGAATACAACCCAAGCCCAAATATTAACCAAGGGGCAGCAGGTTTTTGTGGAAGGTCAGATGCGTTCTCTTTCTTATGAGAAGTCTGGAGCTAAGAGTGTCTTTTGGTTTGTTCAGGCTGATTCGGTACAGGTCCAGCCGCAAAAGGCAGAGTCAGAATCAGGAGCCCCCAAGAAAGAATCTCCGGCCCCAAAGAAAGAGTCACAGCCGGCCGTTAAAAAAGAATCAACAAAAGACGATATACCATTCTGATTATGCCACATCTTTCAATAATGCAGCGTTTCCTTGAGGCTCAGGGCCTCTCTGTTATCAAGGGGGAATTATGTACAGACCTCTTCATGCCTTATCTTCTCATGGATTGTCAGTATCAAATCTATGACAAGAATATCAAGGGTATTGAAATGAAGGGTTACATGAAAACCGTTAGGGACCGGTGGACAAAACAAAACACTCTGTTCTTCAAATCTCTTTTCAAGGGGCTTGCTCCGGACGAATGCGAGGAACTGACAGACCTTATGGATGAGTTTGAGGAGTATATCAAGAACGATATTTCAATGCTCAAATCACATATTGTCAGCTGTATCCCGGCCGAAGTGGGCTTCGAGAAGCGTATTATGATAGCGGATTCCATGAGCTGTAATATACTGGCCCAATGTGCTCAGATACTATGGGGGTCCATCTTTAAAACGTCCAAGGGTAACTCACATACCAACGATACAATCAAGGGGGTAGAGAATCTTTCTCACCGCATGGCCTGTGAGATACACAATTGCGACAAGCAGACGATAGACCTGAATAAAGAGAATATGATACATGTTTGTGTTGACAATCTCAAGCATAAAATAATGCTCTTTTTGAAGAATCAGGATGAACCCAAAAATTAAATTGGAAAAAAATACGTTTAGGGAACAACTCTATAAAATTATTTCTATATTTGCATCTGTATGAGGATAAAAGAATACTTGCAACATCTGCAGACCAAGGGTTATGTGTGTGAGGGCTATGCTAAGAAAGTCTTAGCGGCCAGCACCAAAACCAACATGCTTAATGTCGGATTAGACATCAATGGCATAGAATTTCTTGCCTCTATGTCCACTTTTGAAGAGAAGCCTGATTATTCTCTGATAGAGGAAGAATTTGGCCGTTATGCAAATGGCCGGTTTGTAAGAAACGACAAATATACATCGTCCTTCTATCTCTTCAATAAAGAGAAAGTCCTCATCGGCACCAATATCACATTGTTTATGCAATGCAATTGCGATGTTGAAGTGAAGGATTATGACTGCGTCACCTTATATGTAGACTCCGGAAGTACGATAAATCTTACACTGGGCGAGCACTCAGCTGTAAAGATTTTTCGATATGGCGATGCGGAGATTTTGTACGATATGAAGTTCAGGGACAATATTACACTAAAAGATGGCAGCAGAAGATAAACCCCTTTCAATAGTATTGGTCCTGAACAAGCTCCGGAATGCGGAAGTTGTAACAATCGAGGACCGTTATGGCGAAAAGAAACGCGCCGTCTGCATACCTCTGGAGGATAATAATCTTCACGAAACAATCAGTGGTAACGTCAACCTTGAGTTGGTTGCCATTCCTTTTAAGGAAATAGATTTCCGTAACAAACAGACCCACTTTCTTAAACAGATTTTTACCAAGGATTTCTTCGAGCAGGTTATTCGGGTAGAAAAATACAGGACCCCGATAATGGGTAATGTAAGGATGGTAAGCAGTGGTCTGAAGTTCGATAGGGACGCAGAGGAGCACCGCTTGGATTTTTACACCAACTATTCTAATCGTTTTCATCTGTCGGCAAACAAAAAACTTGTCAAGAACACTATAGCAAGGAGTAATGCTTACCGCGCAAAAAAAGAGAAACCATGAGTGAAGCTTATCACATTTATATGAAGAAAGAGTCGGATGTCAACTACATCGACGTTGAATCCCAGTATCCCGGCCTCCTGTATGGAAAATGCACCGGCCTTAACGACAAGGGTAAGCGTAAGAATATCTATTTTGAATCTTACCCTGAAGAGAAGGGTTCAAGGGTACATATCGGTTCGCAGGTCAACCGCGAACCGACAGACATCAATCTTACGCTGTTATTTCATGGCACCGTCGCACAGAGGCAGGCGGCCTATGAAGGCTTTTGTACGTTTGTCGAGAATGACAAGATTCTATTTTACGATTCGGTGCGCCTGAGAAAAGTTCTTCTCGTGCTGAATGAACCCGTCAAACCATCCAGCGAAGTATTTCTCGGTTCCGACCCCTACACTGAGGTTACTTTCAAATTCAAGAACCTTTGGGGGGAATCAAAAAATTACAATGAATAAATTCTTATGGTGAAGTTCTTTTTTCGTGCGCGAGAAGCATACTGTGGCGCATAATCATCCTTGTGATAGCGAATTATACAATGTAATTGTATAAAGTCTGATAATAATCCTTATTTTTGCAATAGTAAAAAACAATAATTGTAATTATGAAACGTTCAATAATCTTCTGGTTTTGCTTAATGACTTCGATTGGGTTGGTTGTGGGAGGCTTTTTCGTTCCACCGATGGCTGTGATAGATGGAAGCGTTCTTACGGCGGCAGGCATTCTGTTTGGATATGCGACAATAGATATGATTCCTCAGATAGTCAAAGAAGCGAAGATAGCTAAAATAACCACCGGCAATACATCAATCGAAGTTCACGGAAAGGATAAGGACGAAAAAAAAATCAAACAATGGGACTGAAGCAAGTTGAAGTTAAATTCAAAATATGGGTTGACGAGAACGGAAGCCGTCTTAGTAGAGGCCGGCTCAGAAATGAAATGTCGCTGTTTGCACAGCACATGCTTGAGGCTTATGATTCCACTCTCGTGGATGCTACTGTTGATGGGGAACTTATAAAATACCCCTTAATGCCCGACTAAAATTATATAAACAAATGAAACTGATTGTAGAACGCAAATGGCGTAAGGACGACTATACTATTGGTGTTTTGTCCGTCAATGGTGTACGTCTATGTAATACGCTGGAGGACGCTGTTCGAGCTGATAAGATATACGGCAAGACGGCAATTCCCAAAGGCACCTATCGCGTATTGGTTAACGTGAAGAGCCCGAAGTTTGACGGGCGTGCATGGACCAAACCCTACGGAGGACTTGTTCCGAGACTTCGCAATGTACCCAACTTTTCAAATGTTCTGATACACGTCGGGAACTCGGCGGCCGATACCGATGGCTGCATTCTTGTTGGGGATAACACCGAAAAAGGTAAGCTGACCAACTCCACCAACAGGTTCTATGAACTGATGGGTATGCTGTTAGGGGCTGCTCTGTCAGGCGAAGCTATTGATATAACGATATTGGAGCCATGAACAAAGACAAGGGAGATAGAAGGATGCTTGCAGTGATATTGTTGTGGGCTATCATTGTCACGGCTGTTTTTATAACCTTGGCGACATTTGATTCCTGCTGCCCGTGCCGCAACATCGTCGCTCCTCCTCCGGAAACCCACTACATACACGATACGGTCAAGGTAAGGGAAATGCGGGATTCTATAGTCTACAAAGACAAGCTTGTAAAAGACAGCTCTTCCTTTCGTCAAAAAGGTGACACCGTCACCATTGAACGATGGCACTGGGAACGGGATTACTCCTACGAAAAAATCCTCGAAGCGAGGCTTGACAGTATATCCAACGCCAAGAGCGATTCTATTCCTTATGCTGTTCCGGGACCGACTGAATACATCGAGAAACCATTGAAGGGTTGGCAGAAGGTTTTGATTTGGATGGGTGTTATTGAAACAGCTTTGCTCGCCGCGTTTTTATACTTCAGAATCCGAAGACGACGCTTTTAGAACAACATGTAAGGTTTTTTCATATTCAATTTTATTGTGCATTTGCCCGTCCGTGAGGATGGGCAAATCTATTTAAGGCTTTTTTGAATATGTAGCGCATAATTACCAAGCATAAATGGAAGCACAGAGATAGATAAGACATGAAAAAGGATACAGCCAGAGATTCTATCAACCGGCCAGTATTGCGCAATGAATAGACAAAAACCATACAAAAAGTGAAACGCACAGGATGGCTGATGACCAAGAATTGCTTTCCCAGCTTCTTCTCAAGCCATTTAACCAATCCTGTGTCGTTTACCGCTATTGCAATAAACATCAAATAGAAAAGTACCGTAGCCTCCATGTCATTCGCAAATATAAGGTAACAAAATTCTACTTATTTCGCGCATGAGATAACCTTGTGTCCACGCAGCATCTTCACCACCTTCTAAGACATCATAGTGCCGGCAAATGGAATATTGTACATGGTCTATTTCGTGTGCAATAGTATCCAAAAGCTGCTCTTTGCTGGTAGCCGGGCTTATAAACAAGAGACTCATGGTGGTTGCACTATTGGAAACGGTCATACCCGTATTCGGATGGAGAAGGACTTCTATAGCCTCTATTATTTTATATTCCGACATACCAAAAGATTGCATTATGGCGTGCATCCGGTCATAATCCCTGCGAGTATAGTCGTAGCAGAGTAATATGGCCCAATATCCATCAATATCTATGTATTTTTCTATCATTTTGCTCTAATCTTATTATAATTATTTCTATATTTGCATCACGAGGATAGATAGGAGTAGCTACCTATTGATAAGGGTATCAATGCGCCCTTCCTCGTTTCTCAATCGCATTGGTCACTTAAAGCATTGAAATATGAATCAAGATGAAATTTGGAAGCCCATAAAGGGCTTTGAGGGGTTTTATGAAGTAAGCAACTTGGGTAGAATAAAATCCTTGGAGCGTATTACCAATCATCCTAAAGGTAAAAGGCTCGTAAGGGAGTATATATTAAAGCCGTACATAAGTCGCCGTGGTTATTACGAAGTAACCTTATGTAGATTGGCCTACCGAGTCAAGTGCGAAGTTCATAAAATTGTATTAGAGACGTTTGTCCCAAATGTCCAAAATAAACCTTGCATAGACCATATCAATACAAATAAGCTTGACAATCGCCTATCAAATCTTCATTGGGTTACTCACAAAGAAAATAGCAATAATCCTATTACCTTGGCAAAAATCAAGAGAGCTCGTAGCGATAAGAATTATATCTCCAAAATGCTTGAGTCAAGGCGAGCAAACGGGAAGAAATATGCTCCCATTTATGTTTATCAATACGATAAGAATGGGACTTTTATTAGTAGATATGATAGTCTTTCAGATGCTTATAGAAAGACGGGCACTACTATAAAAAGCATAACATTAGCACTTGACAATTTTCATTTAACAGGAGGTGGCTATCTTTGGAGTACCACATATCACAAACAGGTAACTTATACGCCTAATCCCATTCACAATGCTATTGCTATTTGTGCTTATGATGGCATGGGCAATAAGATAGGAGAATGGAAATCTAAAAGCGATGCCATTAAGTCGCAGCATATACATCGTCGCACTTTAGAAAAGTGTCTTGCTATGGGCTGTGCATATAAGGACGCTGTCTATAAATATGATAAAATCAAAGCATCATATCCCAATGAATAGCAATCCCCTTTGCACTACAATCAGCAAGGTATCTGCAAAGCACAATGCCATCGTAGCCATCCGGGTCGCATATCACATCCTTGATATACTTAGCCATATGTTCCTCATCCTCAATGGAACTGCCCCAATAATCAGCCTTTACCATGGCCGCAAGGTATAACGCATCATACATGTCGTTTGTGTCAATCTCAACCTTGTACTTGGTAAGCATAGCCTTAACTTCTTCCATTGTAGGCGGCACAACTTTTATCATTCTCTCCGTTTGTGCATCTTTTTTCATCATCTTACTTGTGGCGAACTCAAACAACTTTTTGTTGAAATGCCATCCGTAATATGAAAGATATTCCTGCATGTCCTCGGGAATATTATAGTTTGTAAGTGGTGTGTGCATATTCTTAAAATGTTTAGTTTGTTAATAACTTAAAAGGGGCGGGTTTCTCACCCAACCCCTTCAAAAAAAATCGCAATTAGCGGTTACGCTGTCCTCTGCGATACATCTCATCTTCGGAATCATCCCAAGAATCCTCATATCCGTGCTTGTAACCCATGCGATAGCCGCTATTGTAATCATCACGATAGTCTCCACGCATATACATGCCACCATCATGGCGATAGTAGCCGCTACGCATGTTCCTACGCATCTGTGAGCGCATCTGCTCTTGTGAGCCTTCGCTCCCTTTGTCAACAAATATCCAACTCATTGTAGTAAGGGTATTTAGGGTTTCGCGGTCTTGGCCGGTCCGCCATTTAGCGTCCTCAAGATATTAAGCATCTCCGCGCTCTGCTGTTCAAGAGTCGCCAGACGTTTGTCTTGAGCATTACTCTTTTCCTGCAGGTCGATTATAGACTGAGCCCGTAGCTTTTCCTCCTTGTAATTGGGATTGAGGCTTTCGAGCATCTTGTCTCCTTCGGTCAGAATCATTTTGTGATAGTCAACCTCGGTCAAGGCTTTCTTGGAGGCTTGTATCATGCTATCTACAGCCTGAATCATAGCCTCTCTGCTGCCGGTAAACGTCTCGTTGCCGCGAGCGGCTATTTCCACGTTGACCGGTACATCCGGGATAACCCTGTCATTGCCGTTGACTGTCACTGTGATACTGGTTACATGCTGCATACCCATGCCGTTATAGACACCGGGTGTCTGCTGCTGATACTTAGGTTGCGGAGCGGTCTTTTCTTTAACCACGCCTTGCTCAAGAACGGGTTTGTCTCCCTTTCTCAGTATGTAAAATGGCGAACCTGCGCCAAGACTTTGAAAATCCATTGTTAATCACTTTTGTTTGTTAATACTCCGTTAAGCTACTGTGCGAGACATCAACTGCAGTATATTGTTGAACCTGTCATTGAAAACAAGTATTGCACCTGTACCTCCAATGAGGTCCTCAACGGTTACTGCAGTGCCGTCAAACAAAGTAAGATTCCGTGTTACTCCATTCAGAGAAAGAGTGACGGGCAGGGTGGTGGTTGTGCCAGCCGGAATCTCATCTGCTATTCTTACAGTGAAATATCCGACAGGTGCAAGTCTATCCCTTCTCCACCCCAGTGCGAGGTCCACTGATGTATCAGAGACCGTCACGTTGGATGTTGTAAGATAGGGGATTCCTCCTGCGTTGGTGGTAATATTAAAGCATCCCATAACCAATCCTCCTTATGCTTTAGAATATGATATTACCACCGAATCCATTGTAGCCGCCGCCATAATAGCCGCCGCTGTAAGGAGTGTTGTTCACTGCCACGAGGTTGGGATACTGCACCGGAACTGTGTTAGGCATCTTATTCTCAATCTCCGTCAGCTTGGTCTGCAGAGGTGATATGACAGTGTTTACATAACCAATAATCTGGTTGGTCTGATTTGCATTGTCAATCTGACCACGGAGCTGGGTAATGATGTCGGCCTGTGTGTCAATCTTGGACTGCAATTCGCGTTCCTTGAGGGCGCAGAACTGATTGTCCATAGCTACTGTCTGAGCGTTGATTGCGTTCAGGATGGAGTTTGCGTTACGGTCTGCCTGTGACTGGAGAGCGTTGGTCTGCTGACAGATAGCAAGCTGATTGTCGCAGCAACACTTCTGGAACTGAGAGGCAAGCGCAGCGTCGCCACTCTGTATTGCATTCACAACCTGAAGAGTTGACATACCCTGCTGGGCTGCGAGTGTGGCAAGAGCGTTCTGTACATTCTGAACGGCACCGTTTACAAGGTTGAAATCCTGACCCAACATGGTTGCAAGGTTCTGGATTGCTGAACGAGAAGCCTCGCCCTGTGAAGTGATGGCATTCATAAGCAGTTCACGGCCAGAGTCGTTGTTGAGCTGATTGGAGAGGAAGCCTGCACCACCGGCGTTTCCACCCCATCCACCAAAGCCGCCACCCCAGCCGCCATTACCCCAACCAAACATCGAGGCGATGATTGCAAGGCCAAACAGGTCAGCGATGCTATTGAAACTGCCGAAACCTCCACCAAAGCCATTACCCATGCCAATGGGGATAGAAAACGGAATACCTCCGTTGTTGTTGCCGTTCTCGGGCAACTGATAAATTTCTGCCATATAAATTAGCGTTAGTTTTTGTGAATAATAAAGTTATTGTTCTCACAATCGCGATTGATATGGCAAAAATAAAGCAGCGCACAACTGGAAACTAACGATTCCGTTATGCGCTGCAACAAACTGATTTGAAGTTATTTATCTTCGGACTTGAGTTTCTTGATAGCTTCTATGAGTTTAGCTTTGTTGAAATGTATTTCCTTGAAGCCTTGTATATGTTCACCTTTTGGCAGTTTGCCTTGACGGATAAGCTCGTAGAACTCGCTTTTCTTTCTGCCGGACATCTTTATTGCAGTGTATGTGCTAACGTAGGGAGATGATATTTCCTTGAGGCTGCCGAGAAGGGCCCTCTCCTCTTCTTCGGATATATTGGTATTACCGGCATCTATGTTATCAACCCAGTTAGCCAATATACTTCTTATTTCTCTTAGTATGCTTGACATGAGCTATTGTTGCTGATATGGCGGTAATACCTATAAGTCCTATGTTAATTATGTATAGTCCTCTATCTGAAACGGGCAATCCCCATATGTAATCTATTGTATTCAATATCTGACAAACAAGTATATATAATACAAGAATCATATAGAAGATGCAAAACTTAAAATAGATGGCAAGTAATATCCAAGCGATAAGAAAAACCGCGTGTTAGATATATCCCAGCCAAACTGCATCTATTTCAAAATACGAAAGTATAGAATTAAGAGCGCAGCATAATGCACCCACAGCCGGGACAAACTTGAGTAAAAGGAGCAATGTGTGCTTCATTTCAATAAGCTCTTTTGGGGTTAAGAGAAGGGCTGGGTTTGGTTGCAAGAGGTCTGGGCCTTTTGTTGCTGTTCTTCAGAGAAGGCTTAACCTTCACTTTCACCCTGATTGTTTTCTTCGGCATGAGGCTGTACTCCTTCGGTTAAGTTTTCTATTGCTGTTACTGCTTCCTCGAAGCTGTCGTTTCTTTCGTGTTCCTCTTCCGGAGCACCGGAGCCGAGGGCTTCGTCGGTCTGTTCCTTCGCGTACTCCATTATCTCTGCTGCGAGATTATAGAGCAATGTCGTATCGGAGGCAGCAATGAGAGGGGCCTGCATTGCCGCCTTGAGTGCGCTGGTGTTAAGTTCGAGGTTTTCAACCTCCTCTTTCGTCATTTCACCCTTGGTCTCGTGCGCCTCTATGAAGGTCTGAATCAGAGAATAAAGTCCGAGGCCGGGTTTTACAAAGATTCGATAACCTCCCTTTGTGCGGAAGTAGGCACATTTCTCGCTCAAACCAAGTTCGCAGGTCCCAAGGTCCATCTTTTTGATAACCTCCTTTTCTTCCAAATAGAAGGCCATCGGTTCTATGGTCAGCTGAGCCCGCAACGAAGATAAATTATCTACAGCCTCCTTGAGCTGGCTATTATCGCCAATAAGCTCGTTGACTTTAGCCAGTTGCTCATCGTAGCGTTTCTGAAGTTCTTTTCTATCCATCGTATCAATGTTTTGGTTCGTTATTCAATTGAATCTTCATGGCATATCCAACCATGATTTCCTTCTGTTGTTTCGCAGACATATTCTTCACCTCCTCGATGCTCTTCCCGGATATGCGAGCGATGTATTCATGCTTCTCGTCCCGTTGCTGTGTAGTAAACTTGGGAAGGAACTGAGAATCTATATAGATATAAGGATACACTTCGTCGATAGAACGAATAGCGTCAAGACTGAAATCCTTAATTGTGCAAATCCTACCGTCGGCTTCCCTACGCAATATAACGTAGCTTTGAACGCCGCCATTTCTTCGCGTCACGAGGCCAATAGCCTTAATCCAAAGGCTTTTATTATCCCATTTGTCCGGTAACTCGTGCAGGTGGGCGTAATTCAGTGCTTGGATTAGGGTTTCTTCTTTCTGATTTTTCATAAGATGCTTTTTAAAACGCTGGCCGGTCAATGTGTACCGGCCAGCATTGGCTAATTAAAAAATCTTGCGGACCATTTTTAATCACCACAAATATAGTTATTCTTCGGGAGCCGCCCAAAGGATACCTTCGAGAATCGTCTCAAAGTATGCAAGAACCTCGCAGTTGCCGAACTTGACATCCTTGTTGGCCTCCTGCAGCTTCATCCACTCACCGAAGGGCATAGTCTTCGGCTCAATCTCGTAGCGGTCCTGCAGAAGCTGGTCATACAATCCCCTGAAGGCTTCGTTCTTGGCAACCAGTTCCTTGAACTCTTGCTCCTCGGCCTCGGTACGCTGTTTGTTGACTGACAACTCGCGCAGACGCTTGTCAAATGCATTACCGTCCTCGATACCTGCATCCTTGACCAGTTGCAAGCGGCGGCTATCCATCTCCTGATAGGCATTCTTCAGTTTGGTCTTGAATGAAGATACCTTGTATGCGTGGGCTATATCCAGTGTGCGTGATGTAAGACCCATCATACCTCCCTCGTACATCGCCTTGATGTCGGCAAAGGTTACATTACCTTTCTGCTCTTTCTTTTCTTTCTTTTCTGCCATAGTTTATTTGCTTTGGTTAAACATGTCGTCAAGTATATCGCCGGCTTTTATGTGATTAGCCTGTATATAGTCCTTGGTGCTTTGTCTTACAGAGACACCCATCGGGACCTTCGGATTATCTATCTTTCTTCTTGTCATACGGCAAAGATAGTAATATATTTTAGAATCTTATAAATTTATAAGAAAACTTTTTCTTTTCTTCCGGAAAGTGGCAGAAAAAAGAAAAGCGCACAGAATTTATCGTCCGTGCGCCTTCTCATTTCCTTCCCTCATCTGAGGGATGAACTCTTTAGGATGTGCCTATGCAAAGATAGGAAATCTTGGGAAATCAAGGGAAAATTTCCCTTATTTATTCGTTCTCCTTGTTAATCTCATTCTGAATATCGGTCTCGGCTGCACCGATGGCGATAAGAGCCTGAGATGCAATGGCTACATCCTTGATGTTAGAAAGGTTGTAAGTCAGTACAGGCACACCACCCTGCCCGGGGGTAGACATTGAGTTGAAGTTGCATACCAGTGCGTCGTTCTTCCTGACATCGCCATTGAAACTGGTGATGTCCTTGTTGGAGTTGCATACGATGCGGCCTGCAATAGCAAAACCGCTCTTGGTTGCTGTTACGTCACCATTATAGCCGTTGGCCATAAAATTGGTGATTACTACGTCTGATGAATTTGTTGCCATAGTTGTATTGTTTTAAGGGTTACTTTTTGTCATTGTCAATCTCTTTCTTCTCGTACCACTTGCCACCGAGTGACTTGCCGAAGATGCTGAAGATGAGGTCGTACACCTTCTTGATGATGTCAAGTTTGTTGTAACCAAACCAGTCGATAGCGAAGATGATGCCGCCCTCTACGATGACACAAGCCCACTCAGGAGTGAAGAATGTGTCGAGATAGCCGAGTATCCAAGCCACAAATGCAGTGCCGAAGCAGATAATGATAGTAAGCAGTTCGTTGAACCACTTCTTGTCTACTTTGAATAGACGCTTAAAGAACTCAGTGAGAGTTGTCACTGTGGGAATCAAGGCTAACATAGCCAACCAAATCTGATTTTCCATAATCTAATGTTTTTGAAGTTTATAAATAGGGTTGATTAAGAAATCTTAATATAGTACATCGAGCCTGTTGAAGGCTGTATTGAGGAATTTGTTATCCACAAGTTATAAAATCCGCTGTTATCAAACTCGCCGTATCTGGTGTTATTGATAGGCAGACGGGTAAAGAACGGGGCGGTCTGGCCAGACTGCATATATAGATGATAGTCGGTATCCTGATTATCGCTGTCCTTACCAGTTACATAGGAAGCCGAAGAATCAAACGTGAAATGACACAACTCTACTGGGTCTGCACCACTGGTACTGTCCTTTGGTTCGTGCAGAACCTCCTCGTAAAGTGTCAGAGTCTTACCATCAAGGGCATTTGCTGCCGTAACCTGATGGTCAGACTGCGGACTATGAGGATTTTGTGTAGTATCCCATAATGTTATCCACGCATCCACGAAATTGGATGAACCCAGCGTTGAATTGGATATAAGTTCTCCGGGGTTATGGAAATATATATCCTTTACTACCGAGAAATCCACCCAGCAGTGCAGGTTCTCGCTTATCGTATCAAAGTAAGCCTCACTTGCCTGATGTGAAGAACCGGTGGACTTTGAACGTACTGGCATCCAAGAGTGAACACCGCTATCCTGAGCGAACACTCTCATATAACAAGTGATACCATCAGAAGGTCTCTGAGTAGGAGTAACAGGTTCTGAACCAACTTGTATGTCTCGCCTGCAAGTCAAGTCTTTCCACATAAATATAGCAGAACCTCTCCATTTGTTTGTATTATAAGAACGTCCACCTGTTATATTGTATCCGGAAGGCTGTATTTTGGTTGGTTCATATCTTGTATGCCTTATAAATAAATCTTCATAGTTTCTTATTGATGTGTTTGAACAACAGTTTACAACCTTCGTAAAGCCGAAATACTTGTTGCTCAGATGATATGATGAAGTTATATCGGTATGTATGGTTACATTATTCTTATATACCGAACCTGAAATCCGGGCATAATGCTCACTGCCAACAGTTACATCGCTGACATTAATCGTCAATACTGATGCCTCGCCTGCGTTTTGAGTGTACCACATATCAAACTCACAACGCGTAATGGTCGAATTGGTGCTTACGTAAAGAACGAGCTTTGAGCTGGTACCCGATGATGAATATGGTAGATATACATTAAATGTGACAGACGTTGAAGAATTATCCGTTCTTATAACAGTACCTACGTCAATAGTTGCATCACATCCCTTGTAATTTCCCTGCGCCTGCCTTGAAGTAAATGCTTGTGTTCCTGCGGTAGAAATCTCCTCATCATAAGTGGCCACAGTGGTCTTGCTCTGGGCAAAGACAGATAAGAAGGCCATTACGGGAACAGTATCTTGGTCCGAGCCAAATATCTTCAGGCAACTGTCTGCATCAGGAGTCTTAAGGGCAAATCCCAAATCTATGCCATAGCCATGATTAATCTCAGAACCGAAAGTAGGACCAATCTGACTTATTATTCGCTGGTTCATACAATCATCACCAACATCAGTTTGTCCGTAACTGCCCCATCTATTAGAAGGAGAAGTACCAAAGATTTCAATGTTATATGAGTTATTGCCTATGGTAGCCTTGCCGCCTGCCTCTCCTACGATGAAGCGGTCATCACCAGTACCAACATGATAATCAGATGGATAACGGGTAAGGAATATGTTGTCAAACATTCCCTTAGCTGTGCTCTGCTTAACTGGAATGAGGTCGGTGCAGTCTATCTGTGCGCTGACAGCAGGTGAGGAATCTATAGACTTGAGCATAAGAAGTTCTCCGTGTACCGCTCTTGTGCAGAACTCATAGAGCAAATCCCTCATATATTCTATGGACTTATCACTTATAATTGACGTAGCATCAAATCCAACCGCACGGAACATCCGCTGTGTTGCAGTATTGGAATCCGAAGAGAAGTTCTTTGGAACAGCACCTACCATATCACCAGTATCCTTCACACTCTTGCACATCATAGCAATCTCCTCCCACAAGCCTGTGGCACCCTGACAGGTAATCCTCAGACCTGCACCGCACGCCATGAGATTTGCCAGTCCTGTCTGAACTGCTGCCTGCTGTTCGGCATCAGTATAGTTCCAAAGTGGAAGATTGCCGAGTTTCACATTTCCTATTCCTCCGCCCTCTCGGTTAAAAGCAAACACGCAACATCTATCATACTTAGAACCTAAGAGTTTTGTATCATAATTGCATTTAGAGCAGAAGCCATTGTAATACTCAAAGTTTATCTCACCAGACAATCCTATGTTCGGCGCATGATAAGTGGCGGTATTGTAGTTCTCCATATTCTCCAAGTCAAACTTGTCTTGATTGACTCCGTAGTTATCATAGAAGATATTAAAGTACACCTTACGAGCACCACTGCCAAGAGTTATAGCATATTTACCGAAGCGAATCTGGTCATTCCAGATATTCCATTTCGGTTTACGACCTCTGATAAGTTCTCCGATAGCGTAAGATGTGGAGCCGCCCTTGGTTGCCGTACAGTCATCGGGCAGAGGTATGTTGGTATAGTCCGATGACAAGCCGATATAGAAGGCGAAATACTTATCTGGCTGGTTGGGTTCGGACACCTTGCTCGGATTGGTATCGGCCAATGCGTTAGTCCACCCTGCGAGTGTATCTATACCTCCGTCCTCAAACATAAGAGGTATCAGGTCGAAATAACCCGACCCCGTGATTGCCCTCAAATCTTCGGGCAGTTGTAAGCCAATGCCCGATATATCACTGGGGAACTCACCGACAGATACCGATGACGTACCACCTGCCGAAGAGCCATTCATTGTTCTCTTGCATCTCTCACCGCCGTTTCTATTAAGGGTTTCAAACATACCTCCACCGCTCGCGCTATCCACCTGATTGTAAGGATAGAGATGCCACGAGCCTTCAGATGTGTCGGCTATGGCATCATATACCCTTATCCCGTAGTCGGAGCCGTGTATGCATTCGGGGTCTACATTTGGACCGAGGATACCTCCTATAAGTGTTATAGGAAATATATCCGAGAAGTTTTCTGGTGACGAACCCGATACCACCGCACCATCGTAATAAGCCTGTGAGTATTTCACTCCGTTCACCTCAAAACCCGTAAATCCGTAGTCGTGGATACCAGACTCATAAGGTACTGAGGCTATGGCATCACCATTTAAATACCATAAAATAGTATTATCACTCTTTCCTATGGAAACATCGGAATTATTGCTTACACCGCCCCAAAACGGGCCTGAAGCGTTGGCACTTATCTCGGCGCGAATGATAAAGCCGTCACCAGCCCTAAAATCCCAAATACGGGGCATTATACCTACACCCGAAGCGTCACCGACTGCTGCGTTGTTGAGTTGCAGGTAATATTTGGGATACATAGCCGTAACATATTGACCCGCATCGGGAATCAGACTCTTGATATTGGTGTTCTTACGAAATACCCGAAGGGTAATCGCAGTATCCGAGTTCCTTGTATTCTTTACTATTGCCATAATATATTGTTTATTTCGTTAATCAGCATAAGTACTCATCCAATGTACTATTACAGTCGGATTTTCGTTGGCTGAAGGTTCGGTAATATCCAAGAGATATGATTGATTTGCTTGGTTATCCATATCAATAGGGTTACTCCAGACGGTTTGAATACCGCCAGATGTAGCATATAGATATGCGCTCATATCTATATATGATGCACCTGCAAGCATAACACTGATACTCCTACCAGAGTTATTATATATCAGCACCTGTCTCCTATGTCCATAATAACTGCCTGAGCCTTTCAGATAAATAGTAAACTGCTGGCCGCTATTAGCACTGGATATATTTATCTTCTGAAATGTCGGGCCGTCGATGGTATTGTTCAGATAGACCGATGTAGACGATGAAGTCAGCGTGGTGGTCGTGAATGTAACCGCCAACGCACTGCTGTCTATGTATCCGCTATCGTTAGTGAAGGCACTGACGTTGGTAGGCTTACCCGACAAGGTAGACCAAGTGGGATAGGCAGGCAGGCTGACTACTCCGTTTGAAGGAGTGTAAGCAGTAGAGCCTACGTTTATCTGAGTGACGGGATTACCTGCACCGCCTTGAAGCGTTGCCATACCTCTTGCCGCTACACCTCCGTTGGCTACTATGTTGCCGTTGGCTAAGATGTTACCTGCCACGTGGAGTTTTTCGGAGGGACTGGTTGTGCCGATACCTACGTTACCCGTAGAATCAAGGGTAAGTCCAGCAGTATGTGAAGTACCATAATACAAGCCTATGCTATTACCATAGATACCAGTTGCAATACCTCCCGCTGCCGTGCCGTAACCAAGCGACACAGAATCCGTCAATCCAAGCACATATCTATCGGTGCCGCCGTTATCTTTTGCGTGTATTAAATCTCCATTAGGGAATTGCATATAGCCAGTTACATCGGCTGTGCCATTAAAATAATTTCCCCACAATTTTCTTGAGGTCTGGAGTTGAGTGGCAGAGGCTACGTTGGAATCGGTAAAGGCTATTTCTTTCCAACCAGTCCAAGTATATGTGGTGCTTGAGGCATAGTTACTATTTCTATAGCGAATTTTGCCATCTGAATTACCTGCAAATATCAACTGAAATCTATCCCAAAAACTGCCCTGTACTTGAATTACAGCGCCATTATTACCATAAGCGTTTGTTGGGTTATTCGCATTTTGATAAGCATAGAATCCATCGGAAATGTCATCTAAAGAATCTGCATTTGTAAGAACTAAGGTGTTTATGTATCTGGCTGTCAAATCTCCATTGTGCTTTCCATCTACTGTGTCAGCGTTATCTGCATTTGCTACACTTAAACCACTAATTGCCGCCGCACCACCATCCGAAGTTAAGACATAGGCAGATGAACCATAGCCATACTTATATACTCCTCCGCAAAACAATGTGGGAGTATAGTTACCTGCGCCATCCATAAAATAATAATCACCAATAGCACCATTTTGACCGCCCGTAGTACGATAGTTTATATATACATCAGCATTATATCCGCTCGGTACAAAGTTGAACTCATTTCCGTGAGCAATAAGATTATTATCAGTACCAACGTGGGCAAAAGCAGATGCGTGTTCGTTATCTACAGTATCAGCATTACCAGCAGATGTGGCGTAAGTAGCCGAACCACTAATATCTATTCCCCAAGTTCCAGATGCGCCTGTTCCATCACCCATAGGAATACGCTTCCAAGCAGACCAACCGCTTGTACCTTTTTGACGAAGGGCCATAATGTAAGTCGGGTTATCATCTATCAATAATTGAAAACCATAATTTGTGGACCTCCAACCGCCGCTTATAACAAAACCATTAGATTGAAGAACCGATGTATTAAATCCATTCCAAAGACCAAATCTCATTGTGTAAGTAGTTAGGAATGCATCTAACTTTTCAGACGTATCAATCTCTGTACCATTTTTAATCTGAGCGGCATCGTTAGCACTATCCGCATACCCAGCACTTATCTTTTCCCAATCGTTAGTTTGCCAAGAGTTATTTTTCTTTCTTAGTATTCTAAGATAAGTGTCGGCATAACCGAGTTTGAGGATTGTACCATATAGTTTATTTGTATTCATACCAATTAAGTATGAATACTCTACACCATAAGTGTTATAAACGTGGCCATTTGGATTGTTTTCTGCATAAGACTCAGCCCACGACACAGGACTATCACCATAAGTTGTATCTTGCGGCGCATAAACTTGAGTATTATAGAAAAACTCTGATGCGTGCTTTCCGTCTAACAAGTCTGCATCAAGACCGCTTCCTGCACCATCATTGCCTGAGTGCCAAAGGAATACCCAGTCTGTAGGCGTTGTACCGCCTGCTCCAAGACTACGCATAGCGAACACATTATTAGAGGCCGTGTTTGCTATTTGAAAGCCATAGTACCCTTTTACAGACAATCCAACGCAATAACTTGAGAGTCTACCAATTGCGGTAGTGCTTCCTACATTGTTAAGTATTGTAAGATGTGTTCCATCATATCCAATGTTCCAGTTATCATCGGTAGTACTGTTAAAACGTATGGGATTTTTACCCATAGTAATCGCACCTGTCATCGTTCCTCCGCTCAACGGCAGATAAGTGCTTGCAGCCGTAGAAGCCAAGAGATAGCCAGCGTTTGCGTGATTACCCCAGCCGTAAGCGGTATTGCCGTTACTTATATAACCCTGATAGGTACTATTGATTGAGAATACACCGCTTGATAAATCAAGGCCCGTACCATTGGAGTAGGTAGTGTTCTCCCAAGGTACATTGACGTAAGCCTTGTTGTTACCATCCAACTGCAGGGGGTAGTTCTTACCGCTTGCGCTATAACCAAGACGGATGCCACCCAGCGCACCACTCGTAGCGGCAGGTAAGGTGTAGTTGTTAGCGTGTTCAGCGATGCCATCCAACTTGGACTTATCGGATGATGACATAGCACCATTGACCGAATTTGAAGCCAAAGGTATGTTGACCACTCCACTGACATCAGTCAAAGGAGTGCCGTTTATCTGAATCTGAGTGAGTGTGCCGCTTCCACCTCCACCGCTTCTTTGCAGTGTAGCCATTCCTCTCGCGGCCACACCCTTCATACTCTGAATGTTGTCGTTGAAGGTCTTGTCACCGCTAAAGGTCTGAGCCGAGGTAGTTACCACACCGCCCTGACTGCCACTCGCTTCTTGAGCCGATATGACGTGACTATTCACGCTGATATAACTGCCTGCGGTATAGGCGGTCACATCCTCATTTGCGGCTACGTTTCGGCCAATGGTATAACTGATAGCGGCAGGTACTCCGTTAGCGGTGAAGTAAACGGGCTGATTGGTATCGCCTATCTTTTGGGTATTACTCAGTCTCGCGGCATTATTGGCCACTCCGTTAGCACCGAAGTAACCCTCCAAATCACCCACTCTTGATGTTACACCCGACAAAGCATTCGCACTCGCTACATCGGTTATATCTATCGTCTGAGCGGCGGTCGCAGGATTGTAGGTACTGCCTACTTGTGCGCCGTTCTTCTTTATTATCAGGTTGTATATCGTCTGATGACTCTGCAAGGCGGTATCGGCCTTACCCAATGAAGTTTGAACTGCCGATGCAAGGTAATCGTATCCTATAGCCGTTCCGTGCCATACGCCTGTCGTAATCGTGCCGAGGGTAGTGATATTAGCCGTGCCAGCCCACGTGCTGAGAGCGGTATTCTCTACGTTACCCAAGCCGATATTCGCAGGAGTGATATTGACGTTGCCGATACGATACGAACTTTCGGCATCACCTTTGACACCAGTCACGGCATCGGTATTGTCAATCTTACCCCATCCGCTTGCAGTGGCCACTACCCAGTCGCCTACCAACAGCCCAAGTGTCGAAGGAACTCCGCTTGTTCCATCTGCCGATGCGATAAAGAACGCACCTTCATAAGTCGAGTAGTTGGTGGAAGTCAATGTCAGTGAAGTGATACCCCACTTATCCATAGCGTTCTGAGAAAGCGCAACGACACCGCTACCATTGACAGTACCTCCATATATCAACTGACCCAATATAGCATCGGGAATCTGCGACAACGGAATCTTGCCATTGGTAAGTGTGGCAGGGGTTATCGTATTACCTCCGAGGGTAATCACTCCGCTTGTGATATGAGCGTCAGTGATACCATATCCTGCGAGCGTAGTCGGCTTACTTCCTATCTCCGAGAAGTTGTAACTCGGCTTGGAAGCAGCCAAAGCCCAATCATAGATACCCAAGGTACTCTTGATATTCGCCTGAGTGAAGTTATCTGAGAAGTATGACTGAACATAACTCTGACTTGCAAGACCATCGGAAATAAGACTCGCGGCAGTCGGATAGTCAGGAAGGGTTATCAGTCCGTTAGAAGGCTCGTATATCGTTGAGGGGTCGCCAGCGAATTTGATTCCTGTAACAGTGCCCACACCGCCACCTCCGCCTCTCTGTAACGTGGCCATTCCGTGAGCGGCCACGCCGCCCATAGCCTCAATATTCTTCTGAGTACGGATATTTTCGGGAAGGTTAAGACCTTCTATCTCTTCGGCTTTTCTTTCTTCATTGATAAAGACCGGTCTGTCAATATTTCCTTTCTGCTCAAAGCCTAAATTGTCAAGTAAGACATCTTTTTTTATAGCCGAACGCCCTTTGTTTGTTTTGAGTATAACGGGCTCCTCTGACGTAGAGGAGAGGTCGGCAGAGGTTATAGGTTTGGCAGCCGGGGCCGACATGTTTTGGACGGCCTTAGTTATTCTTGATTCGATTAGCTGTATCGAACTCTGTTCCGGAATAAGAGAGTCAGCCAGCTCCACCGTGATTTCCGGTAGAGCGTCCGTAGTCATGCTATATCTGAATGAAGATACATAAAGACCGACGGCAGGGTCGGTGTTATTATGCTTCACCCAAATTTTTGCGCTATCACAGAGCTTGCTTAATATATCGGCATTCTCTTCGAGGTAAATCCTTGAAAAATCAATGCCGCTATTAAACTTGTGAAAGTTGTTATTGTGAACGTCAGTTACAATCTGCTGGGACAGCCTTCTTTCAGCCTCAAGGATGTACTCAAACGGCATCCATATTCCGGTGATAACATATTTGTCACCGACCTCCGGTTTAATACCTTCTTCTGTCTGCTGGCCGGCGAAGGGTCTCGGCTGTGCGCTTCCGTAAGTGCTAATATCCTTCTGAAGAGCAATCCATACTTCGTGGGTTTGTGTATTCTGTTGCTCATCCTGCGGAGAGCCAAAAACGACATTGCCATTATTATCCCTCTTTAGGTTTCCGTATTCATCAACCTGCACAGTGTTTTTATTGTCATCTTTCTGTACAAGTATTTGGAATTTGCAGGCAGCACAATTGCCGGAAGTCATGGATATGACTGCAGGCTCTGTTCCCACACAAGAAAACAAGTTAAACGGCATCTTAGGCAGCTTGACGAAGAAGTAGGGGTGCTCCATTGTCTCGCTATCGCCCTCTTTGTTTTCTACGAATCGGTTATTATCATGCTCGTCGTAAGCAATAGCCAAAAACTCGTCAATAGGCTCATGGTCACTATTCTCTATTCCGGTTATGGATGCTTTTATCTCATCATAACGACCAATGTGCTCGACCGGCTTCTTCTCGCTGAACGGGAATCCGAAAAGATAGGGATTTCCCTCTGTATCGAAGTAATAACGATTATAGACTTTTCCGTCGTTTTCGTCGATATATTCTCCAGCGATAATATCCGGAGCATAACCGGCAGCCGGTACGAACGGATAGTTCTTCGCATTATAGAAGCGACGTATAGGATGACTCGGATTGGTGACTCTGTCCAGTATGCTCAATCTGTATATTTCGGGCATAAGGTTTGGTTGGGGAGTCATCCATGCATCCCAGTCGGTCTTGGATATTGTTAGCTCGTCACCATCCTCGGGATTGGCTTTTATACCAAGAATATATCCTTTGTCTTGGTATATCATCTCGTGGCCGGTATCTTCAGTCATTCGTCTGAAGTGCGGAGCCTCTATGTCAAAATAAAGGTCTCGGTTGAGCCCGAAAACGAAAGAGGCCGTATTCTGTCTCGATGTGGGAACAGAATTGGGAATCGGGAATCTGCGTCTAAACTCAAACAGGTAAAGTCCATTCTCGGAAGCGGTAAACTCGAATCTGCCGCTATCTTCGGTCAGGTCCGTACCCTGACCATCCTGTAACATAGTAAACAGGAACTCATTGTCAATCTCGACATTATTCCTATGTCCATCTACCGGACCGGAATGCCCACGATTAAGCATGTAATCGGAAAGCTGAGTTTCTATGTTTGCAGAAGAGCCTGAAATCTTAACGACCTTTGTGTATTTTGTAGCTGCAGTAGCATCAACATTGATGTTGACGCTATTCAAGTTGAGCTTTATATCCGGCTCCATGTGAATGGTCTGACCAGCCTCAAGATAGAAGATGAAGCCTACGGTAGCATACGCATCATACAGACGGCCATACTGAAGAGGTTTAAATGCCTCGTTGACTATGGAGGGTTTGTTCTGCTCGAATATGGGGTAGTATCCCGGGGTACCACTCTGTTCGTTGTACGCATACTCAGGCCATTGCGCATAGATAGCTCTTACAGGTACGTCGTAATATGTCTTGCTAACATCGGTATCTCTAAAGAAAATCTCGCAGAAACTCGGACGTACTATATAAGGATAACCCTTGTACCAGCATACGGTCTCATTATTTGCTGCGAAATTCTCGAAATTACGCGACAAAGCATTGTAATCAACCTTGGTTTGACCGGGGACATTAAGGGTTCCACCCAACTCATGTGAGCCGGAATCGCTCTCATTAGGATAGTACCAAGGAAGGTTTTCGTTGCTGCCATATCCGGTTGCACGATTGATAACGTCGTTACCCGAGTGCTCCTTCTTTGTCATCGTCAGACCTTCGGTCCTGTATGTCAAAGGATGCTGGGCATCACCAATCTCAGTCTTGTAATGGCCGAAGTGTATCTCCGTCTTTCCGGAGACCTCGCTATTGAATATATAATAAGGTACGCCCCATGTCTCCACAGCATCGGACAAAGCCTCATTGAAATATTTATCCTCGAAAGTCAAGGTCTTATCCTCTGTTTCGATACCATCATCTACAACTACGAGGAAACGAGAGCTGAGTTCCGATACATTCAATGAAGCATTCAGCTTTTGGATGAAACCGTCCAGCTGGCCCGAATAGCGCACTGTAGTGTTATTGGAAGCCGGGCTGTCGTCTCCTTCTACGGCATCATAGACATAGATGCCGGCCAGCAAAGAACGCTCACTACGGAAAGAAATAGAATGGTGCCAACGCTCATCTTCGTTATTCTTTTCAGAACTGGGTCTGTGGTAAAGAAAATACTTCTCACCTCCAAACTCAACAAAAACATTGTCGTTCCATTCGCTATCGAGGCAGGTGGGCCACATAAGTTCTGCGCGAATCTCGGGAGCGGCACCCATTCGAGTACTCTCGAACTGGAACTCGTCTATACGGGCCGGATTCTGAGCAGACGGGAAGGGGGTAGCATCTACTCCTTCTCCGTTCCACACCTTTATATATAAATGCTTATCCATTGAACTTTACAAATATACTTATTTTGTAGGTGCCTGAACTCCGGTGTTAGTCTTAATTGCTTCACCGTTTTTAGCAGCCTTCTCTTCTGCTTCCTTCTCTTCTCGTGCAACTCTGGCCTTCTCATTAGGCTTGGATTCAGTATTAAGTTCAATACCTGTTTCCTGAGAGAGTAGGCCGGCCTGCTTCAGAGCAATAAGCATGTTGTTGTACTCGGTTGCACTCATAGGCTTCCATACCGGCTGAGAAGCGTTGATTTGCATCTTCTCAAAGCGCGATACAGCAGTCTTATCTATACCCTTGTTTACAAGTTCTTTAGACAGGCCATATTTGAACAAACGGGTCATCTTGTCAAATACATTCTGCCATTCAATAGAACCGCTTGTAGCACATTCTATATCCATTGAAAGGGTGAGCATAATAGCGATACCGCTAATATCTCCAGACAGGCGAATGTCGTCCGGCATGATAAACGTAGTGCTCGAACCCTCCTGAATAGAACGTTTGATATTTTTGAGGGTATCCATTGTCCCTTCGGGTGAAGGTGGTGTTAAGAATTTGGCATCACCCTTCTCATCGAGCGAAGTATCGTTCAATACGATAGAGCCGGCAATTTTCTTGGCCTCATCCTTGAATTTGCCACGAATATAAAGGATGCCCCAGCCCCAACGCTTCTGAATGACATTGAAGATGTTGTACAGGACCTCATAGCTCTCAATGTCACTCTGGACCTCGTTCCATGCTACAGTGCCGCGTTTGGAAATAAGGGGTATCTCCTTGAAGCCATGTTCAACCGGTTCCTCAAAAACCCAAATGCTTTTACCATCGTTGTTGAGATGATTACCATCTCTCACGCAGCGATACATAAACTTGTTATCGTAGCTGTCTATATATTCAACTCCGTCAACAGAATAATAGACACTTTCGAGAACGCGGTCGCCATTATCATCATTATGGGGGCAGAGGACGTAACCGTCATCAAAAGTAAGCAGTCTTGATTTTATACAACCATCAAGGTCGAAGTAATATAACAGGCCGGCATCGCCCTGAGTTTTTTGGGCGTAAACCAGCTTGTACTTCATTCCTTCTTGGTTCCGTCTCTTCCAGTATTCCTTGAATAGAATATAGTCGTTCTGTTCCTTTTCGGAGGGGTTTGTGCCTTCGAGTGTATGCTGGAGAGGAAGAGCTGCGAGGTGTAGTGTCTGTTTCTGAGCAATCTTCTTTTGGAATGGTATAGCCTGACGGTTATACTGTATATCCATGAAGGAACCGTCCTTCAACTTCATAGTGATAGAAGGAACGTTCTCATCGAAGAGTATCTTATGGCATGCCGGGTCGAGCTCCAGCGCGAACTCCTCCTGCTGTATTATTCTACGCTTAATCTGAGGAGTGTGGGCTGTGACCATTTCTCCGACCTCTACATATTTCTGACCATCTTTGCTTTTGAGCTCGACTGTCGCACCTCTCGTAAAAGGCTTTTTGAGAAGTAGCTTATCGGGGTCGTGTACTAACGAACCCACTATCTGCTGTCTTTTAGTTAAAGTCTCTCCCATAATTACTGCTTATGAACAAGGTTATATTTTTGTATTAATTCTTCCTCACTCGGTACTGCAATCTCGTGACCACAGTATTCGCAGACGGCGTTATACTTTTGCTCTACTACCACCACACTATCTCGCACGTCTGCAGCGACCTTAAACTTATCATTAAGTTTTACGCGAAGGTCTGCCTGTATTTTCAAGGCATCCTTAGCTTCGATTTTGTTATCTTCTAATGCTTTTTGAGTTGCATCTATGAGTTTAATTATCTCAGCCTTGTTATCCTCGAAAGATAAATCCTGTACCTTATTTCCTCCGCTATCTTTGCTACCAAAAAGAATGGCACTGATAACGTTCTCTTTGATATAGGACTTGAGAAAAGCGACCTTTGAATCCTTGGAGTAATCCTTGTATCCATCGGTATTGCCGAATACAGATTTGTAAGCCAACTCTGTATTTTCATACAACATGGAAAGCAGGGTGAAGGAAACATCCCTTAATCCTACTTCGTGACCGCTGTTTTTGCAGTCACCGATTATATTCATTATATCCCCGTCTTTTATCATACCTATTGCCAAAGTGTTTCGTCATATATACTATTGCTGCTGCTGCCGTAAGCGTAAGCGGCCTCATCTTCGTTCACTGTAGAATCAAGTTCTTCACCATAAGGATATTTTAGAACCGGGTACATACGCATGGCGCAGGGGTCCAAAAGGTCCATCGAGCGATTACGTCCCAGCATTGCGTTCATCTCTTTTTTTGAGAAGAGAGCTTTGCGTCCTGAAGGCATATCCCTAAATCGGACCACAAGACACTCTTCACTAAATTCCTGACGTATGGTGATTGGAGTCTTGAAATTCTGATGCTCATATAACCGGTCTGCCACATCCTCGCATATTGACAAATTGCGTCTTTTAATAGCGTTTACAAGGCGTATGTAGCATTCATCCTTCAGCTTATTTGCTGTTCGTGCATACAGGCCCACTGTCGCATGTCCCGAGATAAACGGTATTGCATCCGGAATATAATCATTGATGTAGCGGCCTCGCACAGCATCGTATATAATATGCGAGTCGGGTACACCATGAGCGGCAGCGAATGTCGCAAGGTGCTCCGCGTTCATTTTCGGAGTTGATTGCGTCATTATATCAATGTCTAACAAGTGGAAGCCATCCCAATACATTGCGATATAGTTATCTGTTCCGGTATCAGCAAGGTCACAGGTTATCCATTTGTCACCATTCACTTGCGGGTCTGCAAGAAATACAGCATCTGCGAGGTCCATAGTGATAGGAGCGTCGAGTTCGTCCTCCGGAGATACATTCCAGTTACCTTCGAGCAGCTGCTGAGCATTACGTCCTCCCATCACAGCTACAGAGCCGACGTATCCGTCGTTATTCTGTAGCATGGCTTTGTTTTCGCTCATGCGGCCGAGATAGAAACAGAAGGACTTTACAACATCTCTGTAAGTTGCAGTTCCGTTATCTCCATTCAGTCTGTACAGAATCCTGTCTATGGCAACTCGTGCTTTCTGATAAACTTCCTCTTTCGAGTCACCCCATACCACATCGTCAACTCTTTCACCGTTGATGAAGAAGTATCTTACTACTCCGTCTCTTTCCGGAATAATAAAGCCGTCTGGCCCTATATACCAATCGAGCCATTTGCGCAGCCAGTGATTGCGGTCCGGGTTTGTGGTCATGCGTACCTTGCCGGTCCATTTAGCTCGACCACGATTTCGGGTGTATATGGCAGAGAAACATTCCCAAGTGAATCCGGTTCCTTCATCGAAGTAAATAAAGTCGTACTGACGGCCTTTGAAACGCTGAAGGATTTTATCTCTGGCTTGTTCGGATACGTGTGTTACATCCACTCTTGCTCCGGAAGGAAAATCAACGTGGGGTTCACCACTCTCAACAACAGTACAACCTTCTCCGTAAATATCCTTGAATGTATCTATGATACCGCCGGCAGCCTTAGTATCACCGAGGTTATTACGCAGAAACAAGCCTCTAAAATTTCTATCCTCGGTAGCCTCAGCTATGCTTAGCACGGCCGCAAAGGTCTTGCCACCTCCGAGACAGCCGCCACCAACCGCAAAGTCTACATTAGACCTTACGAATTTCTCTTGGAATCCGGCCTGTGCTCTGATTATACGTTTTGCGGTCGCCATTTTAAGGAAGCTTTTGCGCAAAAATAGAGATGTAGAATATTAATTAATAATATATAGGGAAAAAATCTGCTTCATAGTGAATCAAAAATAGTATGGATTTATTAGGTTATAATTTTAGTCTCTCTATTTTTGCGGCAAACGTTCTTAAAAATTTTTGTATATGAAGTTTACGAAAGAAGAGGCTTTTGAACACCTCAAAAACCTGCTGACTGAAAATGGCAAGACACACTTGTTTATGTCAGAAAGAAGCATCAATGAGCAGTTAGACACCCTAATGCCACTGGTTGCAAGTGATGAAATGGAATTGGATGACTTCGTCAAGAAGGTGACATCCACCTTTAACACGATGAATCTGAATGCCAAAAACGACCAATCTGTTTTTGTGACAGACTGGAAGCAGAAGCATCCGGAACCCACCCCTCCGGCTCCCAGCCCTAAAAACGATAACGAAGAGCTGCTTAACCGCATTAAGGCTCTTGAGGAAAAAGAAGCTAACGCCGCAAAAGCTGCAGCTATTTCTGAGAAGAAAACAGCTCTTTTGAACAAAATCGTTGAGAAGGGACTCAGCAAGGAATGGGGCGAAGCCGTCCTCAAAGAAATTTCACTGGATGAGAATACCGATGTAGACGCTAAGGCCACAAGCTTGCAAGAGCTCTACAACAAGACTCATTCATCTTACACTCCTAAAACGCCGAAAACACCGAGCAAGAATCACGAAGGTGAGGATGAGTTTGGTGATGTACGCGAAGCAAGAAAACAGGAGCTGGGTTTGACAGACGGTCAGTAATCTGTTCGTAACCGTATAAGCGAGTTTTCAACACTATTAACAACACACTAAAACAAACTGCTATGTCTGATATTCAGAATTTCAGAAAAGGTATCTTTAACGGCCGAGTACTGTTGCAGCAGTCAGGCGAAATTGGTGGACATCGTCAGGTGTTCGTCAAGCTGCAGGGTGGTGCCAAGAACGAACTCGTTTCTCCCACCTTCGGTTGCCGTCTGATGAATCCCTTCAAGGGTAACGCAAAGTTCTTCGCCGGAGATTTGGTCGAGTACCGCACCGACGGCACCGGCTATATTCTCAAGACCTATGAGGTAGCGGCAGACGTGCTTGCAGCCGCCACAACCGTTTACATCCTTCGTGACGGTTATCGCCACATACCTTTTGTTGGTGACGTTCTCATGGTCGCTCCCGACACACTGTCCGGAACCGGCAAGGCCGTCACAGTGACCGCAGTCGCCGCCACTACAACCACCGTTGGCACAACCGCCAATGTTCCGGTTTGGCAGCTGACTATCTCTGCTGCCCTCGGTGCAATATCCAAGGGCGCAATTCTCGTTGAAGCTGTTGAGGCTGGTAACGGCAAGGCTATGCTCGTAACCAATCCTAACATGCTCCTTCCTTGGGACCTCGATTGCATCTTTGACCCCGCTGCAACATCACAGGAGGGTGATAACGACTTCGAGAAGGCTAAGTATCTGTTCTCACCTATCATCGAGGGTGTTTGCTATCTGTCAAAGATGTCACCTCTCCCTGACTGCGTGAAGAAGCTGAACGGAAGCCGTGTTACCGGTTGGTTCGTAATGAACGCTCTTGCCACCAACGGTGATGACAGCGTTGCTCTTACCAACTTCTATACCAAGAGTGCCGCAGACGCTAAGTTTGCTGAGAAGGCTACAACCCTCGCTGGTTATGGCATTACCGATGCAAGCATCAATACTGATACTCGCACTGTAACCCTTGGTGAGAACAACATTGTAGTACCTGCCGAGTAAAATTTAACTAAAAGTAAAAGACTATGGGAAAGTTTGATTTTAACTCAAGTAGATACGCACGTCTGTTCTCAGACGCGGACGTTCGTTTCCTCCAGACCTACATCGACAAGGGTGCATTGCTGGAGGTGAATCATGGATGGTGGAACACTCAGTTCCGTAAGGCAGACCAGATGACTCCGACTGCCGATGACGGTACAGCCACCTTTACAGTTAAGTCTCGTAAGTTGGAAGTTGCTCCTATGATGGACATGCGTGCGCCTCTTGGCGACTCCATGCCTCTTGATAACGAGGGACTGGCCTTCTACAGCGCAACTATTCCGGACTTCATTGCCCCGGGTATTGTAGAGAAGGCTACCGAGCGTTATCACAGAGAGGAAATGTTCAAGGAGTTCGGCAATGACAGGGATATTCTCCTTCAGTGGACTCAGAAGCTGCAGGAGCGTTACGACTCTGCCAACGCAACTTTGACCTTCATGGGTGCCCAGCTGATGACCAAGGGTAGCATCACTTACAATGCGGGTCGTGGTATTCATGCTCCTCTACATAAGGTTCCTATTCCTGAAGCAAACTTTAAGCATGCTGGTGCCGTTGTATGGACCGATACCACAAATTGTAAGCTCATCGACCAGATGGCTAAGATTGAGGACGACTTCCGTGCAGCTACCGGTTATGAGGGACCGATGAAGTGGCAGATTCCTATTCAGATGTTCCGCAACTACTTCAAGACCAACGCTCAGGTTCGCCAGTGGATTATTGACAGTGTGAAGGTTAACAACGACCCCATCACCGCCAACTTCGTTTACGACGACAACACTGTTCTCCAGTTCCTTGCAAAGAACGACACTATCTCACCTATTGAGATTGTGAAGGAGAAGGAGCGCAATCTGACTCAGGAGACCGACGTTATGGTCAATGGTTGGCAGCAGAATATCGCAGTGCTCCGTCCTGTAGGTTATGCTGGTGAGATTCAGTTCACTGACCAGCTTGAGATTAAGCTCCACGAGAGATACGGCTCAAGCATCGTTCAGAAGAATTTCGCTTCCATCATGCAGGGTTTGGCATGGGTTATCGCTACAACTCTGAACAACGGTAACTATCAGGAGTGGCACACCGACCTTATCATGTCGGCTGTTCCTACTCTGACCGAGTTCCCGTATCACGTAATTGTTGACACAACTACCGCAGACTAATATGGCATCCAAAGCAGTTTTAGATTACCTGTCCGGTCTGACCCAGTTTACCTTTGACAAGGCGGTGCTTAATCGCGTCGCCTTGGACAGAGGTATCAACGGAGAAGAACAGACTGAAGAGAGTATTGACAAACGCACCAAGGACCTTTGTACTGCAGATTTGCTGCTTGCAGCTTATCTCTCTCCGGAGGTCTGGGCCAGCTACCAGAGCAAGCATGGCAATTTCAGTAAGTCCGTAGGCTCTCAGACTCTTTACAACAAGGACAGAATCTACAACTACTTGATTGGCATATATCGCCGGTACGACGACCCGATGCTGGAACAGTTGAATGAAGGTGGAACCGTGCAGTTCCTCGACATCTGATAACTATGGCATATATTGACAGGAATGAACCGCAAGAATATCCGTACACGGGAACCTTTTCCCGTATGACGGTAGACACATCCAAACCTCTCATCGAGAGAAAAGATGAGCCTGTAGTCATATTGACCACTCAGTGCGATATTATGGAGGCAGGCCATCTTCGTGCAGGTGTTTTCGCCACTGCGGATTATGCGGTTTTCTTTCCTGTTGATGAGTCAGAAAACGTAAACGTTCAAAGAGGTGACACCTTTAAGGCAGACTTCAAGGGCGTGAACGTATCAGGAAAAGTGATGGGAGTATTCCCTTCTCAGTTAGATGGATGCACCGCATATATACAGGTAATAAATGCTTGAAAGTAATGATACACCGGTCAGCAAAGATTTCCTTGATTCCCTTTGTCAGTATCTCGCTGAAGAAGGAGGCAGGATATGTAAAGCTGCTTACGATGCTCACACTTTTAAGAATCGCCTGTATAACCTTCACGACAGTTATGGTTCTTCTGTTTTTGTAGCTGGAGTTGAACAGCCCGGATGCCGGCGTTATGCAGAGGCATCCCAGTCCAAAGGACCGAAGATAGATGGAGTACATAAGATAACTGGCCGGCAGGCTATTGACGAGTATTTTACAAATTATGCGAAGAGAACTCATAACGACCATGTGGAACTTGTTGTAGTAGCTGCAATGTTTTATGCCTCTTTCTTGGAAAATCCGAATGAGGCACCGAACCTGAAGCATAAGTACAGAGTTATTGCATTGGCGAAGGATGAGCTCGATAAGCTAAAGCGGGAACTCGGCATAAGAGGGGTTAAAACGAGAGTGGTAAGAGCAAGAGACGACCAGTATTTAGAGGCAAAGCGTCACGGATATGGAGAAGAATAATATCAACATATCACAGATAGAATCCTTTTTGGACTCACTTTTTAGAGGAACAGTCAGCGATAATGTCTTTCCCGATGATATTCCATCCGCTATTCCGGAGGAATGGACAAAGTTCGTTGTTTATGACTGCGCATCTATAAAGGATAACGACGCTATCGGCAATGGATTCATTCTTGTCAGCCTCTATGCAAGGCCGCTTACAGACGGCACCAAGAATGTCGGTGTGATGAACGACTTAGAAACTGCGCTCAACACACAGATAGGCACCACAAACGGCGGGACTTATCGGCTAAGCCGCGATGCCATGTGGCCGGACATGGATAACCGAATCAAATGGCACGTCAACATCGTGAAAGTAAATATAACAATTGTGTAACTAATAAAGCTCATAACTATGGATTACAACCACAGCAATGCAACCGTATTGGATTCAGGTCGTATCGTGTTCTCAAACGCGAAGCACCTGTATTTCATCCCTTACGTTGATGAGTTTACTATCGGTAGCGAGATATTCGACCTCGTAAACATCGTGGGCGATACCATCTCTGTAACTCCCGACGATAACACCATCAACAGCAAGGACAGTGAGTTCAAGGACGAGCCTCTGTTCGAGAATGTTGTTCTCGGTAAGGTTCAGTTCGCAGCAACCTGCATTGACTTCCAGAACGACGTGCTCAAGGGCATCTTCGGCTGGAATGTAAATGCTGAGACCGGCATCGCATCAATGCCTACATCCTACAAGAAGGTTCACGCCGCTATCATCATCAACTTTGGTGAGGGCGTTCCTGAAGTAGTTCTTCCGAAGGTAAAGATGAACTCGAAGGCCATCATCTCAACCCTCAAGACCGGTTCAGGTGAGGGTGCTCTCGCTGGAACCGCTTATGCTACCACAATCGCTGGTACTAAGGGCGGCACCACTCAGAATATCAAGACTTCATACTGCTTCATCCCCAACGATGTAACTTATGAAATCGGTACTCCTGCAGTAGAGACCAACGTCGTTACCAAGGGTGCTTCCGTATCAAGCGGCACAGCAGCTCTTACCGGTAACGCTACCTTCCCCGGTACTCTTGACACCGATGGTTACGGATTCAAGTACCGCAAGGGTACATCCGGTTCGTTCACCACTGTCGTTCTCGACAATGCTCCCACCAGTGGTTCTGACTTCAGCAAGGCCGTCACTCCCGCTGGAGGCTCAGGCACTTACACCTACTTCGCCTTTGTTGAGAAGGACGGTAAGGAGTATGCCGGTGAGAGAAAGACATTTGTCATCGAATAACGATAGGCGATGTCCATCAACAAGGAGGGTGGAGGCAGGTTCTCTGCCCTCCTTTTGATTAAAAAAGGAAAAACAATAGAAGAGAAGAGAAAATGGGAATAAAGATTAAAAACGGAAATGTAACGTCGGTCGAGCTTTCAGACAAGAGGCGTAAGGAGATGACGGAACAGGTGCAGCCGCCGGTATCTGATGCTTCGATGGAAAGACTGGCTCAGATAATGAATGACAGCCCTTCTGTGGCTAAGCTGGCAGGTACAGAATGGGAAATCAGGGCATTGCATCCTGCCGTACAGTGGCAGATAGCGGAAGTCGCATGTAAGATACATAACGTTGAGAAGGCTACTTTTGGTGACGTTCTCGATGGTCTTGCACAGAATTTCCCCAGTGTAGTTAAAATAATAACACTTGCGCTTCTGAATGACAAGGAGCGAATAAAGAATGAGTATGACAGAGTATATGAGACGATTATGTGGGAGAGTGAGCAGCAAGAATGGACCACGCTCTTATATGATATTCTCAATATGCTTGATGTCAGCTTTTTTTTTGCGACTACCAGTGCAGTTCAGATATTCCGCGACCTGTCTCTGGCCAGAAAAAAGACGACGGAAGAACAGCATACATCATCGCTCGTACAGAATGGGGGCAGATGATGGATTTCCTGAAGGCTTATCCGTCAGTCACGAGAGAGGAATATATGTGGGTATGGACGGTGCCGCAGATTAAGTTGGCCCTAACCGACCATTCACACCAGATAATATTATCTGAAGAGGAAGCTGAGATGAGGAATGGCCGCGAGCTTATAGGTGCAGACGGTCAGGTAAAAAACGATTTGGGATTACCGGTATTTGATATCAACGATTAAAGAGTATTGATATGGCAGGTGAAGGTTTTAAGTTAGTCATAACGAAAGAAGAGTTGAAACGCATTGAGAATGCGGATAAAAACATCGAAAATCTTGGTACCACAGCCGAACAGACCCGTACCAAGGTCATAGCTGCATTCAACGCAATGATAAAGGAGGGCGTAAATCCGTTCCGGGATTCATTGAAAGAAGCAAAGACGGAGTTTGTCGAACTTAAAACTGCAGACCTTATCTTCAAGAAGCTTGAGGATGCCATTAAGAAGACCGGGGACACCACCAAGAAAACGTCCGAAGATGTCGGTGATTTGGTTACTCGTTTCGCGAGACTCAAGACTGAAACCAACTTTGACCCCTTTGCTGGTATAGAAGGGATGAATCTCGGAAAGACCAAGGAGGAGTTGAAGGAATTGAAGTCTATGCTCAGTGACCCGAAACTGCCTTTTGGCTCCGATGAAGAAGGAAAGAAAAACGAAAATTTCCTCAAGCGGCGTATTGAGTTGCTGGAAGAGCATCGAAAAAAGGCTGTCAAGTCCGAAGAGACCATAGCGGCTGAAGCCGAGAAAGCTGAGAAGAAACGTAGTGAAATAGCTGAGAGAGAAGCTAACAAACGTGAACGCATAGCCCAAAAGGAAGAGCGAGAGAGGGCGAAGGCTATAAAAGATGCGGAACGCTTACGTAAAGAAGCCGAGTTCCGCGAGAATACGACTTTCGCCGGTTCCGTTTCATTTTCTAAGCAGGCAAAAAGCATTAATGAGGAAAAAGAGGCTATACAATATCTCACAATAGCCCGGGACAACCTTAATAAGCAAGACAAAAACTATAAGAAGAATCTGGACGAGTTAAACCGCCGTATTCTTCAGCACAAGATTAACATAGACAACGCTACAAGCGCATCAAATAGACTACAGAAGGCCCACAGCAACATATTACAGGGATTGGGACCTCTCGGCAATAAACTGGCCCTTGTATTCAGTTTCTCAGCTATTAGCGGTTATTTGAGCCAGATGGTGAACGTTCGTGCGGAATTTGAGCTGCAGAACCGGGCATTACAGGCTATACTTCAAAACAAGGAGCAGGCTGATGCTCTGTTTGACCGCATAACTCAGTTGGCGGTCCGCTCTCCTTACCGCGTAAAAGATTTGGTTACTTATACCAAACAGTTGGCTGCATACCGTGTTGAAGAGGAAAAGCTGTATGACACCACAAAGATGCTCGCAGACGTATCTTCTGGTCTTGGTGTGGATATGCAGCGACTCATCCTTGCTTACGGTCAGGTGAAGGCTGCAAATTATCTCAGAGGTCAGGAGCTTCGTCAGTTCTCTGAGGCCGGTATCAATATCCTTGGTGAGCTGGCCCAGTATTTCTCTGAGCTTGAAGGCCGTGCCATATCCACCGGCGAGATATTCGAGCGCGTATCGAAGCGCATGGTGTCCTTCGAGGATGTAGGAGAGGTCTTTAAGCGCATTACGGAAGAGGGTGGTATCTTCTATAACATGCAGGAGATTCAGGCTGAAACCCTCAAAGGTCAGATTTCCAACCTCCGAGACTCCGTTGATATTATGTTTAATGAGATGGGTAAGGCCAACGAGGGAGTTCTCAAGAACAGCGTGAAAATGGTTCGTTCGCTTGTGGAGAATTGGGAAATTTTGTTTAGAACCATAAAATATATAGGAGCACCGTTAGGTCTATATGCAGTAAAGGTTCTTGTAGCTGCTGCAGCACAAGGTAAATTCAAGCAGGAGGTCATAGACTCCACTATTGCACTGGGTGGCCTTGAAGCTGGAGCTGCACGTGTAATTAAGGTGTTTCGTTCGTTGGGCACCAAAAGTGGAGTTATAGGCGTAGCTGTACTTGCATTATCCTTACTTGCGAGCCGTATAGTCCAGAATAGAAAGGAAATGAACGAGGCTAATAAAACTCTTGAGGAAAATGCTAAGAAATACAATCGCTCAAGGGAAGCGATAGCGCATTATACTCCTGTGTTAGCTCAACTTGCAAAACAACAGAATGAATTGGCCGAATCCGGTAAGAGGGACAAAAAGACACAGGAGCAGCTTGCTTCAATCCGTGCCCAACAGAAAAAAACTCTGAAGGAGCTTTCAGAAGCGGATGCCACATATTCAAGTCAGGCCAAATCTGTCATAAATGACGAAGAGGCTCTACTTCAACTTGCAAAAGATTACAATAAGGAGCTGGAGGCCAGACTTGTACTCCAAGGTGCGCTGAACAAAAATGCTATAACTGACAAGTTCGAGTCAAAGAACTGGTGGGGCAAGATAATTGATTCCATATTCGGTACTGACTCTTTACCTGATATATTCGACCAAGCAGAAACCGATTATAACGAGGCTCTTCAAAATGTTTACAAAAATTGGGAAGACAATAATGAAAAACTAATAAAAGAGTTGGAGTCGTCCGCCAATTTAAAGGGGTTGGGTTCTTACGCCAAGAAAGTTATTGGCGAATTTCTTTCTCCATCCGACGAGACGAGGCTTGAAAAAGTAAACAACTTACTGAGTAAAATCAAGAATTTCAACAAAAGCGATATTGCATATATCAAAAATTATAGCAGTGCCTTGCGCGATATAATGAAATTCGCAGATGCTCAGCAATTCTTCGAGGAGTCAAGAGAAACACTGAGAGGAATGCTTGAGCTGTCATTAAGTGAGCCCATGAAAGAGCCCTTTATTGTATCGACCTATCAAATGTTCAAATTCACAGATGATGAGAAAGAGAAGATAGAGGCGAGAAATAGAATCGTCGACTTTTATGACTCAATACTTAAAGAGCTGTCTCCTTCCGCAAGACAACTGGCAGAAGATTATTTGCTCACTATATTTGATTTTGGAGAATGGAAAAAGGTTTCCTTGCAGGATTGGTCTTTCCTTCTTGAACAGATGGATAAATATATCCAGACACATAAGCTTGAAACCAGCATATTCAAACCAATCACCGCCGACACCATTCCGGATGAATATTTTAAGGAACTTGAGACCAGATACAATGAATTGACGAAAGCTGCACAGAGAGCTCACAATGCAACAGAGCGTCTTGATGAGAATCTTACTAACGAAGAACTGGAACAGAAACTTCTCAGTCAGGCAGCAAGCGTAAAGGCTTTCCGTGAGGCTTTTGGATATACAGAAGATGACAAACAAAATAAGCAACTGCAGCTCTTCAAGCAGAGAATGCAATTATTGCAGGATATGTACAAGAAGTACATAGACCTCAGAAAGAACTTCTCTGAAGGAGAGGCGTATTCTAAGGTCAAGAAGAGCTACACAAACATCTTCAACGACTTGTTCGGTAGTATGGGTTGGAATATCAATGACTTTGATTTCACAACCCTACAGGGTGTTCTCGTACAGTTAGGAAAGCTTGATAATCAGGCGAAGAAACTGGGCAAGGAGGCTGTCAGGGAACTTGACGACGCGATGGGTGATACAGAGGTTCAGATTGACGTTAAGGTTCGTCAGGATGCGAGGGAGGATTTACAGCGTGACATAGCTGACCTGTTTGACGGATACGAAATCGCGACGGAGCTTGACAAACTTGATATTCCGGCAGACCTTGCTCAGCAGATTTTTGGTCTGCAGGCTACTTCCTTGCCTCAGATTAAGGCTGTCATAGAACAGTGGCATGAGGCTAACCTCTTTATCGGAGAAGATGGAGAGAAGGTCTATAAGGAAACAATAGAGAGAATAGCCGACATGGAGGATAAGGAAAACCGTGAACGCCTCAAGAAGTATCTGAAACTTCTTAATGACGCGACCGATGCTCGCATAACCATCAAACAGAATGAGCTCAGGGAACTCAGGGAGATTGACAAGCTCGCAAACGTGCCGGAATCCGAGAAGAATCTCATGCGCGACAAGGTTCGTGAGAACGCCGAAAAGGAACTGCTTCAGCAGCGGTGGAAGGAGTTCAAGGATAGCGACCTCTATGTGCAGATGTTCGAGAACTTGGAGAAGGCATCCATGAGGAGCCTTGGTGTTATGCGTAGCCAGCTTGAGGATATACGGGCTTCCATGAATGAATTGGACCCCTCAAATGCAAAGGAAGTCGCAAAGGCTATAGAGAGGATTGACGAGGCTACACATAATCGTCACCCGCTCCGTTATCTGAATGAGGACTTGAAAAAGGCCCAAGAATATATCGCTAACCGGCAGACGTGGGAAAAGGCTCTCACTGATGCCATGACGCGGGCTGCAGAACTCACTCAGGGCCGCAATGATGCAGCAGACATTGCCGCTGGCTGGTGGGACCAGTATCAGAAATATTCCGACCAAGGTCTTACCAATGAGGCTTCGTATTCGTATATCATGTGGCAGAAGGCCCATGATGTAACGGAGAGATATGCAAAGCAACTCGAAGAGACCAATAAGGAAATTGACAAATATACCCGTAAGCTCAGTCTGGGTCAGCGTGCGATGCAGAACTACTGCGATACGCTTATTCAGATGTGCGAGTGGACCAAAGAGGTTAGCAACCTAATGGAGGAGTTTGCCGTATTGTCGATGGAGACTTACGGCAAAGCAACGACTTCAGCAGAGGCTTACGCTCGTATTATAGGTGAGACGGTCGAGAATGTAGCTAATCTGGCTAAAAGCATTGTTGAGATAGTCGCTTCAGAAGGCTCCGATATATCAGCTTGGATAGCCGCCGGCGGTGCTATTGCCGGAATCTGGCGTAATATCAATGATTTTATTGATAGAGGAAAGCTTGATATTATAGAGGCGGAGCAGAGAGCAATAGACCAGCTCACATGGGCTTATGCACGTTTGGAAGAGCAAATAGAAAAGGCACTCTCTCTTGAGGCCGCCTTGGTAAGCAGCGACCAGACGCTTCAGAATATCGAAATGCGCCGGCAGGCCATAGAAGCACAGCTCGCCGCCGAGCAGGACCGTAAGAATCCTGAAGAGAGCGAGATATTGAAATACAAGCAGCAGCTTATCGAACTTGGGGATGAGGCTGAGCGAGCTAAGAGCAAGATGATGGAAGCCTTCGGCGGTATAGGCAGTGAGAACTATGCATCGCAGGCGGCAAATATCATAAACGCTTGGGTTGATGCCTATAAGAACGGCACCAGCACTCTTGATGCCATCAATGGTAAGTTCGATGATTTCATTGATAATATGCTCAAGAAACAGCTCCAGCTGCGTTATGCCGGCCGCTACATCGAACAGCTGATGGCGGGCTTTGACTCTATGTTTGAGGATGACGGCATAGCCAGCCGTGATGAAATACTGGCCTTTAAGGAAACTAAGGATAAGGCAGTGAAGGACTTGGATGCTCGTATGCGTGAATGGATGGAGATTATGGGTTACGGTCAAGGTTACGAGACTGAGGGCCTATCATCGCTTCAGAGAGGCATACAGGGAGTCACGGAAAAGGAGGCCGAGGTCATTGAGTCATACTTAAATGGAGTACGTTCCAATCAGATGACCATAAACACCAATATAACGAACATCTACAACGCTTTGACGGCGGAAAACAGTGAAATAATAAGGAACCTGAAATATGCGAAAAAAATATATGACTTGCTATTCAGTCTTTCGGCAGAAGCTACCGGTAACGGCCGCGTGCTGAAGGTCAAGATGGTATAACAGCATTTCTCTTCATCTTAGCTGTTTTTCCGGAAGGAGTGGGGATTATTTCCCCATTCCTTCTATTTTTCCTTCATCTGTTTGTTGAGTAAGTTATGAAGAAGTGTATCGTATATGGCATTTTCCTGAAACGGGCCTTCGGTAAGGAACTTGATTCCGGAAATCTGCATAAAGACATTTCTTCTCGTTCGGTCATACCTTTTTGCTATCTCGGTTGCAGACATCTTCATATCTTGATGCAGAATAAGCCAAAGGAAGGCCCTTGCGTTCGACGTATTGCGTTTTCTATCCCGGGAGCGTATATCGCTTACCTCGATAGAAAAAAACTCGCTGACGGTCAATTCTGCAAGTTTGATGTCGTTTTCTGTTGCTATTACCATCATTCTTCAAACAAAGTTGGGTAATTACTATTCTTTTCTTCGACTCCCTTCACCTCGACGAGAGTAAACTCAATACGAGGATTCAACTTGTCAATAAACTTGTTTGCTACAATTTTGACGCAATTGCGGTCGTTCTTAATAGCATTGCAACCCTGCAGGCAATCCAGCAAACCTTTTAATGAATTATCAAGGTCCGGTTGGTTACTCTGAAAATATACATCTGCATAGAGCTCGAAAAAACCTTGGATGTTACGATTGCGGTAGGTGCCACACTGAAGGTAAAATTTCTTTTCAAACTCCTTCATCGCAGATGTTTTAGCCAAAGAGCCGTGCCCGCCTAAAGTTATTATTCTGTAACAGTTACTTTTACTGGGCACTGAACCTAAAATCACTTGGTCATGCTTCATTTCTCTCTTCTGTTATATTTGATTCAACATCATCCTGCTCTTCGGCGGCCGTGAGTCGCTTCAGACGGATATTCACAAAATCGAGGCTGACCATTTCCGGTTTGGATTTGTGCCATGCACAAAGAAATTCCCAAGGTTCCGTCGCATAAAGAGATTTTATCAGCTCTTCGCATTCGCAGATATTCTTGACCTCAAGCCAAACGACCTTGCATCTCACTCCGTCAGCTGTTATGACTCTCTGATTCACACGTGATTCCAAGAACTGAATATTGTTCCGGATAGCAACGTAAGGAACAAGGATTTCCTCCTTGAAGCTGTGGCAAATATAATACTCAAAATTAGAACTCATATTGGGAAATATTCATTGTTAAACCCTTGTGGGCAGCGCATATATTCTGAAAACCGAGACTCTTTTTTATGGTTTCCACGAACAGATTCTCGTTACTGTTGGTGGTGCTCAGGTGAATGAGCATGATACCGTTACAAGCGGACGAGAAGTTGTTTCTAAGGAAAATCTCGGCTTTCTGCAGGGACATGTGGTCGTTATACCTTGAGAACTGGCATTCGCCTTCCATCATGTTATCGACAATAACATCTTCGTCATTATTGGCTTCGACCATATAGAAGTTGACATTTTTGAATGTCAGGGGTACATCACGGCAGTCCGTGACAAAGACAATACGAACGCCGTCCGGACAATCTATAAGATAACCGAAACATTGGGCGGCATGCTCCAGCTCAAACGCTTGGACCTTAAAAGGCCCGATGTGGTTGATTTTGTTCAGTTCGATACTTTTGATAGTGGGGCACACCGATTGGCATGACTCCGGTCCGTATATGTTGTAGCCCATGCGTGTTAACGAAGTGGCGGTACGCGGCGCGAGGTGGTCCCCATGTCTATGTGACACCAAGCATCCGCATACTTTCGCCATACCTTCGTCGTAGTTGCAGGCTTCAAGATAATCGGCCATGTCACACCCCAGCTCAAGAATAAGAATCTTATTCTCGGACTCTATCAGGTATCCGTTACCTTTTGAGCTTGACCCTACAACCTTGATATTCATGTATATTAGAATCCAAATGAACCTTGGGACTGTGCAGACTGAGGCTGCTCGTCGCTCGGAGCTTGGTCCTCGGGATGATTTTGCTGTTCTGGAGCCTCGCTTCCATGCGACTCCTGTTCTGCCGCATCTGCCGGCTTATTATCTTCTTTCACCTTTTTCTTGGCAACGACTTGTTTCGGGGACTTATCCTCTATGGCCGGCTGTTCATCTTTAACCTCCTGAAATTCAGACGGGCGCAAATCCTTTACCTCGTTCAGTGTCTCATCGTCATCATCCGGCTCGCCAGCTCCGTTGAGTTCTGGAGTAGAGTTAATAACCATGCGACAACCCGAATTGACGATAGTCTTACCTATCATCTTCTCAGTAAACTGCTTGTGTACGCCCTGCTGCGAAGGTGACTTGCTCCATGCCGTCAGAATCTGCTTCTTGGTCATTATGTACAAGTTGAGTCCCTGCTTAGACGGGATGTACATGTAGGCACCGACAAAATCCTTGTCTATATTCCCAAGGTCCTGCTCGTGTTCCACAAGAATCTTACGGCCAGACTCCGCGTCAATTCTGTACACGAATTTATCACCCTCGTGGATGACAACCGGGAACGGTTCCCAATCAGGATAGATACGCTTAACCAGCAGCACCTGACCGAAATATGAGGGGTCGATGCAAAGCTGGTCGCCACGAACGATAGGATAACACTGGTCGAGTGCCATATTCAGACCGCGAGTAACCATCTTAAAGAGTGCGGTCTGAATAGAGGCCGGAGTGCAGACTTCAAGAGCTCGTTTTCCATTTTTATCCTTCACCTCGGAAATCTTGAGGTAGGACATTTTGATGGCATTGACATAGTTGTAATCGGCCGGCATGGAGAATCCGGCTTCGCACAACTCTTGGATTCGCTTAATTACATTGTCACCAATCTCATTTACTTTGATGATTGCTGGTGACTGAGCATTGTTTGTTTCTTCCATAAGTTATTTATTGATAAAATGTTAGTTATTTCTCTTCATCCTCTTCTTCCCTGTAGATGTCGATAGGGATATTATCCAAGTCAGTAGGCCGATGTCTCGTGTATTTGCGATATTCACTTTCATTGCAATCTACCCACACTTTCAGACACTTGGCCTGCAGGAACCAAAAGTTACCTTTTTTGTATCCCATGACATTCAGGTCCACTCTCACGTTTTTTCCAACCTCAAGGGGCCATTTCTTTTTTCTTGGGTTGAAGGCAACAAAGGGGATACAGGTATCTTCCCGGCCGAAGTCATTCTGCTTGATTATATAGCTCCAAACTTCGCTTTTGTTGCCGTTCTTATCCTGTATCTCCTTATGTTTCTTGGCCTCGATGATTTCTCCGGCCACTGAAAGATTAGTCTCCATTTCTTATTTGATTACCTGAAGATTAGTATCGTCCGAGCAGCGAATGAGGATAGTTTGGCCATCTGCATTCTGAGGCATGTTATCCTCGTTGATTGTGTTACTCTCGTCAATCCACAGAGGCATGTTGACTCCGTAAGACTGGCAGAAGAAACGCTGGACCTCAGCTTCTATCATGGCCTGTGCCGCTCCATTGGAGGTGTTGTATTTGATGCCGTTATCCTGACACAGAATGCAATCATCTACATAAGAGCCATCCTTCAAGCGACGCTGCATCATTATCTTAGTGTGAAGGAATGAGGAGTTGATTCTTGATGATACGATGTCAGCTCTCTCCCTGATATATTCATCTACCTGATGCAGAATCTTTTCCTGCTTAACAATCTTCAGGCCCACATCAGTCTTTTCCTTCTCAAGACGCATGATTTCATCCTGCAGATTGTCGCGTTTGGTTTTGAGGCCATAACTCTGATTCAGCTCTTCGAGTTTTGACAGGAGCCCACTTTTGCGCTCAATAAGGGCGGTGTTGTCGGCCTTTTGCTCTTCGTCGATAACGCAGTCATCGACAGCTTTCTTCAGAGTCTGGTACTCATCTGTCTCCTCAAATGCCGGATGCTGGGAGTAGTAGTTTTCGAGTTCCTTCTGTAACTCCTCCTTAGATTCCATCTGCTGTTCGGTGAAGCCTGCAGCCCTCTCTTTTTCGAGTCGTTTAATTTCGGCTTCGCAGGCATCCATGCGGTCGCGGACGCTTTTGCCTTCGGTTATCAGGCGGCTCAGGTCAGATTCCTTTTGAGAATTGAACTTATTCCTCATCTCTTCCTGCTTTTCAACAGGCAGCTCCTGACCGCAGTAAGAGCAAACAGAAGGCTTGAATATACGTTCCTTGACTTCGTTACACTCCTTGATAAGTTCTTCGCGTCTCTTAGAATGACGGTCAAAATCGTTTTTCTGCTGCCTTATATCACTGGCGATGGTCTCCATGCGCTGACGGCCACGTGCATTAGCTGCAGCTCGTTCTCGATTTACAGCATCAATGTTATCCATTTTCAGCTGAATCTCGTGGGCTCCGGATTTTATGTTAGCCTCGTATTGCCTTTTTGCTTCACAGAGTTTGTTCTCGGCGGCCATTTTCTGAGCCATCTGATTACGTCTCTTTTCGAGCAAGGGCTTGATGGCATCGGATGCAGCCAGCATTTCGTTGTCGATGTCGGTGATTTTGCCGCGCACCTCATCCATCTGCTGCTTGATGGCCTCGAAGTCGGTCTTGTTGTATTCAGCGAGGTCCGTCTGGTCTCTCTCTATGATAGCCGGAATCTCGTTAAGGCGAGACTTCAGGGGTTTGAGGGTGTTCTGAGCCTGATTGACTATCTCGGATATGCTGTAGACCTGCAGTTTTGGCAGAATCTCCGAATAGTCGCCCTTGAGTTCAGAATCTGATACTACTCCTACAATCTGTTCGAGAAGGGCCCGGGCCTTATCCTTGTTCTCTTCGGCGAGACAAGCAAAGAATCTACCGGACAAGCAGTAGGTTAAAAGCTCTATGTCGCAGAAGTTACGAGAGCAGAATGTTTTCCAGTCAGAAGCATTCGTTTCGATGTCATCAATGAAAAGGGTGTATTTGTCCGATGGAGCCTTTTCGTAGACGTTCGTTCCCTGCTTCCGGACGAACTTAGCTTCAGCTCTGCGCTCTATGGTGCATTCGACTCCGTCAATATCGACATAAGCCTTTACGCAGGCGAGCGGAGTATTCTCAGAGAGCTCTGCCTTGTTGTCGTAGAGCTCCGAGTTCTTAGGTAGAAGCGGGTCTGTATAACCGGACAGGAGCCAAAACCAAGCACGCATGAGGTTGGTCTTTCCTGTACCATTACGGCCCACAATTGTGTTGAACTTCTCGTCAAAGACGAGGTCGCTGTTCTGAGCCTTAAAATCACTCAGCACAAGCCTTTTTAGGGTAACCTTTTTCATATTCTGTCAGCGTGATTTCCAACTTTAAAACTTTGCAAATTCTCTGCACGGTATCAAAAGCACATTTGTGATTTTTCTCGACGTGTAATACTGTGACGTAATCACAGCCGGCCTGTTCTCCGACCTGCTGCTGGGTCATTCTGAGTTCGAGCCTTCGTTCTCTAATCTTCTTTCCGAAATCCATGTGAAATAAAATTGTTTTCACAAAGGTATGAAAATGGTTTTATAAACACCAAATTTTTGAAGAATGATATTCACTCTTTTTTCAACCTTCTTAGGTTAACTACTATCATCACCACACTTATGCCGTAAATCAGGACGAAGGCTAACCACATCGGCAAACATGTCGCCGCCAATAAAACAACAGCCAAGTAGATAATAAATCCCACTATATATTTTGGAGCATTCATACCTAAAATCTGTTAGTCCATATTTATAGTATAGCGGCACTGAGGACATACAATAAACCTTAATGGTTTACCTTTCGTGTCCATAAATCTGCCTGTGTTGTCCTCGCATATCTCATTCTCGCAATAACCTATAGTTGCCCCACAATGTGAGCAGACTACTTCTTTTTCATTTTTACCACTACTAATTATTCTCATATCTCAATCTTTAATAATATTACCTTAACCTTGTCGCCAATTTTGAACTTGCAAAAGTTTTTCCTCTCGCAAGGAATATGAGCTATGTTGGACGGAGTAAGAGCATTATATCCTTCTACCCTTACATTAATATGGTCTACAACCCTACCACATACATTTCCTTCAACTGCATCCTTCATCATCTCTTTCTCCTTGTATTCCATTCCCAAATCAAAAGTCTGGCGAAGAAGGTCTATTATACCATTACGCAAGTTGCGTGTAAATTCATCCTTACATTCCTTTTCAGTTTCATAAGGGAACTTCTTTTCTGCTATTTCGCTCATTGTCCTTGCTTTTAATCGTTCTTGTTATCACCCGGAAGGATTATCACTTTGACCTTATCGTTTTTGTATAAATGAGTTTCTACCTCAATCCAAGGGTAAGTATGCGGTCTGTCACTCATTGTAGTTTTTACTGCTACAACCTTTCCTTCTATCGCATCCTTCATCATCTGCTCCTTCTGCCATTGTGCGAAGTGCTTGGCTGCTGATACTATGTGCGGCATCACCTCAGAACAATTCTCTTCTTCTAATTGTTTAGGATAATCACAGTTGTAATAATCATTGCAGTAATGTTTTAATTCTTTCTCCAAGTCCTCGCTTGCAGGCTCTTTGAGGATAGTCTTGGCTGCTTCGAGCAATTCTTCGCACAGAGCAATTTTAGCTTGGAGACCGACATATTGGCCAGTCATATAACTCGTATTTTCGAGCGCAGTCTTATAGCCGCGCAACTTTTCTTCTATCTTCGATATAAGTTGTTCTATCTGTGTCATAGGTTGTTTAATCTATTATGTTTGATTGTTTCCTTTTGATACTTATTATTATGCCGATTCTCAATAAGAATCTCTATGAGTTTGTCCTTTTTGCCTTCGCATTGCTTCATAAGGTCTTTAGTGATGGCGAAGTCGAAGGTATCAAACACCGCCTTGAGTTTCTGCCTCAGAGAATCGTCATCGGCCTCATCTTTTATCAATGAGACGATTGATTTGAATCGGTCGGGTGCATCCAACGTCTTCAGATAGCCGATATATTCTTGCGGTGTCATAAATCACTTGTTTAGTTTGATTATTTCCCGGCCATCGTCGTAAACATCCGTATGGAAGCCATCCTTGCGAGGCTGGAGTTTCTTTGTTAATACGGGGCCATAATAAGCCACGTAAGGTTTGCTGGTGCATCTGCCGTGAAAACTTTCGACGCGAATTGTAATATCTCCCATCTGCAGGATGTCTCCTATATCGAAGCGGGCATGTTCTTGAGCCCACTCACGCAGCACACCTTTTCGGCGGTTTTCAAAATCAATTTCAATTTCGCCTATTTTTCTTCTCTGTTCCAAGCGCAGCTTGTCTAATTTGTCAAATAACTCTTCGTTTGTCATAATCATTGAATTTAGTTATTTCTGTTCTATCAGCTTTTGTTTCAGGCTCTCAATCGGTATATGGTATTGTTCTGAGAAGTTCATCAGTTCTTTCATCAGACCTTTTGCGTGTTTCTCGATAATATAGGTATCTATTTCTCTCTGAGTGGCAAAAATGTGATTCTCTTTATATGGAGTCCTCTCTCTTTGCATAGTGTATTCCCATTGAAACCTTCCATCCCATTCTACCTTCCGGATAACAGCTTGGTTGTAACTATCTAAATGAAAGAATCTGTAAACTTTCTGTCCCACCTTAAATTTGGGAACGCAGTTGGGCTTGGGTGAATACCCACACTCAACACCATCGACGTAACGAACCTTGCAACCATCACAATATTGGCAATCGTTGTATCTATCATTACTGCATGTATAGCTTTCATAAGCCGGGCACTGGGCCCCATATTCGATTTTCATTTTTCCTTCACTGTAAGTTCTACTTCTATCGGTTCATCATCCCATGAAAGGTCAAGGGATGATGCGACCTCATCCGGAAGCCTCAGATGCCACAAGGGATTGTAATCCTCTTGGAACCTATCCGGCGTAGCATACCATGATACATCAAGGGAACGTTGGGGTTTATGCAGATGGAAGTAACATGCGTTATTCTTATCCACAGCAACCCATCCGTGAATCTTGGGTTCCTCTTTTTCCTCCATTCTGAAATAAACCACCATAACGACAAACAGCAGACCCATAATAAGAATCGGCACGGCGGTCCAATCAGGTAGTTTATCTATCAGAACACTAAAACCCATAGCTGCGGCAATGCCAAACACTACGGTTATGATACTTGCAAATAATCTTCCCCAGTTCATCGTTGGCCTTTTTTGTAATCCTTAATGTGAATGGTTGTCCAAAGAAGAGTGAGAGAATCAATCACGCAGCATCCTTTGATGATTGCTTTGTCAGCAAAGTATCCGCACAATTTTGATACTACCTCCTCTCGTGTGTACTGACGTTTGTCAAAGAAGAAATCGGCATCGTCGGTCCCCTCCTTCTGAGTATAGAAGGATTTTCCATCCTTCCGGTCGTTCCATGTAGTTAAATCGAAAAGGCTCTTAATGCCGTCGATTGCTTGTTGTTTTGTAATCTGTTTCATTTTCAAATAATTTAACTGGCGAGCGGAAAGTGGTACCAGCACCGTCCGCTCAGGAGAAGCATTCTTATTTATTCACTTAGTAACAGATTATGGTAAACGGTCGCTTCTCCACTCCTTACACTGGCCTCGCGGCTGGTTTGGGGAGATTTCACTAACAATAATACAATAAAGCAAAAATCGAGTTTATTTGGAAGAGAGAGTGCGTTTCACCGCTACTCTCCCCAATTTCATTCTTGTATCTTAGATAAAAGACGTTGACTTTGGTTAAGAATCTCTTTGTTTCTATTTGCAGTTGTGGGCTTTTTCCCCTTGCCGGATGGTAATGGTTGATTGATGGCATCCACCTTCTCCTGACACGCCCTCACTTCTCGGGTAAGAATCTGATTCCCTTCGGCCATATTGTCAATCCGGAGATTGCAGTCGGTTTCAATATCGTTCACCCTCATCTGAATGCTGATGATACGAGAAGTTACTACGAGGCCCAATGCGGCAAACATGACCGCCAGCAGTAAAACCAATATGATAAGTGCTATAACCATAACTGAATTGTTTGAAGTTAAAAATCAATTTATTTATTCGTTGTTCATTTCGTCAATGCTCTTCATCACGTTATCGTGAATATCCTTCAACATCTCTTTGGTAGAGCCGGGAGTGAACGCGGCTTTACGAGCAAGGTAAACACCGAGCTCGAAAGTGCAGAATTTCAAGCCTATAGTGGTCAGCACATTCTTATTGTTATTGTAAACTGCAGAAATAAAGAGCGTAGGTATAAAATAGAACGCCGGGAAATCGTTGTCTTGCTTTTTTGAATAGAATAATACCATAATCGTTAGTTTTTAATAGTTCATGTCGCAAATATAATACTTAATGTGAAATGTTGTTCATATTGATAGGATTTTTTTAGAAGGGAGCCGAATCGCTCTCGTCACTTCTTTGTTCAGGAAGGCTCGCTAAGTCATAGAAAAGCGTGCGGCGGCAATCAAATCCCATGATAAACTTGGCGGTACCTATATTACGGCCTTTGGCGATATTTACCTGTGCGGTCCCCTTTGTGGAAACCGTATTGTAAGGTTCCGAGTATTGTCTGCCGTAAATCTCCGGACGATATATAAGCACCACCACGTCGGCGGCTTCCACTATCTGACCGGAATCCCTTAGTCGGTTGAGAGTGGGCTCCGGATTATCAGCATTCCTATTCAGCTGAGACAGAGCAATAATCCAGATGCCGAGTTCCTTGGCTGCATTCTTCAGTTTTCTCGCAGCCTCGGCAATAGCTTGCTCCTTGTTCAGTTTTTGGGTGTTCATATTGAGAATCTGAAGATAATCAATGATGGCACCTTTGATTTTGTACTTGGCTACAAGCTTATGAAGTGACACAAGAATATTGTCGATGTTCGATGTGCTCTTCTCGTCAAGATAAAGGTTCTGAGCTTTCATCTCGGTCATCGTGCTCTTTATCTCCTCGTATTTATAAGTGCTGATATTCGGAGAATAGAGCAGGTCACTGGATGATATATCCACGTTAAAAGAAACAAGTCTTGCCGACAACTGTTTCTTGGTCATCTCCATCGAATAGAAAGCTATAGGCTCGTCGTTCTGAATAGCGGTATATGCTATCTTGAGGGCCATCGCAGTCTTTCCCATAGAACTCTCTCCGGCGATTACAATCAAATCTGATGGCTGCAGACCTCCCTTCTTGTCGAGAGCGGATATTCCGGTAGGAGTACCTGTCAGTTTGCCGTCATTCTTCTGATTGTCGCTAATCGTTTGAAGCAGCTCGGTAAAACCATCTGCAAGAGTCTCCTCTTTGGAGCCGTTCACTTCAAACATTTGCTGGACCCTATCGAAAGCGAATTGTCTTACCTCGTCAAAGTCCCTTACTTCCTGCGAGCCGGCCGTTATCAATTCCTGACCGAGAACCAGCAAGTCTCTTCTGATAACAAGCTCTTTTAGTCTGATTGCGTAAGGCACAATGTTGTTTGTCATCATCGGCTCACGATTGATAGCCGTGATTACATCAAACTTCACATTGGCATCTATCTTACATAATTCGGCATAAACAGTGACCACGTTCAGGTCCAAGCCCTTAGCCACCGCATTCTCTATGGCCTGCCATATTTTCTTGTGGATGTCAAAATAGAAGCAGCTGGCATCTATGTATTCCTTCGCATCAAGAAAAAACTGGTAATAAGCCATGCAGTTCTGCAGGACCTGACGTTCGCATTGTTCATCCCATCTTGGGGCTACGTTCTCCATATTGATTTTTTAATTTTTCGAGTAAACTTAAATAAACCGAAATTCTTTTTTTGTGAAAATCCGGCCAGTTACCAAGTTGTAATAAAGCATATTCAATATCGTGACCGGTATATTGGCTCTTTAGTTTTTTAAATTGTTCTAAGGTTAATTGTTGCTGTACTCTGAGTACATTAGGACAATTATCACTTACATACTTTTGAAACTTTTTGAAATTAACCTCCATTTCAGTTGGTTCTCTTTGAGGAATTTCTCCTTCTGCAAATAAAGATGGATAATCTGTATCTGTATTGTTATTAATATTATTATTTATACATACACTATTCTGTTTATCTGTATTACATAAGTTATAATCTTCACTATTATTAAGGGGTTTGCTATTTAGCCTAACATTTGACTGTCTTTTTGTTTGCTGCTGCTTACTTCCTACACTTTGGTAACTCTCATAGTTACAGACAGTTATTATGCTAAATTTGTTTGTCGTTTTGATTGCTATTTCACCAGTGTTTTTTAGTTTATTAAGAGAAATGCGCACTTGCGCTGGAGTAAGATTTATTTCTCCGGCAATAGATGAAACAGTGGCTTCAAACTGCCCGCGCTCAATAAGCATTCCTCGCCATTCTTTTTCCTCGAAGTTAGCCTTCAGCAAACAATGCAGGAACACCACCTTCGTATTGGTATCGGTGTACCATTCCCATTTGAGCATCTTGCTATAAATTTTAACCCAGCTTTCCATCTTGTTCACAATATTTGTCAACTATATCAAATGTTTCTTTGCAGTATTTAAACCATTCCCCACGATGGTGAAGTCCTTTTTCCTTTAACTCCTGATGTATATCATACTCAAGTTCTCCACACCCTTTGTAAATTTTAAATAAAGTCAAACTTATATTATTGGACGTTTGCAAAGCCTTTAATCGTCTTTTAGGATTGTTGGAACGACCTATCTTCATAGATTTTTTATCATCTCTGATTATGATATATAGGTCTTGACTCGAATATGGAGGTTTCCATGTGGTTTTGAGTTTGTTTATAGAAAGAACTTTCGGCCACGATTGCATTATATTACCATTTTCAGAACGATATGTTTGGGATATAAATTTTACTTTTAAATTTTGCCCTACATATAATTTGAAAAAATCTATATTCTCTTGCTCCCAGACTGTGAAAGCGTAAGTAGAACGACCATCTTTATAGTCTTTCGCAATAAAACGTTGGTATTTACAACATTTGCCGTCTTTTTCCAATCGTCTTACGTTATCTACTTCTATTACTTGGCAAAATACCTTCATAATTGAATCAATCTACTCCTTCAAAAACGTGGTAGTTTAGTTCACCATCATCAAGAGAGATGGTGCCTATATAACCATCATTCTTTATACTGCCGGCATCGAAGGCTCGGTTTGTGTCATAGAGGCGGAAAACACGTTCCTCTTTCTCTTCCTGCTCTATATCTGCAAGAACAAATACACATGGTTTACCTTGGACCATTTTCACTGAGAGAATCTTAGCTCCCTTTGGCATAAGGATAGACTCCTTGTCTATTATCCTTAGCCTATACTGCATTACTTTCAACATATCTGTATATATTTTTTAATTGAACAATCAAAAAACAAATGCGTAAGCACAAACAACCTCGCAACCGTAAAAGGGCACGAGGTTACAAGGTTATTTGTGCTTACGCAATTTTATGTGGTTGGATAGAATGGGTATCTAAACCAGATAAAGCCGATATGTCTGTAATCCGTGCCCTTGTTGATTACACCGGCAAAAATATGTGATATATTTTATACTCGCAAGAAAACGAGCAAAATTCTGCAAAAAAAAATAAAGGGCCGTGACTCTCACGAGGTGGGCCCTTCTCGTTAACCTAAAATTCCAAAACTTAGTTATGAAACAAAACTGCGTCTGTGGCTTACCTAAACCTCACATTCCGGAATTGCCTTAATGAGTTTACCGATGTCATCCTCACTGATGGCACCAGAGTTCCTCACTAAATCGCAGTCCACATTGCCAAATATTTTTGTTCGTATAGAGGGACTCAAACCCTCATGCTCAGCCCACGAGCGCAGTATTATGTTGGTGGGCTATTATCCAACCTGCCGTGTCTACCATTCCACCATATACGAATCAGACCCACGCATACCAATAAGCAATGCTCAACCGGAATCGAACCGGTTCTTTTGTCACCAAGACCTCGGTCAGCGAGCGGAATTGAACCGCCTACGTTGCGGGAGAGGGAGTCGAACCCCCGACCTTTGGGTTATGAACCCAACGCGCTACCACTGCGCTACCCCGCGGTGTTGGGACGAATCCCACGTCCCTGTCGTTACGTGTTTATTTGGGGAGTTTCCTCTACGGCAAAATACTCTCTCTTGGTTGCGCCTCATTTTATCTTCTCAGACTCGTGAGGCTTCTGATATTTATAAAAAGGACACAAACGTGATGGTGTGCTGGCAGGATTCAAACCTGCGACCTCCGGTACTACCCGGTGCTCTTTCACTGAGCTACAACACACTTAGAGACACCCTCGTTATCTCTTTTTTGCGGAAGAAGTAGTCTTGGTTCCGGCTACTTTCTTCATCGCCTTTGCTTGAGCCTCAAGGCCCTTTGCCTGCTGCTGGGCTACTTTTACAGCCCTGCTCATACGGGCTTTGTCGGCCTTAATCTCTTGATAGCGTGCCATAGTATAGGCATCCTCTTGTGCCTGATACTTCTGCATTCGTTCTTTTTCTGTCATATCTCAAATGATTTGCAGACAAAAATATAAAAGTATTTTCACTTACACAAATTCCGGACAAGAAATTAATCTTTCAGTTTACCTGAGCCGCCACACATCCATGTAATAGCCTCACTAAGAATGAAAAGAAAAGATAAGATACCCATGTTGTTTACGTTTTAAGTTATACAATCAGTCTGACTTCTCCCACCACTAAAGTAGTGGGGTTCTTGCTTCACAGACTCCCACCTTTGCTGGTTTTATAGAGTCTCCACAAGTGTAATCCGCAAGCCCTGCGGATAGAATATTCATCGCAGCATTCACATCCCTATCAAGGACAGTCCCACAATCGGGGCATACCCATTTTCTTTCACTCAGTTTCAAATCCTTCTTCACATATCCGCAGTTGTTGCAAGTCTTGGAGGATGGGTAAAACCTATCAATCATCACAATCTTCTTGTCATTCAGTTCTGCCTTGTATGTGAGCATTCCAACAAACTCTCCCCAAGCAACATCACCAATCTGTCTTGCAAGTCTATGGTTCTTCATCATTCCCTTGATATTCAAATCCTCGAGGCAGATTACATCATAGTTTCTTGTCAGGTCAAGTGATACCTTATGGAGGTAGTCCGTGCGGGTATTTGAAACCTTCTCATAGAGTCTTGCAACCTTAACTCTTTGTCTTTCAAAGTTATTGCTGCCTTTCTGCTTTCTACTGAGATGCTTCTGTGCTGTCTTTAGTTTGTTCTGATATTTGTTCAGAACTCTATTGTTCTTGTATTTTTCACCATCTGAGGTGATTACAAAGTCCTTCAATCCCAAGTCTATGCCTACTATTTTATTGGTTTTTGCCATAGGCTCATACTGTTGTTCTGTGAGTATTGAAACAAAATACTTTCCACTCGGAGTGAGGCTGATTGTCATAGACTTTACTATTCCTTTTACCTTTCTGTCCTTGAAATAGGCTATACCTTCTCTGAACTTGGGAATATATATCTTGTATTCATCAACAGTACAGTTCTGTGGTATTGAAAAACTGTTCTTAAATTTCTTGCTTTTGAAGTTGGGGAAGCCTCTATGCAGTTTGAAGAAATTCTGATATGCAATATCCATATTCTTCAAAGACACCTGAAGTGTTTGGCTATTGACTTCCTTTAACCAATCACACTCGCCTTTCTTTAATTCAGTAAGCCTTGCTTGTTGTGTGTAGTAGTTGGAAGATTTTCCTGTATTCTTATACTCTTCTTGTCTCTGAGCAAGAAAATAGTTATAGACAAATCTCGCACAACCAAAGTGTTTAGCAAGCAGAGTTCTCTGCTCACTATTTGGCTTCAGCCTAAACTTGTATGTGCGGTGTATTGTCTTCATTCTTTACAAAAATACAAAAATATTTCTAAAAATCAAGTTTAGAACTCGCTTTCATCCCATCCCTAAAGGAATGGGCTTTCTCGCTCAATCATTATAAATTTCTTCGACTTTTTGTGCCATAATTACTTCGGATTTTTTATGTTACGATAGTGGATGGCGTGGAGTTGTCCACAATTAGCAATGATAAGATGCTCGGCATTACCATATATTCCGACACCCATAAGAGTGCCCTCGTACTGGTTATACTTATGCTTGCAGTATTCCGCATTGCATCTGCCGTAATAGTGATTGAGACTCTTGTAAGTCACCATTTTGTTTGCATAGAGAGCAAAATACTCCACAATCTCTTCATACTGTTTTTTTGTCATAGTTATTCTGTATAAAGTTTCTTGATTTTTGAATACATAGCTCTGGCCCTTTGCTCGGTGTAAGGCATGCCGGATGCAGTGGTCTGCCCGAGCTGGTTGAGTTCGTGAGCCAGCTTTTTGTAGTTGATTACACCATTTGTTCTTGAGGCATAAGCCTCGACATATTTCTTGAAGAAAATATTGGCCGGATTCTTGCGAGCTTCCTCGGCCTTCTTTTCCGCTGCAGCATTGATGGCTATTTTACTAACCTTTCCCGGGGTCCCCAGCTTGGTTATCTTCCGTCCTTTTTTCGAGACGTGGAATCCATACTCGGCAATATCCTTCTTAATCGCATCCATTGCGTTTGATGTTCTTTCCTTCAGCATCTCACGCTCGACCTGAGCCGAGAAACTGAATGCAAAAAGCACCATCTCGTCAATAGCCTTGAGATTAGAGCAATCCAAATCAATACCCATACTGATAATTATGAGCCTTGCTTTACGGGGCTTGAGCTCGTCACAAATGAGCTTATTCAGGTCGCTCATGGAACGTCCCAGCCTTGATATTTCACTCACAATCAAAGCATCACCCTCTTTCAGTTGCTGGACGATGGTGTTTAATTGACGTTCTTTATACGATACGCCACCAGACACGCCCTCGTCAGTATAAACAGCGTCAGCCTTGAGTCCCTTGGCATGAAGAAATTCGTCAATGGCATTTCTCTGCTGGCTGAACGTCTGTTTGTCAGTCGAAACACGTAGGTACAAATAGTTCATAACTTTTTGAATTATAGGTTAAACAATGCTGCATCGGCTCGTATCGCCGATACCGATGCAAATATAACAATATGAAACGTAATTCACAAGCAATACTCGATTTTTTCCATAAAATCGCATCTATCAGAAAAGTAATTATATAATTTTCTGCATTGCGAAACGGAGATATAAAACGGGGAGCATTCATCAAAAACTGATGAAATATCCTCTCGTATTAGTTCAAGCGGATTAAGATGGCCCATCAACCGGTCAGCCTTTTCCGCATCAATCCTAATGATTATTTGATTGGCCGGATTATGACCTGATATTTTCAGTCTCTTCGTTCTCATTTTATGCTTTTTTCTCGTTACACTTTCTTTTGGGTGCGGGGAAAGCGGAGCCGTCAGCATTGCATTTCTTGATAAAATTTTCCATCTCATGCCATATCCAATCTCCGCACTCCACTATCTGACCGACTGAGAAAGTTTTCGTGTGGTCATATTTGGTTTTGAAAAAAGAGCAAAGGTCCTCAAGCGTTGGAGTGTTGATTGTGAAAAGCTCAAAAGAATCAACGCAAATCTCGTCCGAATTGCGGTGCTCATAAACGGCATAATTCATCTGCTTGATTCCGTAGTGAAGAGAGAACACATATCCTTGCTCTCGGCAGTTCTCAAGTCGGCCCACCTCAATATTCGCCATGTAGTACTTATTTTCTTCGTCCCAAGAATCATCAATGATATTCTCTTCAAAATTACGCAGATACGCTAAAACGCCTTGCGCCTGCCAGTTTGCACCATCGTCTAAATAATTTTTCAGTTTCATAAATGTATTTTTTTTGAGTTGATAATAGGCTTTCAGGCAGGCTGTCAAACCTACCTGAAAATGGTCAAATGTGATTCTGATACTGAATCCAATTGTAATATTCCTTGGGGAGTTCGATTCCTCGTTTCTTCAATTCCTGTCCTATGTTGTCAAGGATGTAGAGGCTATAACGTCCGGCACAATAAGTCACAAATAAATCATCGTGTTTGCCGTAATTCTTGAAGCCGAGTTCGGTTAGAAATGCTGCGTAATTTCTATAGCCGTATCCGTAGTTATTTTTCTCCTTGAAAGAGACAAGAGAAAAAACTGCCTTGTCGTTCTTTGATGCAGTGTCAATGATAAGGAGTAAAGTTTTCTCTTCGAGGGCCTTAAAAAACTCTTTTGCAAGATTAAGCGTCTTAAAATCGTTAGTATCCATATTTGCATGATTTAAGTGAAACATTTGTGGATAGGGCGATGTCACTCGCCCGTGTCCTCAGCATTCGCCCAGCGGCTTTAATCCTACATACTGATATTCAGCGTCACCGGTGCCGTTTTTCTTGAACGTTTGATAGAGCGCACAACCACGTTCGGTATCATGCGAATATGCCTCGCCCGGCTGGAAGATTCCTCTCTCCCAAGTTGCAGGCGGCAAAGAACCGCACAAATCCCAAAAGACTTCATTTGAGATAAACTGACCGACTTGGACCTTGAGTTCTCCGTCCTTGTTCCATTGCTCCATTGTGTAAACTTCCATAATCGTAGTTTTTAAGTGAATATTAAGTTTGGCTGCACGCAACTTGTTCGGCTGTTGCGTGCGTAGAGAATAAATCGCTCTATTTACTCGTTCTTTTTCGCCACAATCAAACATCTTCTTTTTGACGTAGGATTTACCGGCTGAGAAAAGAAATGCGATTGTGCGTCAAATTTCGAGGTCATTCGTTGCCGGTATAATTCGGAGTGATTTTGTAACTGAAGGCGTAGTCGTTTCTTACGTACCATCTTCCCTCTTTTAGGGCCTCTGTTTTAGTGGGGTAAACCCTATGATAACATTTGCTCCCCCATCGGGTCCAACATTCGAGTAAAGTTCTGATTGGTTTCATAGACCCATTATTCTTCGTCAAAAGGATAATCGTCAGTATCACCGATAAGCCATTCGATACCGGCCCGGATTCCGTCCTCGTAAGTCATGCCGGAATAGCGGTGACTATTGTTACTCAAATTCTCAATGCAAGTGTCGATAACCTTATCGACCTCTGCTTTTGTTCTTACAATTTCCATAGTTTTTATTTTGATATTGGTTATGATAAACTGACCTTAACCCACACAAGAAGGCAATCGCTTGTATCGCCGAAATTGGCTCCTTCGGGGAAGAAGAACTTTTCAGCCTCGATGGGGCTTGACAATTCAGTGTAGGCGCATGAGCACGCTTGTAAGGTGTCTTTTTCAAAGAAATCTTTGGCCTCATCAAAGTTCATCTTTGTCAACGCTTTTACATCGTAATACGATGGGTTGACGCTCGCATGTAAAATAGTTACTTTTGACATAGTAGTTTTTGATTATAAGTGAATAAATATTGTGACCATATTATTGGCTTCAATAACATGGTCTGAGGATTAGTAATCACAAACGTAATTACCGCAAGGAGTGTCAATAGTGATGTCCTTGAAGTCAAGATAGAAATCGGCTGGCTGGCCGTCAAAATATGAGTTTATTATCTCGGTCATCTTTTCTGCCGTATAATCCTCCTGATTCTGAGAGCACTCGCAATACGCCTCATCCGTATAATCGCATCCGCTATCGGTCTTGTAGTTTTGGTAGTGTTCCACGAACTCTGAAAGCTGCTCTATAAAACCAGAGCATTCCATGCTGGCCCAATAACCGTCACTTTCGTTCTCATAAACATATCCGAAGATATGGATATGCTTTATTCCATCTTCTTCATAAATCCGAAAGAAGTCCAATTCTTCGGGTTGGGTTAAAATCTCAAACTTTTTCATATCAAAAGTAAAGTTTAGTTGTTTCCCAAAAGAATGTATAACTCTTGATGTCTGTTGCCTCTGCAAAATTGCAGATATTCTTGACACCTTCCTCGAACTGGTCAATCAGCTCTTGGTCATCTTCGTAGATGTCCTGCACGAACTCGATTTCTTTTCTGACCACATCTTCTGACGGCTTTGTTCCGCTTTCTACGGCCATGACGGACAACTTGTAATTGTCATCATTGCATACCGCTTGTAATACTCGAATTTGTTTTTCGTTCATAACTAATAATTTAGGATGATTAAAGTAAGTACCAAAAGGGAGCGCAAACTCCCTTCTGATTTTAGCCGTAGATAACCTCACCGAAAACAATAATCTGCATGAGGGTATCTGCATCGTTAAGGTCGAAGTCTACGCAATCGTTCTCTGCAAAATGACTGAAACTTTCACGGCAATAAGGCTCCGAACTTGAGGCTGCTTTAGCAAGGCCATTTTCTATGTCCTTCAGAGTGACTGTATAATTCATAGTTTCATCCTCCTTATCCCACGTATGCTCTATTTCGCCGTAATGCTCATCTGAATCCTCAGCGTAGAAATCAGTGACGAAAATCTTACCTCCATTAAGGAGAATTTTTGCATACTTGTCTTCTACACAGTCATCCGGGTTCTCAAATGGTTTGCCTTTGTAATCGTTAAAATCGTAATAAACTCCCAATCGTTCATAGCTTTCTTTTTAGGTTAAACTTGTTGCAGTGATTCGGGACCGCCGAACCACTGCAGTTTTCACTTCTTGTCAATATCAGTGATGGTGTAGTCTGCCGGACTATCAATGATTACGCTTGTAAGAAGAGGCATAACCAAGGCCCAACTTCCATCCTCGCATTCGCATATAGCTGCGTGGGTGTAATCCTCGTACTTCAAAGTGAAGTTGTTTTTCATCTCCATAAAGGTGATGAATTTTGAAAACACATTCAGATTGAAATATGCCTCGTTGTTTACGCGCAAAACCGGAGTCGGAACATCACCATGCTTTCCAGCCGCTTTCTTGCGGACCTTATACTCTTTAAGAGCATCCCAAACTTTGGCTGGGTCAATTTCTGCGGATTTCGGTGACTTGGTCGGCTTGACGGATTTGTAATTCGGATAACGGCCGTCGTAATTCTCTCCAACCCTGTCGATTAATTTGCCCTCAAGTTCAGGCGCATAATCTGACTTTAAACAAACCAGCAAATGCCCGTTGCTTGCTATCTCAAAACCCTCATCGTGAAAAACACAATTAAGAGCGGGCCGGAGGTCGTCATCGGCACACCAATCGTAAATATTAAACTTTCCGGTACTCCGAGGAGTCTCCAAGAAAAACGCATGATTCAGGTGCTTAATTGCCTCGTCAATATACGGACTATCGGAGCCGGATTCTTTGGCGAGTTTTAAGTCGTTTAATGCATTCTGCAATTCCTTCAAAGCTTCATTCTTCATAATCTCTTGAATTATAAGTTAAACAATAAGTTGTGATTTGAAGGCCGTTCAAGACCCTCAAACCTACGCTTTATTTTATCTCGGTATAGACGGCCTCTCCATTGCTGAAAATATCGACGCAAACTAACTTGTGTTCGCAGCACTGCTCAAATACGTCCTCGATTTCCTTGACTAATTCGTCACGGACTTCGCGGATTTTCTTTATCAGTTTCTCGGCATGAATTGTGCTCAGTCCTTTGTTGTCAAGCCAATTGTCGTCAATTACGTTGTCGGTATCGGCCTCATATTCTCCGGTCAAATCATACTGGAGAGTATCATGCCAAACATATCCGCATTCCCGATACGAATAATAGACGTTCAAATCGGCATCCCAATCGAACTGCGCTCCCTCGTAATAACCCGACTTGGTGTTGGCCTCCATTTTTATCTCCAAATCGATGCCGCAAAATCTGAATGATTTTGACTTGCGTGCAAGGACCTTCCAATCACCTCGCCATTCATTATCGACCTAAACGTAGCCTTTTCCCTCCAGCATTTCTATGCAGTTATCCTGTTCGCATTCTGCATCACATTCGGTCTGACATTCGTCATACTGACCGAGAAGGCTCTCATCAAGGTCATTTTCCTCGATAGTTTCTTTGTCGTAAAACTTGTTGAATCCGTAAGCAAATATCTTGCTTGAATTGCAACTGCTAAAATTTGGTGTACTCATAACTAAATTAATTAAAGGTTGTTTGTGGGCCTGGAATCAGTCACGATTCCAGGCCCTAAAATCATTCGTCAATATCGTCACAATTTCCGTCAATAATATCTCCGGCTGCAAGCCATACGATATACATCTCCAATTCGTGACGTGTTTTTGAATCGGCATCCTCGATGCCGTAATCCTTCAAAACCTCGGCCATTTGTTCATCGCTGATTTCATCCAATTGTTTGCGGATGTAATCTTCTTGAACTATCTGCTCGCAATCATGGTCACAACTTCCGCTATGACATCCGCGCTCAGCATCCTCTTCGGTCATCTTAAGTTCGATGGTGCCGAATTTCCATGCGTCAAAAGTTACTAATTTCATAATAATATTTGTTAGGTGAATAAATAGTGTGATTCGGGCACCATTTCTGATACCCGAACCTTGTTCAGATTGTAACCCAGGGTTTTTCCTTCAAATCCGCCAGACATTTTCGGTAGTTGTTTTCTGCCGTTTTGTTGTGGTCGTGTTGGCAGTTATTTATCATCTGCCCCAAGGCTGTACTTATGAGCTCATAATTGAACTCATCAAGTGTGATTCTTTTTGCTTTCATAATCTCATGCGTTTTTGCAGTAGTAATAAGCCTCATTAATCATCTCGACAAAATTGGTCAGGCCATCAAGTGAATCATCGGATGAGGAATAGAGCGGGAAAAACAGCGTTCTGCTGATACCGATATTCTCTTCTTCGTCAGTGCATTTTACATAGCCTTTTCTGACGTTCAGAAGTTCAAACTCAAATTGGTCAAGTTTGGCAACATATTTTTTGCCAAGAACCAACCTCGACATGTTACCGGTAACATGGTCATGAATCTGCTTTTGGAATTCCATTACCAAATCGGCCACCTTTTCCGGCTCATAATCGTTCAGAATGTCATAGCATTCATTCTCGAGCACCTCGAGTACATTTTCTTTTGTAAACATAATCATCGATTTTTAAGTGAATAAATGTAGTTCGTGGATGCCGTTCAAAAGCATCCACGATAATTAGTCTTGGAAATGACCCTCAAGAAGAGCATATATTACCTCTTCGTTCTTATCGGTCAACCCATGCACCTGATATACGTAATAACCTTTGGCTACATTAAAGTAGTCAAATCTGCGTGTTACTTTGAGGCCAGCAGTCTTGACAAAATCCTCGACCTCGTTGTTCATCTCTTTTTTGGCGTTGTCCCAATCCTTGAAATAGCGGTCAAAAACCCGACCGCCAACGGACTTATGTAAGATGGTGAACATATCAGTCTGTTCGATTTTGTAAAGATAAATTGAGCCATCACTCACCTCGATTTCTGCATCCGGAGAATGATACCCGTTGTTGTCATTGATTTCATCACTGATTTGAGCGGTGTAATAGTACATATACTTTCCCGCAGAAATCGGTGCCGGAGGAAGAGCTCCAAAAGTATTGTACCACCATTCTTCGTTTTGCGGGCAGAAATTGTCGTCCTCTGACGGGACCTCAATTGTACCCAAAAACTCACCCTGAATTGACTCTCGTACAATCCAGTCTAAAATAACGCTTGATTTCATAACTAAAAATGATTAAAGATTAAAGTAGGACCTTAGCACCGATTTCTCGATGCTAAAGTCAGTCGGTTTAACTGAGCCTCTTCTGCATCAGTTGTAAACCCTTCTTTCCTTTGCAGAAAATCCACTTGTCATAATGCTGGCCATCTGCGGGGTGAAAAGTATTCCAACCAAGCCATGCAAAAATTCGCGGATAACAACTCATTCCTACACCGCCCTCGAAATACGGGAAACAACCCTCATGAAAACTGATGCCATAAGGTTTGTTCTTTTTGCTCTTATTTCTGATGGAATAAAGTAGGTTCTCAAAATTGTCGTTCAAAGCCTGAGCAACAACTGAGCTGTGTTTGTCATATCCGCAACCGCTCACTGAATAGCCTTCTTTGAAATGCCATTTTCCAGCCTCATCTTCCCATCGGATTTCGGCATGAGGATTCCAGCCCCAAGTCGGAGACTTTTTCCAGTTGACTTCTATCTCGATGTAATAAGGCATTGGTTCAGCGTGCTTTTTTTGCAGCCATTTCGTTGTCTCGTTCGAGTCTCGAAATCAGACCTTTTTCGGTCTTGTAATCTCGTCTCGAAGATGTGATGTCAATTTCGCTCAGGTGAGGAAACTCTTTTTTCAACTCTCTTACGCGCTTTTTTGTCAGTTCCATAACTAATAGAATTTAAGTTAATAAAATAGTGAATAAAATTTGTGAGCCGAATATCGTTCAAAATATCCGGCCCTAACTTGCTACATCAATTGAAGCGTATTTTTGAGTGCATAAAGGTCTTGGTTCTCATAGGTCAAATCTGCGGCCTCAGTTCCGTATGTAAATGGGCTCCAATTTTGGATGCTACGAAATGTTCTGCATTTATAAGCTCTTTCTTGGCCATCAACACTAAGGCTGCATCCGTATGAAAACGGAGGACAATTTTTGTAGTCTCTTTCTTTCGGGAAGGCATAGGGATTTTTCGGGTCGGTTATTTCGAGCCATCCGGCCTTGTCTTTTGTGATGGAAAAACTAACCTTTGTTACGTTCGATAAACGTGCGCCAAAAACGTTACGTCCGCTTACTATCGGATTTTTGAGCTTAAAATCAATCACCAAAAGGATAACTTCTCCGTCCTCACCATCCTGATGCGATTTTGGGGCCTCAAAAAAGTTCTCTCCGAACTTTGCTTTAAGTTGCTCGGATAAATGGTCGGTTATGGCCTTGATTTCATCATCCTGAAATCGGAGCCAACCTTGACCTACAAAATTTCCATACTTCATAGATTAAGTTTTTAAGTGAATAAATAAGATGTTTAGTGAACCGGAAATTGTTCAGCATTTCCGGTCCCGATTGTTCAGATGAATTTCACCTGCCCGTTCACCTCAAGAGTTATGGCCTCTTGTTTCATTGATTCTTTGATTTCTTTGCACATTAGCAAAACTGCCTCAAAATATTCCTTGAGTTTATCGGTCGTGCAATAGCTGTAAATTATCGTGACTTTTTCAGTCACTAATTTGCCGTTTTTATCAACCCAGCCACCGATGGCATCGGATGCGGTCGCTCCTCCGAAGAAAATTGACATTGATTTTACGGCTCGTTTTACCATTTCGGAATTGTCGATAGGTTCATTCACGTTAAACGTGCTCGGAATGTAGACCGCAATCTTGCTGTCCAAATCGAACTTGAATTTAAAATCTTTCATACTGATTAATTTTAGGTTAACTAAAAGGGTAATTTGTTCGGGTATATCCGGTCAAAGATATACCCGATGATTCAAGCTCGTTGAAGTTGGTAATTTTTGAGACGTTCGGCCGTTCGCTTTTCCCTGTCGAAAAACTCTTCGCAAACCTCAAGCATCTCCTTCGTGTGAAATTCTCGGACATAATCGGTTATCAATTTGCGCCGGTTCGGTTTCTTGATTTCCGCACCGAATCGTTCGCGTAAATTGTCCTCGTAATTCTGCCAAAAATCCTTGTCCCTTTCAAGCCAGTAACAAAACATCTCGATTCGTACATGCTCGTTCGGGGACTTTTTCATCATGTTCTCCAGCCACAAAACGTGCGGAGAAAAGGACTTGTTTTTAATCATATTTGTTCATCTCGTTTAATTGTTAGAAATAGTGAACCGGAAACCGGTCAGAGTTTCCGGCCCTGATTCGTTCAACCGAAAATGTTGAAGAAAAGCCAAATGATTATCATCCCTATTATTGCGACTCCTACACAGGGTGAATAATATACTATGTTTCTCAGTATATATTTTACTTTCATATTGAATAAGATATTATAGGTTTATTATTTGTATGAATCTCTCTTACTCGGATATATGTAAGAAACTCGCCGTAAGTTGCCTTCATTATTCGCTCGAAATTCTCAGGGTCGAAATTTGCATCGAATGTTGCAATCTTTTCAGTCACCTTTTTGCCGTTCGAGTATATTCTGACAATCTCGAACTTTCTGAGCTTTAAAGTATTGCTCAGTTTTCTTAAAATTCTCTGTCTCATAAATGAATAAAAGTTTTAGTGAATAAAAGTTGTTCGGCTGGGACCGGTCAAAATCCCAGCCGATATTTGTCATCGTTTTACGGCTACTACATCCGTTCGAGTTCCCTTCACTTTATAGATGCAGAAATTCGGTCTATAATCGTTGTGCAATTCTTTACGTATTAAAACGTCTCCCATTTTGTAATGGATTCGGCCATCACATTTCTGGTCATAAGTCAGGTGGGAAAGTGAGCCATCTATCAGCTTAAAAATCAACCGGTCTTTTCCGATGTGAAAAAGATAGCGGTCATATACACCCTGAAAAGCCTTAATTTCATCCAGCTTTTCCATGACGGCTTTTTCGCTTACAAAACCGCCGTAAATTAATGAGACCTTTTCGGCCATCATTAATTCATGTACAAATTGTTTCTTAGTTATTTGTTCCATAACTGAATAAATATTATTAAGTAAATAAATAGATATTATTTGTAGGTCCGAATATCGTTCAGATTCCGGACCTTTTTTCAGAAGGTTTTCCGAACCACCTACAAGCACAGGGTTTTCCGACATTTTTTAGCCGTCCGAAAGGCCCTGAAAATTCCCAGCTAAATCGATGAAACTTTTTAGCGTTGTCTTTTGTACCCCAATAAAGCCTGTCACGATTCTGCATTATTTTTCTATACAAAAGTTGTTTGTTATTTGGCGCTCTAAAACTCGTTCAAATTGTTCGGCTAAAATCGTTCAATTAAAAATCGTTCGGTTTTAGTCGTTCAAATCGTTCGGTTATTTTGGCTCTTTTTTGAGCGGCCAGCAGGACCAGCAGAGCGGCCAGCAGACCAGCGAAGGCCAGCAGGACCAGCAGAGCGGCCAGCAGGACCAGCAGAGCGGCCAGCAGACCAGCGAAGGCCAGCAGGACCAGCAGAGCGGCCAGCAGACCAGCGAAGGCCAGCAGGACCAGCAGAGCGGCCAGCAG
>JAEEGL011600956.1_pt1 | contig 76586 bp, 67 predicted proteins | sample 9134231 | NCBI WGS metagenome assembly JAEEGL01 (sample SAMN16246548, study PRJNA631951) | gut metagenome | biome: gut microbiome; feature: rumen; material: fiber-attached | host: Bos | place: Iran: Karaj | collected 2018-10 | reverse complement strand
ACCAATGGAATTTCTTCTATAAACAACTTTAATGCCGGCTGTGAGTACAATGGAGAAGACAGCGGTTACGAAGGTGACGAATGGTTTGATGATGTTTATCTGAGCGTATGGAAGAATAATGAGTATTTCTACTTCTCAAACGACCCGATTTCTCCGTCAATGGATAGAATAAAGTACAATGGTACTGCAAATGATAAACGACATAGACTGTATGGTGGATGGGGAACATCAGGTTCGGAATTCTATGCAAGTTATCCAAATACAACAGGAAGCGGAAGCTCTGGAAATGCACCAAGCCCGGCAGGTACTACAACAAGTTCTAATGGCTTTGGTGACCCTGCAACCTTCTATGATGTCGCAGTAGTTGGTCAAAACAGGTATAATGTAATTGTTGACTGCTGGCAGGGTGGTGATGCCGGTTGGGGTCGAAACTTTGTAATAAATTATAATGGCTATTATACGCATAATAGTTGTTCTCAGACTTTTACTAATAGTAATGATAATGCTATGCGCCATGTAATTGAACGTATGGGAGGAAGTGGAACCGCACCTAAAAATGCAAATTCTTCTGATGGATTTGACGAAATATTCAATCAGTTCTTAAATCCAAGAATTGCCGTTTATGATGGAGAAGCCTACATAACCTATTATGACCGTTATGCAAAGTGTCTTAAGTGGGCTATGGCTGCACCAACCAACAGTGCTACTAATATTCCAAAGAAATACGCTACAGAAGGAGTCTGGTTAGATAACACATATCAGACTAATGCAGCAGATTCTAGTAACAAGTCCGCATATTACAAGAACGGAGGCTTTGTTGTAGCAGGTTATGACACCTTGCAGACAGGCGGTACTTATACAAATCTCAATGTTGGTATGTGGTCAGATATTGCAATCGATACAGCAGCCGTAAAGCCAGTAATCGCATATTATGACAGTACAAACAGACGCCTTATGGTTGCTACATCTGCAGGAGCTACATATCCAATTAATACTAATACTCCGGTTCTTGCAAACGGAACTACAACAGCAGCTGCTGCAAACGGCGAAGGTAACGCATGGACTCGTCAGGTTGTAACCGGTAGTGCAACACCTCGTCTTGGTGAGTATGTAAGCATTGCTCTTGATGGTGGCAACAACATTCATATTGCATGTAAGGGCGCAAAAGACGGTTCCCTTTACTATGTATATGGTGAGCGTTCAGCTTATGGTACATACGATTGGACAACGGTTTGTGTAGACAACGACGGAAGCCCTGGAAACTGGACAGACATCAAGCTTACAAATGCTTCTGCAAGTGGAGCCGCAGCAGGTCCTGTAATTTCCTACTATGATCCTACAAATGACTCAACGGAAGATGCTATTAAAGTTGCATATCTTGAGTCAACAACAAGTAATGCTGCTTCTAACTGGGATGCTATGACAGTTCCTTGTAACAGTGCTGCAACATCAAACCGTGTAACACTTGCCCTGGACGTAACAGATGGTGCTTCAATCGCAAGTCAGGCAACTACTAGCAACAACAGCAAGTGTGCAATCGGTTATGTTTCAAGCCGCTTCGATGTAGTTTACTTAAGGAAGGAGTAGTGATATTGTAGCCATATCGGTTAGGGTTCGGTATGTGAATAAAAGAAATCTGTAGTGATTTTATAATAAGTGAGTACTAAAAGCTTTTTCAAAAACTTCTGGTACTCACTTTTTTTTGCAGTAATGTCTCGGGTTATTTCAACAAATCTTTCTGAAGTTTTTTAACTTCTTCAATCGTAATTCCTGAATACTCAGCAATTTCATCAATACTAAGTTTGCCACCTTTCAGCATTCTAAGTGCATCTTCTTTAGCACGTTCGTTTTGTCCTTTAAGTTTGCCTTCATCAAAAGCTTCTTCTTATAGCGGCTTTTCTGCGGGACAATTTTTTCGTAAAGACGAACGACATAATCCAGGAACCGTAATGGCATATTTTCGTTTATCGTAGACTGATGCTCGACAAGGACAATCAGTTACGTTTAAAGCGTGCAGGAAAAATTAGGGGTTTGGGGGAAAGAAAACCACGCTTCGCAAGTAGTGGTGTTTTTTCCCCCAAAAAAAAAACAATATATTAACAAATTTCATTTAGGATTTGTCCTAAACTTATAGTTTCCCTTATAGCAGTACAAAAAAGTATATCTTGTAAATTTAATACTAATAATTATTATCTGCATTGAAATTAGATTACAGGAGGGACCTATGAAAGATTTGATGCGGGTCGAGAAATCAATACTCGACTATGAAGGAATGAAGGCACTTAAAGAAATTACTTTCGCACCCTACATCTATCTTGCCACAAAACTTATTTCAAAAGTCAGAAGAAGCGGCGGAACAATGTTTCGTCATCAAATTTCAACTTTCGGGATTCTTCTGGAGTATGGCTATACGGATTCTGTTTTGCTAAAGGCCAGTTTAATTCATGACGCCATAGAAGATTTGGAAAACTTTGACAGGGAGTTGATTCGGAATTGCGATGCAGATGGAGATGCCGTATTAAAGCTTGTTCTTGAAGTAACTAAGCGGGAAGGAGAGACAAAAGCTGATTTCCTGAAGAGAATTAATTCTGAAGGATCGTATAATGCAAAAGCGTTGAAATGCAGCGACAGAATTTCAAATCTCATTGACTTGGGATATGTTACGGATAAAGTCTTTATAGAACGTACCTGTGAGGAAACTGAACTTTATATTTTGCCAATTGCCATTCAGGTTGATTATGAAATGTATCAGGAAATTATTTCACTGATTCTTAGCCGCAGAAAGTTTTTAGAAATAAATCAATAAAAAAAATACGAGGAGTAAATTATGAAAAAGGAAACAAACATCCAGGACATGAAACTAAGATTTATTTATCAAAAAATTTTGATTGCCCTTCTTACAAAAAAATTCAGTAAAAAGTTTTACAAAAAATATCCTGAAATTATAGAGACAGCACTCCAGTTTCTAAGCCTTACATTCCCGGATATGAGCCCTGAAAAGAATATAGAAAATATTGCCATTGCCTTACAGAATCAGGACTTAACATTTATGGATGATGAGTTAATGGCTGAAATCATAGAATATGACAGCGATCATTTTAGATATATTCCAAATTTAAAAAGCAGTGATTACTCAAGTTTTAGTGAACTAAGTGACATCGAAATTGAAATAATTAAAATTTTCGATCTATTACATAATTCAAAAATAAACTATGTATTTCTTTCCCCATCATCAGCTTTTCTGATAAAGGATTATATTACTTTGTGCACGGCTGTCTTAGAAGTTGATGAAGTGGCAGTAAAAAAATCTTTCGAGACTCTCTTGAATTACGGATTAATATCTTATGCAGAGACACGCCAGAAGATTTGTTTGTGTGATACAGTATTAAGGGAATTAGTCAGACTCAGAAGCCATCTTGATTTTCCGGTATTAGAAACAGAAGATAGTGATTTTGATATTGTTATTCCAGAACAACCTTTCGATATTTTCGAAGGAGCAAAGAATAATGTGACTGTATACTCTGGAGCTGCTGCTTTCGATTTTGCGTATCATAAATTAAAGAAAGTCCCGTTCTGGTATGCACGTGAGATAGATCATGCCTTGTCGCTTTTAAAGCTGTTGGCTAAAGACAGGCTGTCTGATCAATGTATTTTTATCAATATAGATATGGATGCAGATAATGATGGGCTTATGCTTCAAAAATTTGAAGATCGTGCAAGTGCTCTTATTTCAAGGACCTCGATATTACTGAATATAAAATTCATTATTGCTTTTAAAAATTTTAAAGAACCTGTTTTTCTTAATTCAAAAAACATTGGAGTTACATTTACCGACAGCTATGTAGAAAGGCTTATTGATAAAACATTTTCAGAAGAATCAGAACTATCTTTTAACATAAAGAAGTATATGCGTCTATTATCCTCGGAATATGATACAGAGATGAAAGTTAATTTAATTTTACAGATTGAAAACATGTTTTATATTTATGGAGCTGATTATACTCTGAAGAATTTTATGAGTATCTTTTCAGAATTAATACAAAAGTTTAAACACGGGCTGGTGAATCAGTGTGTCACCATAGTTGATAAAGCTGCTTTCGATAAAACCTATGGAGAAGAGGCTCAGGCTTTTCAGGAGAATCCCGGTATAAAACACAGAATAAATGAAATATTCTACAAGCTTTATTCGAATGATAATTTTTATTTAACGGCAGACCAAAAGATGCTTTCTGATTTTGAAAAGCTTATGAAGCAGCATCCGAATGTTCAGAATCAGGATGCTCTATTTTGCTATATGAATGTTGCGCTGAAGCATTCTAAAGAAAATAGAATTCATCTTCCGCCGGTTTTGTTTCTGGGCGCCCCTGGCTGTGGTAAGACTATGCTTGCAACTGAAATAACAAAGCTGTTCGGACAGACAAATCCAATCTTTATTCCAATAGGTAATATTGGTATAAGCTATGTTACAGGTATTACCCCGGAATACAAAGGCAGTAGGGAAGGAGTTTTGCTTTCTTCAATCTGGAATTCAACAGAAGGAGATTCAAACTGCCTTAATGCTGTTTCGGTTTTGGATGAAATCGATAAGTGTTCCTATGATAGTAGTAATCCTGAAAAGGATATGTATCCTCTCCTTGTGCAGTTGCTGGGAGATGAGAATCTTGCTAATTTTCAGGATCAATTTTTTCAACTTAAAATAAATGGGTTTTGTCCATCTTTCATCTGTACGGCCAACACATTGGAGCCAATCCCAGAGCCAATTCTTAACAGGGTTCATATAATCCGTTTCCGCGACTATACCTCTGATGAATTCAAAAAAATTGTCATTCCATTGCAGTTTGAAAAGTTTAAAAATAAACATGCAAATCTTCCTGAAAAGCTGAATAAAAAGGAGATTGAGTTGGTGTATCAGCTTTGTAACGGTCAGACTCGAAAAATTGTACCTGCCTTATACAGTTATTTTGGATCGATTTACGGCAGTCATGGAAGAAGAAAAAAACTCACTGTTAATACAGTTGAAGAACTTGTTAAATCAACAAACCTTGAGTATGGAAAAAAACAAATTGGTTTTTCAAGGGGCTAAGAGACGGGGAGTTTAAAATCAGACAGAAGAACCATTATTGCGTGATTGCGATTTTGGTTCTTCTGCTTGCCTATAGTGTTTAGTTAAAGCAGTGTGTTCCTATAACTGCCATACGGACATCTTTGTATTTTGATAAGTTTTTCTCGTGATCATTTGCTACCAGAGGTTTGATTCCTTCTGTAATAGAATAAAAATCATTTCCTTCTTTTGATGCCTTATTTATGAAAAAGCTGTTGTAACAGTCATTAACAGCATATGTAAGTTTTGGTTCTTTTATATTAGTTATTTTTCCCAACTCTTCTTTGCTGAGTCCTGATTTAAAAAAGGAGCAGTGCAACAAGAATTAAATGTGACTCTTCGCTCAGTTCCTCTAAATAGTTGTAAACGGATGATTCAAATTTAAATATATCTTTTTGAAAAAATCCTTGTATAAGTTCTTCGATATCTTCATTGTCTTTAATTCGTTTTGCAAGGTAGAATAAACTTCTTTTTAGAAAACTTAGATCCGTAGACTTACTGATAAGAAAATCTTCTAAAGCTTTTTTTTGTTTGTTATTACAAAGACTTAGAGCCTCCTTAATTTCTTTCTCTTTTCTAAGATAATCAAAATACTCTTTGAAATCAGATTTTTTGTATTCCGTGATCTCTATTTTACTGAAATACTCTTCTGATATGTATGGAAAAGTTTCAATTCGTTTATTACTTGTAATAATTACATACAAATAAGAATCGTTCTGTTGTTTTTTACATCTTAACAGAAAGGTTATTATGTGTTTTTGGGTTAAAGGATTTTTTAAAGCCTCAAAAGACTCAATATAAACGAGAGTATTATTTTTGCAAATAAAAGCTGCAGCTCTTTTTGATAATTCTGTTGTTTTTAATGATTTAAATTCTTCTTCTTCCAGAAAAAATAAAATTTTTCTGTAGAAATCTTCAGGCGAGGTTACTTTATTTTTCTGGCAGTCAATAAAGAAAGCATAATTAACTTCATTTTGTTTATAAAGCTCATGTGCTTTTGAGAGAGCAATATAGTTCTTTCCTGTGCCGTGTTCCCCCTGAAGATAAACAAAGTTCCCTTTTTTCCATAATTCAATTTCCAGTTCGTCTTTTGGTTTGGTCATAATTATTTTTTCAGTACCATGTTGTTCAGGTAAATTTCTAAATTTCTCAGGAATTTTTGAATTAGATTTTTTATAGGCATTTATAAATTCATTAACAAGAAGTTGAAGAATACCGCTTTTATCGTAAAGATTATATTTTTCCTTAAAGTTTTCATCTTCAAGCTGTTCAGCAATTAGTTTTGCTTCTTCTTCATTAAGAAAGAATCGTCCGTTTGTTATGCTGCTTTTTTTACATAGAATGCGCTCAATTGTTTTTTCGCCAAATTGTGTACCGAATTCATTTTTATGAATGTCATAGTCAGCTGTATATTTTCCTGTAATTATACGCCCCATAATTTTATTAAAGTGCCATTTATCTTCATCGGGGTTGTTAAATGCATAAAGATTGTTCAGGTAATCCCTTAATTGCAGGAATGTATAAGTTCTTTTATCTGACTCCATATTGCAGCCTCCTGATTATTTATTGTTTATGAGACCTCTTGTAATACAAATACAAAAACTTGGCAATACTTTTTTTTAAGATAACGTTTTAGGCAATTTGCGTTTCAAAAAAATAAAAATCTGATATACTTACATACATCTTTTTTAGTTTCAGCTGGAGATTTAAATGATATACGAAAAACAGAATTTTATTATGTCGGATAAAAACACAATTGTATGGCACTCGTGGAAACCTGAGGGCGAGATTAAGGCTGTTGTTTTACTTAGCCACGGAATGGTTGAACATGCCAGGCGATATGAAAGACTTGCAAATTTTTTGTGCGACAGAAATATTGCTCTGTATGCAGAAGATCACAGAGGTCACGGGGAGACAGGACTTTTGAGCGAGAACGAAGGAACCGGCAGACTGTGTTATCTTGCTGACAAAAAAGGCTTCTTCAGGGTAGTGGACGACATTCACGAAGAGGCCTTGAAACTCAAGTCGATTTATCCGAATTTAAAACTCTTTCTTTTAGGACATAGTTTCGGTTCATTTATTTCCCAGTGCTTCATAGAAAAATATGGTGAATGCATTGACGGTGTAATTTTATGCGGTAGTGCCGGCCCAAGACTTTTTTTAACCAGGACAGCAAAATTTATTGCGGGCGTTATACGTCTGTTCTGCGGCAAAAAGCGTGTGAGTAAATTTATTGACAATCTGGCGTTTGGTTCCTACTGTAAAAAAATACCTTCTCCAAAAACAAGTTATGACTGGCTCACCCGGGATGAAAATGAAGTTCAAAAATATATCGACGATCCTTTATGCGGAATGATTTGTACCACTCAGTTTTATTACGATATGTTCGAAGGACTTTGTTACATCCACAAAAAATCCATGATGAAAAAAATCTCTGCAAAGCTTCCTGTGTATATAATTGCCGGTAAAGAAGATCCTGTTGGTAGTTACGGCAAGACAGTTTCTAATCTTTATGAGATTTATAAAAAGAATGGAATTAGCGATGTGACTTTAAAACTGTACGATGAAGACAGGCATGAATTATTCAATGAGAAAGACAGGATCACAGTTGAATTTGATTTGTATAACTGGATTGAAAAAAGATTGTAAATAATTTAGAATGTACCAAATTTAATGAAGGGGTTGTGCTATGATTTTCCCATTAGAAGAAATGTCAAAGTTTAAGGGCGGAATGTATGAAATTACTTGTGCTGCAAGTAGACGTGCATATCAGCTTGCAATGATAAAAGATGATGATGTTGAAGAAAATGATGATAAGGTAGTCAGCCTGGCTGCCCGTCAACTTTTTACTGGAGAAGTTCAATACAGAATTGAGACAAAATAGTTTACGAAACTATATATTTTTATATGAATAAAATTCCTGTAGTTGTAATTTATGCTCCAACTGCCTGTGGTAAGACTGCTTTAACTGAAAAATTGTTCGGTAAGAGCAGTCTTTCTGTTTTAAAAGAAAAAGCCCAGGTTATTAGCGCCGATTCCCAGTCTGCTTACAAATATTTAAACATTGGAACTGCAAAGCCTGGTAAAGAAGAACAGGAGGAAGTGACTCATCATCTTGTAGATATCCTTATGCCAGACTCACAGTATGATGTTTCTGATTTCGTTTTACGCGCTGATTCTATATGTAAAGATTTGTGGTCTAAAAAGATTTTTCCTGTTGTCTGCGGCGGCTCTGCGTTTTACATTAAATGCTTTTTACAGGGACTTCCTAAAGCTCCGGAAAGTTCTCCAGAAATCAGGGAGTTAATCTGTAAGCGGATGGAAGCTGAAGGCAAAGAAAAGCTTTACGAAGAATTACAGCAGGTCGATTTGGTGACTGCAAATAAAATAAACATAAACGATGAATATAGAATCCGCCGTGCACTGGAAGTTTATTATACCTGTCATAAGCCTGTGAGTTCATTTGAAAGACCATCTTCTCTGCGTGAACAGTATGATTTCTGCACAATCATTTTGGAAAGAGAGAGGGAAGATTTATATAATAGAATAAACCTGCGTGTAGAAAAAATGTTTGAGCAGGGCTTAGCAGATGAAGTTGAAGCCTTAAAAAAAATGGGATATGACGAAACTACTCCTGCCTTAAAAGCGATTGGATATTCGGAGTTTTTCAGGAAAGATTTGACTACTGTAAACCAGATAAAATCGCAGATAAAATTAGATTCAAGGCATTATGCAAAAAAGCAGTATACTTTTATGAAAGGCCTTCAAAATGCAGTTTATGTAGATTCAGAAAATTTCACTGAAATAGAAAAAATCATTTCTGATTTCTTTAAAAAATACATTTAATTGGCGCATATATAGAAAAAAATACTTGACCTCAGTTTTATTAGCGTTCATTATATATGTATATATGATAAAAGTTACAAGACTAGACGGCAAAACTTATTATTTAAATCCACATCAAATTGAGAGTATGGAATTAAAACCTGATTTAACAATTACAATGCTTTCCGGAAAAAATATAATCGTAAAAGAAAGTCCTGAAGAGGTAATCGATAGAATTGTTAAGTACAGAAAAAGTTTAGGAATAGTTGGTCAAGAATTGTAATTTAGTGTATAATATAATATCTTTCAAAAGTGTTTTTAAATTTGAAAGTGGCTTGAATATCTGTTTCTGGGAGGGGAAAACATAAATGGATATAGCAACAATTATAGGTTTCGCAGGCGGACTTGCCATGATGATGATTGGAGTTTTTACTTCGGGTGGTTCCATCATGGGTATTATCGATATTCCGTCAATCTTCGTAACAATTGGTGGTTCTTACTTTTCTTTGTGGATTTGTGCTCCTATGAATCAAGCTGTTGGTATTTTTAAAATCATTCTCAGATGTTTTAAGACTTACGATTACGGTGAAAAAACTGCTGTCCAGAATATGGTTTCTTTAAGTGAAAAAGCTCGTCGCGAAGGTATTCTTGCACTTGAAGAAGGTCTTGATGATTTAGATGATAAATTCCTGAAAGAAGGTTTACGCCTTATGGTTGACGGTAACGATGGTTCTGCAATCAGGGCAATTCTTGAAAATGAAATGTCGCAGACTGAATCGCGTCACATGGAATGGGCTAACGTTGTCGTTCAGTGGGCAGGTTATGCTCCTGGTTTCGGTATGATGGGTACCGTTATTGGTCTTATCGGTATGTTAAGAAACCTCGAAGATAAATCATCATTAGGTCCTAACATGGCCGTTGCTTTGATTACTACTTTATACGGATCTATGCTTGCAAACTGGCTCTTTGGTCCTTTAGCTGCAAAACTTGTATGGCAGAACAGTAAGGAAATGAATGCCAAGGAAATGACCCTCGAAGGAATCCTTTCAATCCAGGCCGGCGATAACCCTCGTATCCTTGCACAAAAACTTTTAACTTATCTTGATCCTAAAACAAGAAAAGCTATAGAAGCTGATGTACTTAAAGACTAATTTTACGGAGTAGTTGATGGGTAAACGAGAAAAGAAAGAACCTGCTAAACCGTCAACGGCGTGGCAAGGTACTTATGGTGACATGATTACTTTAATGCTCTGCTTCTTCGTAATGCTTTATGATCCTTCTGAATCAGATGCAGTACAAATGGCGGCATTAACTGCTTCAATTTCTAATAATAATACCGGTGGTGGAACATCTTTAAGTGCCGGTTCCCTTTCAGATTTAGGTAATGTTGTAAGTTCTCTGCCTTCAGTTGAAAAAGGAAAAGCTTTAGGTCCTGCAATGAAGAAGGCTATAAGTACTTTTGAACCTGCAATTAAAACAAATAAAATTTCATTAACAAGTGATGAACGAGGCCTCGTAATTTCTTTAGCTTCAGATACTTTCTTTGAACAGGGGAGTGCTGAGTTAAAAATGGAAAATGCCCGCGAGACTTTGTTAAACCTTGCAAATTTCTTTTATTCCCCTGAAGTAAAAAATCGAAGGTGGAGAATAGAAGGTCATACTGATAATGTTCCGGTAGACAGGGGCTCTAAGTATGAAAGTAACTGGGAGCTTTCTGCTGCACGCGCTGTAAATGTTTTGCATTATCTTTCAGATTTCGGTGTAGATGAAAAGCAGTTTTCTATTGCCGGTTATGCAGATACCCGACCCAAGTTCAGTAATGATACAGAAGAGGGCCGCGCATACAATAGAAGAGTTGATATTATAATTCTTGATGAGGGACATTTTTAATGTTAGAGTTTACTAAATTTTAAAATAAAATAATCCGATAATAAAAAGAGAATAATTTTAAATTGGGAGGATCGTATGGCAGACGAAGGCGCAGACGACATAATGGCAGGTGATGGAACCGCTGATACTTCATCAAAAAAAGGTGGAAAAGGTATTTTTCCTCAGCTTTTGAAATTTATTCTTATCGGACTTGCAGCAGTAATTTTAATCGTTACCATAGTTGTTGTTACTACATCTATTATGATGAAAAACTCTGGCCGCAAGAGTCAGTCACAAATTCCTATTAGCGAAGAATATACTGTAAAAAGAGAAAGCTATGACTGGTATACATCTTTAGACCAGATTAGAGCTTCTACTGCTGATGGTCAGGCAACCGTAAGCGTAACTATTGTTTTAGGCTATAAGAAAGATGATAAGCAGGCTTCTACTGAAATTACAGAAAGAAGAATTGAAATAATTGACTTTTTAAGAAGATTTTTCTCAGATCAGACTGTAGAAGAACTTTCTTCAAAAAATGAAGAGAGATTAAAGCAGAATATTCGTGATCATATTAATGATAATATTTTAACTAAGTCAAAAATCAGGGATGTTAAGTTTACTGCAAAAGATATAATCCAGCAGTAAGTTTTATATAAGGTGTATGTTAGATGAATGAAGTTCTTTCGCAAGATGAAATTGACCAGCTTCTCCAGGCAATAAGCACAGGCGATTCAGAGTCTGATGATTATAAACCGGTCAGTGATAATCGAAGAATAAAGATTTACGACTTTAGAAGACCTGACAAATTCTCAAAGGAACAGATAAGAACTGTTTCAAATATGCATGAGACTTTTGCCCGTCTTACAACAACAAGCCTTTCTGCTCAGCTTCGAACATTAGTTCACGTTCACGTTGCTTCTGTAGATCAGTTAACTTACGAGGAATTTATTCGTTCTATTCCTTCTCCAACAACACTGGCAGTAATCAATATGGACCCTTTAAAAGGTAATGCTGTATTGGAAATTGCTCCGGAAATCACATTCATTATTATTGACCGTTTGTTTGGTGGTAAGGGTGATACAGGTGGAAAAGTAAACCGTGACTTAACGGATATTGAACAGTCTGTAATGGAAGGTATTATTGTTCGTATCCTTGCAAATATGAGGGAAGCCTGGACTCAGGTAATTGATTTAAGACCACGTCTCCAGCAGATTGAAACAAATCCTCAGTTTGCACAGATTGTTCCTCCTACAGAAATGGTTATTCTTGTTACTCTCGAAATTAAAATCGGTGAAGAATCAGGAATGATGAACATTTGTATTCCATACATCACGATTGAGCCTATTGTTTCAAAGCTTTCATCACAGTTCTGGTTCAGTTCTGTCAGAAGAAGTTCAACCACTCAGTATTTGGGTACATTAAAGGAAAAACTTGCTGATGTTGAAATGGAACTTGTAGCAGATATCGGTTCAATAAATGTTCCGATTAGGGATGTATTGAATTTGAGATGCGGTGATGTAATCAGGCTTAACACTATCAGGGTTGGAGAGCCTTTAGTTTTAAGTGTTGGAAGTAAAAAGAAATTCCATTGTCAGCCGGGTGTTGTAGGAAAAAAGATGGCTGTACAAATTATAGATAAGATTGAAAAAACAATTAATGATGAAATTGAAGAATTGACACCAGAAGGAGAGGAAACAGTATGAGTGAAGGATCTATTTCACAGGAAGAAATTGACGCATTATTATCTGGCGTAGATATGGGTGGACTTGGTGCAGTAGGAGGTTTTGCTTCTAAACCTGAAGCTACAATTGATGTTGCAACCCTTACAAAGTTCGCTGAAACAATGAAGGATAAGCTTGCTGGTATTATAAATACTATGACTCAAAAAGAAGTTTCTGTTGGAACTCCTGTTGTTGAGTCTCTTGCAAGAGATCAGCTGCTTGCAAAAGTACCTGAAGTTGTTATTTCTGTTCTAACTGATTTTACCTCAGGCCTTACAGGTGATCATCTTTTCCTTTTATCAACTGAATTTGCAACTAAACTTGTTTCACTTATAAATCAGGAAGAAAGCCCTTCAATGGACGATATGGCTTTGTCTGTTATTTCAGAAGTTATTTCATCTCATTCTGGTGCTGAAATTACAGAACTCAGCGGAACCGGTAAATTCCCGGGACTTGCTACTCAGCCTGCAGAAGCTGTTAATCAGCCTAAAGCAATGGTTAGAATGCCTCAGGGTACATTTGCTCTGTTTACATATCCAGTTACTGTTGACGGTGAAGCATATACTTTATGGGAAGCCGTAAGCAATTCTGTTGCAGATAACATTGCAAAAGCTTTAGGCGGTGGAACTCAGGAAGCTCCTGCTGCTTCTATGGCCGGTGCAAACTTCAGTCAGCAGCCTCTTATGGGCGCACAGGTTCCTCCTGCAGGAAATCCAATGGGAATGGCAGCTCCTATGGGACAACCAATGATGGGAATGGGCCAGCCTATGATGGGTATGGGCCAGCCAATGATGGGTATGCCTGGCCAGCAGATGAATATGATGAGTTCATTCCAGCAGACTCCAAATGTTCAGTCATTGCAGTTCCCTAATTTACAGCAGGGACTTATGGGCGCAGAACAGCAGAATATCGGTCTTATTATGGACGTATTCATGGAGATGACTGTAGAACTTGGCCGCTGTAAAAAAACAATCAAGGAAATCTTAGGTCTTGGTGAAGGTACAATTATTGAGCTTGATAAACTTGCGGGTGAACCTGTTGATATCCTTGTAAATCATAAACCAATTGCTAAAGGTGAAGTTGTAGTCATTGATGAAAACTTCGGTGTTCGTGTTACAGAAATTCTTCCTGCAATCGAACATGTTGCTTCATCAATTTAATTTTATTTGATGACTTTTGGGTGGGGGAAAATTACGAAATACTCATTTTTAAAAAAATCGGTTGTTCTATATTTTATTGTTTTATTTTTCAGTTCATTTGCAGCTTTTGCTCAAACTAATGAATCTAATAATTCATCTCAAACTTCAGTTGAAGCTTCTGCCAGTTTTACTTCACCAAAAATTTCTTTAGATACAGATGAAAGTGATATTACCTTAGATTTTGCTTCTGATTCTGAAGACACTCGAAACGGAACAAATCAGTCTTCAGCAGGCTTTGGTTTCTGGGCTGTTCTCCGCATGCTTTTAGTTCTGGCATTTGTAGTTGCTGTAATTTACTTTATCTTTAAGTTCCTGAAAAAAGGAATTGAGCCAAAGGTAAACGATGATGATCCTTTCTTGAGAAAAGTTTCTTCAATTACTTTATCGCCGGGCAAATCAGTGCAGATTGTAACTCTTTTAGATAAAGCTTTTATTCTTGGAGTCAGTGATGATTCAGTAAATGTTATTGATAAGGTTGATGATGTTGAACTTATTAATGCAATGAATTTATATGCTGACAAAAATTCAGTTTCTAAACCTAAAAATTTCAGTGAAATCCTTGAGCTTTTTATGCCGCAGAAAAATACTGAGCCAAAAAGTGAGACAAAGCCTAAAGAGAAAAAATCTTTATTTGCAAAGAAAAAAATGATGGATGAAGAAACTAAAGCACTTTTAGATTCCCTGAAAAAACAGCGGCTTAATACAGAAGAATAGATTGGTGTGTGTATGAAGTTTAAAGAGTTTTTGAAAAAAAATATTAAGCGATATCTTTTGGTTGTATTTGTTATCTTGTTTTGTGCTTTTAACATAAGTGCTCAAAGTTCCCAGAACCAGAATTTTCCGCAAGGTTCAACACAGGGCCGAACGGAAATGACTCGCGGAACTGGTGCCATTGATTTTCCGAATCTTTCCATAACAGCTACATCTCCAAGAACAGGAAAAGAAGTTGCTTTCAGTGTTCAGCTGCTTTTGCTTTTAACACTTTTAACGATTGCACCAAGTATCTTGATTTTACTGACCTGCTTTTTGCGGTTTTCAATAGTTTTAGATTTTATAAAGCGTGCACTTTCCTTGCAGCAGGTTCCTCCTACAGCAGTCTTGAATGGAATCGCTTTATTCATGACTTTGTTCTGCATGTGGCCAACCTTTTCAAAAGTTTATAACGATTCCTTCAGGCCGCTCTCAAATAATGAAATCACTTTAGAAGAAGCCTATACAAAAGCAGAAGCTCCTGTCCGTCTGTTTATGTATGCACAGATGGCAGGCGATAATTCTTACATCGGGACTTTTACAAAAATGGCAAAACTACCTCAGCCTAAAAACTTAACTGAAGTTCCAACTTATGTACTGATTCCTGCCTATATACTTCATGAATTAACTGTTGCATTTAAAATCGGTATTTTACTTTATATACCGTTTATCGTAATAGATATGGTTGTTGCAAGTATTCTTATGAGTATGGGTATGATGATGTTACCTCCGGTTCAGATTTCCATGCCATTTAAATTAATGCTTTTTGTTTTGGTTGATGGCTGGGGACTTTTAACAACTCAGTTATTCAATAGCGTTGTAAGGTAACTTTATAAAAGGGGTGGGAGAATAAAATGTCTTTAGTTGCAATTCAACAGATTATACAGCAGGGTATCTGGCAGGTATTTAAGATTTGCGCACCAGTTTTAGGAGCCGCATTGATTGTTGGTCTTATTGTTGCAATCTTACAGGCTACTACTTCAATCCAGGAACAGACTTTAACGTTTTTACCAAAGCTTTTAATTATTCTTTTACTTATAGCATTACTTTCCGGCTGGATGTTTTCTTCTACAGGCCAGTATTTTACAAGGATTATGGAACTTATTCCTCAAATGGCAAGGTGAGAAAAATAAAGGTTTAAGGTTTTATGCTTAATCAGATTGTTTCAGGAGCACCGGTTTTCTTTTTAATTATGGCGCGATGTCTTGCGTGTATTCTGGTACTGCCGCTTCTTTCAAGTAAAACTGCTCCCAGAAAAGTAAAAGTTGCTCTTGCTTTATATATGGCTTGTTTTATTTTCCCGCAGGTTTCACTTAAGTCTGGAGTGTATGAATCTTATGCCTCGTATATCAGTTCAACGGGCTCATTCAATTTAGATTATGTTTTTCTCATAATCGGTGAAGCAATGATTGGTTTAATCTTAGGTTTTTTTGTTCAGATAATTTTTGCAGCCTTCAGTACAGCCGGTCAGTTTTTTGCTTTTCAAATGGGCTTTACTGCCAGCGAAGTTTACGATTCTTTAAGCCAGGTAGAAAATCCTTTGCTCGGTCAGTTTTTAAATTTTGTTGCAACCTTATGTTTTTTGCAGAATCACTGGTTTCAGAAATTATTTTTGCAGGGGCTGGTAAAAAGTTTTTCTTCAATAAACGCCTTTTCTCTGGTTAACTGTTCTTCTGCCTTTGTAAAATTCATTATGTCTTCATTAACATTTTTATTCAGGGACGCTTTGATTATTGCACTTCCTTTAATGGGAACGCTGTTCTTAATAAATGTAACTGTCGGAATACTTTCTAAGGCAGCACCACAGATGAATCTTTTAAGCGAAGGATTTCCGATTCTTATTCTTACAGCATTTTTTGTAATATATTTACTCATTCCATCATTCTACGAATTCTTTTACTATACATTTAATAATGGCTTTAAAGAGCTTTTGAAATTATTTGCACAGATGGGGAAGGTATAGAATGTCTCAGATTGACTTACAGTGGTTCGCTGCTGAAGATGAAGGTAAGACTGAACAGCCTTCAGAACACAAACTTCGTAAAGCTCGTGAAGAAGGGCGCGTTGCCAAAAGCCAGGAACTAAACGGAATGATTGTGTTTTTTTTCGTTTCCATTGTGTTTATTTTTCTGGCACCATGGATGAAAAAAAAGTGCATGGAAATTCTGATTTACTACTTTAATAATATCACTGCAGAAAAAGTAAATGACCAGAAATTTTATATGGTCTTTCTGAAATTCTTTTTAACGATGGTAATTCCAGTTTCTGTAGTCGGCATTGTTGCAGGCGTTGTTGCAAACTTGATTCAGAATAAAGGCTTTCTTTTTACTACAAAAACTATAACTCCAAAGTTTAATAAAATCCTTCCTAAATTCGGTGAATACTTTAAGCGCACTCTGTTTTCAATGCAGGGCTTATTTAATATATTCAAATCGATTTTAAAAGTTGCCCTTATTTCTATAATTGCATTCGTTTTAATCCGCTCGGACTTAAACCAGACACTTGCTTTTTTACATACAGACGGACCTAATGCTGCTTTAAGCCAGGTTGGAAAAATGGTCTCTAAGCTGTTGATTATCAGTTCAATTGTTCTAATACTAATTGCGATTGCTGATTATTTCATGCAGAGGAAACAGTTTATTGACAGCTTGAAAATGACCAAGCAGGAAGTAAAGCAGGAATACAAGGAACTCGAAGGTGACCCGGAAGTAAAAGGACATCTTGAATCAGCACAGAGAGAAATGCTTTCAAAAAATATGCCCAAAGCTGTTCGTGAAGCGGATGTTGTAATTACAAACCCTACGCATTTCGCCGTTGCACTTCAGTGGAAACGGGAGCAGTACGATTCGCCTCAGGTTACTGCAAAGGGTGAAGATTTAACTGCTCAGAATATGAAACGAATTGCCCGGGAAAATGATGTTCCTATTGTAGAAAATAAACCGCTTGCCAGAGGCTTGTATAATGATGTTGAAATAGGAAGTGAAATTCCGGACTCTTATTTAAAAGCAATAAGTACTGTTTATGTACAGATTCATTACCTTGATAAACAGGCAAAATCATAGTTTGAAAAGACAGGCTGTCCGTTCATTTTTGCGTTACCACATTTTATAAAATTTATATTGTCTTAAATTTTATACTCTTTTATAATCTATCTTTATGAAAAAAGCATTTTTAAAGTTAATAGTTATATTGTTTTTAGCTCCTCTTTTTAGTCAGGAAGCTTTAAAATCAACACAAGCTTTATATTTTGAATTACTTTCTCTTCAGGGAAATGTTGAGCGCCCTTATTTAAATTATAGATCTTTAAGTGACAACGTATATGATTCTTCTTCAAATGAATTATGGAGTAATAATAAATTACAGACTGAATTTGTCTTTTTAGATAAAAACGCAAATGAAAAGAATTTGTTTTTGAGGGGTGTTGATAATTCCTTTAAGCTTAAAGTTTATAGTTTCGAATTATTTAACTCTGTAAACACAAAAGCTCCTTATGGAAGATACGATGGAGTTTTATGGCAGGGCAGAGGATACAATGCTTCTTTTACTACAGGTGTCAGACTTGAGTATTATGGTTTGTCTTTAACTTTTAAACCTCAGCTTGCTTTCAGTCAGAACCTCGAATATGAAATTATGGAATCAGCTTATGAAAGTCCTTATGGATATTTCTGGAAATATAAAGATTTGAGCGGTAGAGTCGATTGTCCACAGCGTTTTGGCGACAAAGCGTTTTTTGATTTTTCATTGGGAGATACAGAAATCCGCTATACATGGAATTCTTTAACTTTGGGTTTTGGCTGGCAGAGTGTATGGCTCGGTTGTGCTGATGTAAATCCTTTGTTTTTCTCAAATAATGCTCCTGCTTTTCCAAAATTTGATATAGGTATGAAAAAGCAGAAAGTTGTCATTCCGGGAATTGATTATTATTTAGGTGATATTGAAGCCAGGGTATTTGTTGGTCAGCTTACAGAATCAGATTATTACGACAGTGATGAAACAAATGACTACAACATGATAAATTTGTTTACCTTTTCATACGCACCTTCATTTTTACCTGGTTTGATTTTAGGAGCAAATAAAGTCTGTCTTTCTAAGTGGGGTGATGATTCTGTCAAATATCTTAATCCTTTCTATTTTGAGAATGGCCATGAAGATCAGAAAATTTCTTTAACAGCAGAATTTGAATCAACAAAAGGACAGCTTACCTGTTATACAGAAGTTGGAATTGATGACAGGGCAAATGATGTTCATGATAATATTAATTCACTGGTTACTCATTTCTGGCATACAATGACTTTCACCTTTGGAATGAAAAAAGGTTTTGATTTTAATGAAAAGTTAAAGGGCCTGCTTGTGTTTGAATGGAATAATACTGAAATGTCTCAGGATATGCAGGTACAGTGGGATTATTCATTCGGCTTCCATCATGAAATAACACAGGGATATACAAACAGAGGTCAGTGGCTGGGCTCTGGAATTGGATACGGCGGAAACAGCCAGTTTGTAGGTTTTGATTTATACTATCAAAAAGGAAAATCTTCTGTCTTTATACACCGCTTTAATCCTGATAATAACTCTCTGTTTAGAGAATCAATTGGAACTGATAAACCAGGCGATACATCTGACTTGCATAACAGAACCTGGAATTATTTCAGAGGCGAGCTCGTACTTGGTATTTCAACAGATTTTTTTGTACTGCCTGATTTAAACTTAGGTGCAGGTTTTGTGTATGATTACATTGTAAACCCTTTATATAACAAGTATTGGGAAGAAAATAAATATTATACAAAATGGAATAACTTCCAGTTTACATTTACAGTAAAATATACCTTATGAAAAATGTTGCAGTAATTTTAGCCGGTGGAAGCGGAAAACGTTTAGGCTCAGCTTTACCAAAACAATTTCTGGACCTCGCCGGCAAAAAAATTATAGAGTATTCAATTTCTGCGTTCGAAGAAAACCAGCGCATTGATGAAATTTTAATTGTCTGCAATTCACAGTATATAGATTACCTGCAAAAAATTATTGATGAAAAAAAATATTTAAAAGTAAAGAAAATCCTTAATGGCGGCAAAGAAAGAAGCGACTCCTCTTTAGCTGCAATAAATCACTTTAATGAAAATGTAAATTTAATTTTTCACGATGCAGTCCGTCCTTTTGTATCGCAGAAAATTATAAATGAATGCATTGATTCCCTGGAAAAATATAAAGCGCTGACTGTTGCACTTCCTTCTACAGATACAATTGTAAAGATAAATAGTCAAAATGAAGTAGAAGAAATTCTTGAACGAAAATCTTTAGTAAATGTCCAGACTCCACAAGCCTTTCACTGGGATGTAATTAAGGAAGCCTATTCAAGAGCCCTGCAGGATAAAAACTTTATTGCAACTGATGATTCAAGTGTTGTAAAAAAATACATGAGTGAAATTACAGTTCATATTGTTGAAGGTGAAAGTGACAATATCAAAATAACTTATGAGAAAGATTTACTTCTTGCTGAAACAATTTTGAATAAGAAAAATCTCTAAAATCTCAAATTTTTTGTAAATATCCTAAAAAAAATCAAGAAAAAATCGAAAAATCACTAAAATATTCCTATATTATGTAAATTGTGTTTTACATTTGTTGATAATTAGTGTTATAATATGGTATATAGCTTTATTTGGGTGGGTGGGGACTTATGCCAGAAAGCAAACAGAGTACGGGGAAGTTATTTCCATTTCTATTAGATAATATCGTACCTGTGTCTTTAATTTTAATTGTTCTCTTTATGTTTATTCCTCTCGGCAAGGTTGCAATTGATATTGCTATGGTTTTAAATTTGACTGTTGCATTTGTTGTTATGCTGACAGTTATTTATTTAAAACGCGCGGCAGATTTTTCTGCATTCCCAAGAGTTGTCCTGATACTTACTTTATTTGGTCTTGCAATAAATGTTTCTTCTACAAGAAATATTTTAATAAATCCTGTAACTGGAAATTTAAGCATAGATAATTTACAGAGCTCAATGGTTAAGACTTTTGCGCAGATTGTTGCCGGCGAAAATCTTGTTGTTGGCTTTATAATTTTCATTATTCTGATTGTTGTTCAGGTCCTTGTTGTTACAAAAGGTGCCGACAGAGTTTCGGAAGTTAGTGCCCGCTTTACTTTGGACAGTATGAATAACAAAATGTTTGACATTCAGAATGATTTGAATGCGGGCCTTATTTCAGAAGATGAAGCTAAGCGAAGAAAGGAAGCCCTTCGTCAGGAAAATGCGTTTTATTCTGCAATGGACGGTTCTTCAAAATTTGTAAGCGGAAACGTTAAGGCAGGAATTTTTATTACCGTTGTAAATTTAATTGGCGGTGTAATTACAGGAATGATTGGCGGCGGTCTTTCCATGCAGGAAGCATTTAAAGCCTACGCACTCTTAACAATTGGTGACGGTCTTGTAAGTCAGCTGCCTGCACTTTTGCTTTCATTCTCTACAGCACTCTTAGTAACTGGAACAAGTGAAAAAGAAATTCTTTCTGATCAGTTAAAGAAGCAGTTTTCAGTTGATGGAACTTTGTATTTGATTGTTGCAGCAACTTTGGCTGTACTGGCAGTTGCATTCCATAATTCAGCAAGTTTTGTTTTGTTCCCTTCATCAGCCTTACTGGTATTCCTTGGATTGAGGCTTGTTAATTCAAAGAAAAAAGAACTTGCCTTAGCAGCAGAAATGAAAGGCAAGGCAAAAACTGATACACAGAAAGCTTCTACTGATGAATTAAAATATACAACTAAGCCTGATGATTTATCGCTTGAAATCGGTTATGCACTTATTCCTTTGGTTGAAAAAGAAAAGGGCGCTGAGCTTCTTGAGAGAATTAAAAGAGTTCGTCGCGAGGTTGCACTTAATCTAGGTCTTGTAGTCCCACCTATTCATATTGTAGATCAGATTGAGCTTCCTTCTGACGAGTACTCATTTAAAATCAGAAACATTGAAGTTGGCCGCAGTAAATTAAAGCTCGGTCATTATATGTGCATAAATACCGGCAACGTCCCTGAAGAAAAACAAATCGTTGGTGAAAAAACAAAAGAGCCTACCTTCGGCATGGATGCAATCTGGTTAACGGAAGACAGAAGGCAGGAAGCTGAAAGTGCAGGCTATGCTGTTATTGATCCGCCTACAATTATTGCAACTCATTTGCAGGATTTAATCAGTAAGCATGCGTTTGAAATTTTAAGCAGGCAGGAAGTAAAGAATATAATCGATCAGATTAAAGAATCAAATCCTGTAGTTGTAGATGAAGTTTTATCCGGAGAATATAAATTTACTTACGGAGAAATTGAAGCTGTCCTGAAGAATCTTTTGTCTGAAATGGTTAGCATTTCTGATATGGTTACGATTCTTGAAACTTTAGCTGACTTTGGAAGAATCACAAAAAATCCTTATGTTTTGTCAGAAAAAGTTCGCCAGGCTTTGGGTGCTCAGATTTGCATGCAGTATGTTGATGAAAGTAAGACTTTGCATGTACTGAATTTGAGCCAGGCACTCGCTGAAAAAATCTTAGCTCACAGTGCTAATTTCAGTGATATGAGACCTTATGTTGCATTCGACCCTGTTGATGGCAGAAATTATATTAGTGCAGTAAGTTCTGCAATTGCACAGGTAAGAAATAGAAATTATTTGCCAATTATTTTATGTGCAGACGATGTAAGATATCTGGTAAAGTCATCAATTGAAAGAGAAATGCCGGGTACTGTGGTACTTTCTCTTAGCGAAGTTCTTGCGGCTGGAAATAATATAAAAGTGGAATCATTAGGAGAAATAAGTGAATAATACTAATACGATTTTAAGTGTTGATGCACCGACACGAGATGAATGTATTCGAATAATTACAGAAAAACATGGATCAAATTATGTACTTGATCACTGGAAGCAGACTGTAATTAGAAGGGGGATTTTTAGGAAAGCTACAATGGGTGTTTCTCAGTACTATCATTTAGTTAATTCTGCCATGCAATATTCACCCATGCAAAATTATGGCTCAACTCCATCTAATTCAGCTTATCAAATTCCAAACAGTATGACTGTTCACGCACAAAATGAATTTCTGGATACTATTGATGCTACAAATTCTAAAACTATAAAAACTCTTACTGATCAGCTTCAGCAGGTTCAGGATAATCTGGAAAAGAAATTTGGTACTATGCTTGAAAACTATTCTTCTCATACAAAGCATGCCAATGTAACTAAAATAGAAAATATTCTGTACGACAATGATTTCACAAAAACTTATATAGAAAAAATAGTTGAAAGAATCAATAAAGAATTTTCTGTAGAAGCACTCGAAGATTATAATTCGTTAAGATTAACTGTGCTCGACTGGATTGCAGCTGATATAAAAATTGCAGAACCCCGCCCTATGAGACCTCCAAAGGTTGTTGTAATTGTTGGCCCTACTGGTGTCGGTAAAACTACAACATTGGTTAAGCTTGCTGCAAAGGTTGCATTAAAAGCACGCAGGGAATCATCAATTCCTCCTAAGATTAAAATGCTTACAATTGACGTTACAAGAGTTGCTGCTATGGAACAGTTAAAGCACTGGGCAGAAATCATTAACAGCACTGTAGATAAAGCAGAACGACCTGGAGACCTTGAGCTTCTGTATAAATCATATTGCGATATTTCTGATTATATTTTTATTGATACAAGCGGCTACAGTCCGAATGATTATGAAAACATTGCAAAGATGAGAATGAATCTTGAAGTAAAGAATATGGTTAGTGATACATATCTTGCAGTTGTTGCCGGGATTAATTCAAAAAATCTGGAAACAATTTTGCGTAATTACGAAACCTTTAATTTCCAGAGTGTGATTGTTACAAAGTGTGATGAATCTTCAACTTATGGAAATTTAATCAGCGTTCTTGCAGAAAAAAATAAAGCTATATCTTATATAACTAACGGACAGGATGTTCCTGCTACCATAGAAAAAGCTTCTAAAATATTCTTTTTAAGAAAATTACAGGGCTTTGGAGTTGATGATTTGTATCTCAACGAAAGATATGGCAGTGAAGAAGAATAATTTTAGGGAGTAAAAAATGGAAGACCAGGCAAGAGAATTAAAAGCATTAATGGGTAAAGATAAAGAACATAAAACCAGAATAATTGCAATTACAAGCGGAAAAGGCGGTGTAGGAAAAACAAATATTGCAGTTAATATGGCTATTGCTTATGCACAGTTAGGAAAAAAAGTAATTCTGATTGACGGCGATTTGGGAATGGCAAATGTAAACGTAATTATGAATATTGTTCCAAAGTATAACTTGATGCATGTCCTGAATCATCAGAAACAGATGAGTGAAATAATTCTTGATACAGAATTCGGCATTAAATTCATTGCGGGTGCAAACGGATTTTCTAACATTGCAAACTTAACTAAGAGTGAGCTTGAGTATTTTGCAAAAGAGTTTTCTTCGCTTTCAAATGCAGATATCATCATCATTGATACAGGTGCAGGAATTGCAAACAGTGTTCTTCAGTTTGTTGCAGCAGCTGATGAAGTTTATGTTGTTACAACTCCGGAAACAACAGCAATTACAGATGCTTATGGTATTATAAAAATTATTGCTACTGAATTAGATGATAGACAGATTAATATTAAACTGCTTGTTAACAAAGTTCATTCCGGCGATGAAGGAAAAAGAATTTCAAGCAGAATCATTACAATAGTAGGACAGTTCTTAAATTATAAAGTTGAATACATTGGATTTATTTATGATGACCCTGTAGTCCAGGCGTCTGTAATCAGGCAAAAGCCATTCATTATAGTAAATCCAACTTCTAAGCCTGCAATGTGTTTAAAGCATATTGTTGGCCGCATCGAAAAAACAGAAATTTCTCCTGATGCAGGAGTTTCAAACTTCCTGAAGAAATTTATGGGAAGCAAGAAAAAATATGGAGCGTAAACTTAAAAACTTGACCGTAAGGAAATAATGTCTTAATCTTTAAGTAATGGGAAATGGGAGGAGATGAAGTAATGAAATTAAAAAAAATCATTTTAAGCTTTGTTATTGCATTTGTTGCTTCATTTCTTATCAGCATTATTTCTACAAGGGCCTTTGGTTTTTCATTGTTAAAAGCAGTTATTTTCGGTGCCATTTTTGCCTTACTGACTTTTGGAATTTCCTTTGTAAATAAAAAGTTTTTATCTGTTGATTCAGATTCTTTCGGTTCAGATGATTACGCCTCTTCTAGCCCTGCATCTAAACGGACAGGAAATTCTGTAGACATTACGATTGATGATGAAAATCTTACGGAAGATGATGAAGAAGCAAAATTTGCCGTTGAATTGAATAAGAGAGAATTGCCTGAAAGCGATTTAGTTAATGAAAGCAGTGTTAAAGCAGAAAGCTCTCCGCCTGAAATAAATTCTTCGCAAGCCTCACCGGCGTCATCTGCCTCTTTTGATGTAAAGGAAGCGGTTCCTGTAAATGAAAAATCAGAAACAAATTATTCAGCTGCTGGTACTGGAACAGGCGCAGAAAGTAATGGCGAAGGGAATAGTGCAGCAGAAAAATCTCAATCAGCTTTAGTAAGGGAAGCAAATTTAAAATCGAATGTGTCAGATTCGTTTATAGATCAACTTCCAGATTTTGGTGATTTAAATGTATCAGAGAAATCTGAAATGAATGATATAGCTATGGATACAGAATTCGCACAGGAAAGTTCCGTAAAGTTTTCTAATGATACTGGTTCAAAAAAAAGTAGTGCAGAAGAAGCTTCTAAGAATGATGCAAGTACAATTGCAAGTGCAATAAGAACTCTGTTAAAAAAGGAAGCATAAAAATAAAAGGAATATACAATGACTGAAGTAATGGATGAAGAAACAGAATTAAAGTTGTGGAAAGAATACAAGAAGTCTAAGTCTCCGGAATTGCGCGATAAGTTTATAAGACAGTATATGCCTCTTGTAAAATATGTTGCAGGAAAAGTTTCTGTTGGAATGCCTGAATCAGTAGAGTTTGATGATTTAGTAAGCTTCGGACAGTTTGGACTTCTTGATGCTATAAAAAAATATGACCCTGATAAAAATGTTAAATTCAAGACTTATGCCGTAACAAGAATCCGCGGCTCTATATTCGATGAGCTTAGAACTTTAGACTGGGTTCCTCGTTCTGTCCGCCAGAAGTCTAAGGAAATGGAAGATACTATTGTTGAGCTGGAATCTAAACTTGGTCGTACAGCAACAACAGCTGAAATTGCACAGGAGATGGGAGTTTCTGTTGCAGAGTATCAGAATATGCTGATGAAAATAAGCGGAACAAGTGTTTTATCCCTTAATGATGTGTGGTATTCCGGTGATGACAGTGAACATATGTCCATTGGTGACAGCATTGAATCTCCTAAGAGTTTAAATCCTGATATTATTGTAGAAAGAGAAGATATCCGCCGCGTTATTATTCAGGCAATAAATGATTTACCAAAAAATGAAAAACTTGTAATTGTTTTATATCATTATGAAGACATGACCTTTAAGGAAATTGGAAAAGTTTTAAATGTCAGTGAAAGCCGTATAAGTCAGTTACATTCAGATGCAAACTTAAGGCTTCGTGCAAAACTTACAAGCATGAAAAAAGGAATTTTTTAAGGATTTTTGAATGGTTAATCTTGATAAAATTCGTGCAGACATGGAAAAAAAATATGCCGCTGATTCTGAAATAAAAACAGTTGAAGTGCGCGCTGATACTTTAGATGAATGCCTGGCAGATGCTTCTGTTCAGCTGGAGGCTTCTGTTTCCAGTTTAGAGTATGAAGTAATCGAGAAAGGTTATGGCGGTGTATTTGGTTTAATGAAAAAGCCATGGTTTGTGCGGGTTTATGAAAATCCTGAATCAGTTGCAATTAAGAAAAAGAAAATCGAAGATACCTTATTCGATGATATTGAAATGGAAGATGAAATTAAAGAAGTTAACAAAGACGGAGTTTTCTATTTCCATTATTTCGGTACGGCTGTTTGTGTAAAAATCGAGTTGCCGATTGGAAGCGGCCAGCCTGTTAATGAAGTTGATTTATTAAATGCAGCAAATCTTACTGAACACATAACTATAGATGAAAACCTTTTAAAGCAGTTATGCAAGACCGGAACTAACGGTGAATATAAAGAAGTTGGAACCTATAATCACATTCCTACAGCAGATGCAATTCTTGTTGTTGATATTACAAGTGATGATATGCATGGTTCAATTACTGTTACACCTCCGTCAAACTGCGGTTCTGATGTTTCATTTGATCAGATTGTTAACGCTCTGGCAAAACAGGGTGTTGGTTCCGGACTTGATGAAGGAAAAATTAAACAGTTCGTTGATGTTCCTATTTATAATACGCCGTATGAAGTTGCTACAGCAATGTTACCTGTTGACGGTCGCGATGCCTATATTTCATACATGTTTGAAACTGATACAAGTAAAATCCGTTTACAGGAAAATTCTACGGGACAGGTAAACTTTAAGGAACTTAATTTGATTCAGAATGTAACGGAAGGACAGGCTGTTGCGCAAAAAGTTCAGGCTCAGAAAGGTAAGGGTGGTAAGACTTTACACGGTCGATACCTTGAAGCTAAGAACGGTAAGGATATTGAAGTTGAAAGATTCCTGGGCTCTAATGTAAAACTTGACCGCGACGGTTCTACAATCATTGCAGAAAAGTCCGGACACGTTATGCTTGTTGCAGGTAAAATTACTGTAGAGCAGATTTACGAAGTTAAGGGTGTTAACCATAAGAACGGTGGTAGCATTACCTACAACGGAACAGTTATTTGTCGCGGTGATGTTGATGACGGCTTCTTTATTAAGGCAAGCGGTAATGTTGAAATCTATGGCGGTGTAGGAAAATCTAAGATTGAAGCCGAAGGTGATATCGTTATTTCTCAGGGTGTACAGGGAAATAATGAGGCAGAAATTATCGGCGGTAAATCAATCTGGGCGCGCTTTATTCAAAATGCAAAGGTTTCAGCAGAAGAATATATTGTTGTAAACGACAGTATTATGAACAGCAATGTTACTGCAATGAAAAAGATTATCTTAAAGGGAAAGCGTGCTTCTATTATCGGCGGACACTTGTTTGCTACGGAGGAAATTACTGCAAAGGATATTGGTTCACCGGGTTCTGCTACAGAAACAATTGTAGAAGTTGGTTTCGATCCTAAGGCAAAGCAGAGACTTCTTGAGCTTTCTGAAATGCAGAATGCACTTATCCGCGAGCTTGAAGAATTAGAGAAAAATATTGCCACAATGGAAAACAATAAAAAGGTAAGGCGCTTCCTTCCAAAAGAAAAAGAAGAACAGCTGCAGGCCTTGCATGATGAACACGATAAGATGAAAGCTCAAAGCGATTCAATTACAGCAGAAATGGATGAAATAAATTCTCGTCTTCGTGAACTTAAAGTTGTGGGTAAAGTTAATGCAAGTGGTACTGTATACGAGGGAACCAAAGTATATGTTCGCGATGAACTTGATGATGTAAGACAGGAATGTAAGGCAGTTACATTCTATTATGAAAACGGTTTTGTTCGACGCGGTAAGTATGATTCATCTCAGGTAACCGAAGATGTAGGAGCACCAGATGGCTATACATCCAATTGATTTATCTACGATGTATTCGCAGCTTGATAATGTAAGCAAGTTTAATGCATCACAAAATCAATTAGCTCAGGTATTAAGTCAGAACAGCAATAAGATTGAATCCCAGCATGAATTTGAAAAAATACAGACTGTAAAAGAAACTGAAAAAAATGCTGAAGACGGAAAAATAAATCCTGATGCTAAAAACAGCCAGCAGTTTGCCGAAGGTGAAAACAGTTCTTCTGAAGAAAAGAATCAGAATCAGGAAAGTAAAGCTAAAAATGAATTTGTTGTAAAAAATCCTAGAATCGGGCGCATTATAGACATTACAGGATAAGAAAATGATTTTTGTAAATATTTCGCTTATTATAATAAATTTAATTCTATGGATTGTTTTTGCCGTAAAGTTTAAGTCCTTTTTTTCGACAGAAGAAGTTTTAGAGCAGACAAGAACTGAATTGAATGAAATGCTTTCGAGTATAAATAAAAATGCTGAAAGAAATATCCAGCTGATAGATTCTAAAATTAAAGAGTTAAAATTTGTTACGGCAGAATCTGACAGAAGATTAAAAATCCTGAAAAAAGAAATGTACAATTATGAGGTTAATAACGAGTTTAAGCAGAATACAAATTCTTTTATATCTAAAGACAATTCTAAATCTAAAATAAATAAAGCCAGAAGCGAAAGTAATTCAGAAATTCAAAATTCATTATTTAATGAAGATGAGTTAAAAAACGATAAAATAATAAATGATGAATTAAAAAATAATCCAATAAAAACTGATGAAATAAAAGCTGTTGAAGAGAACAGTCAGTCAGAGATAAATGAAAGGACTCAGAACGAGATTGATTTTATGACGCAAATGCAGCAGGCAGATAACGCTCTTGCCAGGGCCCAGAGGGTTGGAAATCCTATTCCTGAGTTTTTTAAGGCAGAAAAGCCAATTTCAGTAAAAAAAGATTTTAAGACAGAAGTTCTGGAAATGTATAAAATGGGCTTAAGTCCGCAGGAAATTGCAGAAAGAACTTCTAGAAGTATACAAGAAGTAAATCTTGCTATAAAATTTGATTAACATTTGATCAGGAGAAAATTATGTTTCATTTTATTGTTAATAAATCAGGTGGTTCAGGAAGGGCATTGTTGACATGGATGCTTACAGAAAGATATTTGAAAAAATATTCTGTTGAATATGTTCTGCACGAGTCTTTAGCTCCGGGACACGCTTCTAAACTTGCTAAAGAAATTTCATCTCTTAATGAAGATAATATAAAGATTATTGTTGTTGGCGGTGACGGAACAATTAATGAAGTTTTGAACGGCATTGTTGATTTTTCAAAAGTTTGTTTCGGTGTAATTCCTTCAGGCTCAGGAAATGATTTTGCGCACGGATTAAAAATAAAAACCGGAAAGCTTTCTATAAAAAGAAATATTAAAAAAATGATAGAGTCTGTGAATTCTAATTCCTATAGAAGTATAGATTTAGGTTTAGTTCACTATAATAATTCTCAAAGATATTTTGGAATCAGTTCAGGTCTTGGAATGGATGCAATTGTCTGCAAGAAAACTTTAACTTCTAAATTAAAGGTTGTCCTGAATAAACTGCATATGGGCAAATTAATCTATATTTTTCTTACTGTTAAATCTTTATTCACTATGAAATGTAATGAAATAAAGGTTAAGTTTGATGATGAAGAAGAAATTACAATTCCTAAAATGATTATGATTGCCGGAATGAATTTAATGACTGAAGGCGGCGGCGTTAAAATGGCTCCAACAGCTAAAGAAAATGACGGCGAGCTTTCTGTTTGTATGGTTTACGGTATTCCAAAATTTAAGGCGTTTTTAGTATTCCCGTTCTTAATTTTTGGTCTGCACACAAAGATTAAGGGCTTTTCTGTAAGAAACTTTAAGAAAATGACTTTAAAGTGTGATGAAGAATTAGTTCTGCATACAGACGGTGAATGGGCAGGCGATTATTCTGAAGTTACAATGGAAGCTGTTCCAAATGTTTTAAGGCTGATGAATTAATTTCTGCTACTTATAAGCCTACGCCAGATAGAAGGGGCGGCGAAGACGGTGCGAAGCGAAAGCGGAGCACTGGAGGGCCTGGCCCGGAACCCCGGATAGCTGGTAGAAGATATTAAATTTCGTCCAAAAATTCCAAAAAAATCCAAAAAAACTCTAAAAATCCCACTTTTTGAGCGGCTTAAATTTTCGTTGAATTTTGAAAAATACTTGCTATAATTATTATATGTCCTTTCTAAAAATGCTAGAAATCTATTGATTTAGAAAATTCTATTCCTTTTTAGTCAGCGATTTACCCCAATTTTATATATGTAAAGAATCTCGCTAATTTTTAGTGATTTACTTTGAATATATTAAAGCATTGACTTTTTGTTGGTGTAATTTTTTTTATAAGTGAGGTTATGATGGACGTTCAGTTACATGAATTGATTGAAAAAATCAAGAAAGATGGTATCGCCTCAGCTGAATCTAATGCAAAGAAAATAATTGAAGATGCTCAAAAAAAGGCTGAATCTATTATTTCTGACGCAGAAGCAAAGGCTGACAGTATCATTAAAGCTGCAAAAGATGAAACAGCACGCCTTGAGAAAGCTAGTGAAGATGCAATAGCTCAATCGGGTCGAAACCTTATTATTGCTTTCCGTGACGGAATCAATAAAGAGCTCCAGGCTTTGATTAATGAAGAGACAGAAAAAGTTTACGATAAGGATTTGTTGAAAAAACTTATTCCTGACACTGTAAAAGTGTGGTCTTCAAACTTAGACACTGATGAACTTTCTGTTCTGCTTCCTGCAAAAGATTTAAAAGCTTTAGAGAGTAACTTTAAGACTGCCCTCAAAGCAAAAATTTCTAAAGGTCTTGAAATAAAAGGCGATTCTTCACTTTCTTCCGGCTTTAGAATTGGTGCAAAAAATGGAAGTGCTTTCTATGACTTTAGTGCAGAAGAAGTTGCTTCTCTGTTTGGCGCTTATCTAAATCCAAAGGTTACTGCTTTAATGAAAAAAGCTGCTGAATCAGTTGCTCCTGAAAAGGCTGACTCTAAAGCAGAAAATGAAAAGCCAAAGGTTTCAGAGGAAAAAGTTGCAACTAAGGCAAAAGCTCCGGCTGCAAAGAAAAAGACAGTAACTTCAAAAGCTTCTGAAAAGAAAACAGCTGCAAAGAAGGGTAAGAAATAGTGGAAAAACTATACTACTTGGTTTCTCAACTTCCAGCATTCTCTGTTAGTGAAGATAGTTCTGCAAAGCTTTCAATCAGTACGGCTATGTATAAAGATTTATGCTGTAGATTCATGAATGAAAAAAATAAAGAGCTTGTAAAAAATCTTTCACTTGAACCTCCAAGAGAAGCTGTCAGTACAGGATCTGCTTTTTTAGATGCCTGGTATGAGAAAGAAAGAAATTTACGTTTTGCACTTGCTCAGGTCAGAGCCTTAAAGATGAAGAAAGATTTAAAGAATATTCCTTCTTCAACAGACGGTGAAGTAATTCAGGTTGCACGAACTGCGACCGGTATGGATTCGCCTTTAAGTGCAGAACAGTTCTTAAATCAGTATAGGTTAAGCGTTTTGGAAAAACTGGCACCATTAGATTATTTTACTTCTGATGCAGTTTTCTGTTACGGCTTAAGACTTATGCTTACAGAAAGAATGAAGAAGTTTAATACTGATGCCGGTTTAGCTTCTTATCACAATATTTATGACCAAATTCTGGGGAGTTAAATAGATGACAGATACAAAAGGCAAAGTTGTTGCTGTAAACGGAAACATGGTTTCTGTTGAATTCGATGGAAAGGTATCTCTCAATGAAGTAGGTTTTGTAAAGGTCGAAGGAAAAAGCCTCAAAGGAGAAGTTATCCGTGTCCGTGGAAATACAGCACAGATGCAGATTTATGAAATGACGAACGGTATTTCTACTGATTGTTCTGTAGAGTTTACCGGAGATTTATTAAGCGTTGAAGTTGGTCCTGGTCTTTTAGGACAGGTTTATGACGGACTTCAAAATCCACTTCCATTGCTTGCTGAAAAGTCAGGATACTTTCTTGAAAGAGGAGTTTATCTTCCTGCTCTTGATGAAAAGAAAGAATGGGAGTTTACGCCAACTGCTAAAGAAGGCGATAAAGTTTTTGCAGGTGACGGGGTTGGAACTGTTCCGGAAGGACCTTTTGTTCACAAGATTCAGGTTCCTTATGGTTTCCTGGGTTCATATACTGTTAAGAAAATCGTTAAGAAGGGAAATTATAAGATTCACGACACAATTGCAACTTTAGTTGATGAAAAGGGCAAGAGCGTTAATATTTCCATGAGTTTCAGATGGCCGGTAAAAAGAGCCGTTAACTGTTATGCAGAGCGTCTTATGCCAAAAGAGCCTATGGTTACAAAAGTTCGTCTTATCGATACTTTTTTCCCTGTTGCAAAGGGTGGTACTTATTGTATTCCAGGTCCTTTCGGTGCAGGTAAAACTGTATTGCAGCACACAACCTCAAGAAATGCTGATGTTGATATTGTAATTATTGCTGACTGCCGTGAGCGTGCCGCTGCAGTTGTAGAACCACTTACTGAGTTCCCTGAGTTGAAAGACCCAAGAACAGGCCGCTCTCTTATGGAAAGAACTATTATTATCTGTAATACATCTTCCATGCCGGTTGCTTCCCGTGAAGCTTCTGTATACACAGGCGTTACCCTGGCTGAATATTACCGTCAGATGGGGCTGCACGTTTTACTTCTTGCAGATTCAACTTCCCGCTGGGCACAGGCAATGCGTGAAATGTCTGGCCGTCTGGAAGAGATTCCTGGTGAAGAAGCATTCCCTGCATACCTTGAATCAACAATTGCTTCATTCTATGAAAGGGCAGGTATTGTTCGTCTCCGCGATGGAAATACTGGTTCGGTTACAATTGGTGGTACTGTTTCTCCTGCCGGCGGTAACTTTGAAGAACCTGTAACTCAGGCAACCTTAAAAGTTGTTGGTGCTTTCCATGGACTTTCACGAGAAAGATCAGATGCACGCCGTTATCCTTCAATTGACCCTCTCGATTCATGGTCAAAATATACTTCATTCATTTCGCCAAAGATTATTGATTATGCACACTCAATATACAGGCGCGGTGCAGAAGTTAACCAGATGATGAAGGTTGTTGGTGAAGAAGGAACAAGCCTTGAAGACTTTATTACTTACTTAAAGAGTGAATTCCTTGATGCAGTTTATATGCAGCAGGATTCCTTTGATGAAGTTGAAGGTGCTTCAAGCATTGAGCGTCAGAAATATATGTTTAAGAAGATTGTTACAATTCTGGGTTCAACATTTACTTTACAGGAAAAGGCTGAATCCCGCGATTTCTTCAATCTTTTGCGACAGAACTTTATTGACTTGAACTACAAAAAGTTCCAGAGCGATGAGTTTAAAGCCTGCGAAAAGACAATTGATAAAACTCTTAGTGATAAGGGTGCTTTACCTGGTAACGAAGTTAAAGCTCTTCTAAAGGATGGTGAGTAATGAATAAAGTATACAGCAAAATTGATAGTATTAACGGTAGCGTTATTACAGTCAGGGCAAAAGGCGTAAAACTCAATGAACTCGCAGAAATTACTACTCGATTTGGAAAGTCTTTAGCAGAAGTTAATAAGATTGACGGAGAGGTAGTTTCGTTACAGGTATTTGCCGGAGGCCGAGGTGTTGCAACAAATGATCAGATTCGCTTCCTGGGTCACGACATGCGCGTTTCATTCAGTGAAAATCTTTTAGGCCGTATTTTCAATGGTTCTGCTGAGCCGCGCGATCACGGTCCTGCACTTGTAGATAACCTTGTTCAAATTGGTGGACCTTCTGTAAACCCTTCAAAGCGTATTAATCCAAACAGAATGATGCGTACAAACATTCCTATGATTGACGTATTCAATACACTTGTAGTTTCACAGAAAATTCCAATCTTCTCTATTTCGGGTGAACCTTACAACCAGCTTCTTGCACGAATTGCCATGCAGGCACAGGCTGATGTAATTGTTCTTGGCGGAATGGGACTTAAATACGATGACTATCTGTTCTTTAAGAATACACTTGAAGAGGGTGGTGCTCTTTCTAAGACAGTTATGTTCGTTCATACTGCTGCAGACCCGACTGTAGAATGTATGAAGATTCCTGATCTTTCTCTTGCAGTTGCCGAGCAGTTTGCGCTTCAGGGAAAAGATGTACTGGTTCTTCTTACAGACATGACAAACTTTGCAGACTCAATGAAAGAAATTGCCATTACACAGGAGCAGGTTCCTTCTAACCGTGGATATCCTGGAGATTTGTATTCGCAGTTAGCAAGCCGCTATGAAAAAGCAGTAGACTTTGCAGACTCCGGTTCAATTACAGTTCTTGCCGTAACAACTATGCCTGGTGATGACGTTACTCACCCTGTTCCAGATAACACTGGATATATTACAGAGGGTCAGTATTATCTTAAGGGCGGTCGTATTGAGCCATTCGGATCTTTGTCGTGATTGAAGCAGCAGGTTAACGGTAAGACACGAAAAGACCACCGTTCTTTAATGGATGCTATGATTCGTCTTTATGCACAGTACAAGGATACTCTTGAGAAAAAATCAATGGGTTTCAATATGAGTGCATGGGATGAAAAACTCTTGAAATATGGTGTTATGTTCGAAAGCCAGATGATGGATTTGAGCGTAAATATTCCTTTGGAGAAAGCACTTGATAATGGTTGGAAAATCTTGAGTCAGTGTTTTGAAAAACAGGAAACAGGATTAAAGTCTGAACTTATTGAAAAGTTCTGGCCTGCCAAATAATGGGGATTGTGAATGGCAAAGATTAAGCTGACAAAAAATGAGCTGAAAGTACAGAAAGATTCTCTCAAAATGTATAAGAGATATCTTCCTACATTGACGCTTAAAAAACAGCAGCTGCAGTCTGAAATCCGCACTATAGAAGAAAAGGCTAAATCTGTTCGTATGCAGAAAAAAGCTTTAGAAGAAGATTTCCAGAAATGGATTTCGGTATTCGGTGAGCGAGAAGCCTTTAAGCCTGAAATGGTTACTGTTGCAAACATTAAGAAAGGCTTCGGAAATATTGCGGGTGTTAAAATTCCAATCTACGAAGGTGCAGATTTTGGTCGTGGTGATTACGATTTGTATTCAACACCATTGTGGATTGATATGGCTGCAGACCGTATGGAAAAAGCTTTGGAACTTGATTTGGAAGCCGAAGTTTTAGACGAACAGGTAAGGCTTTTATCTCAAGAACTTAGAACCACAACCCAAAGAGTTAATCTTTTTGAAAAGGTTAAAATTCCAGAAGCAAAAGCTAATATAAAGCGAATCGGAATCTTCTTGGGTGATGAACAGGTAAATGCTGTTGTTCGTTCTAAGATTTCAAAGAAGAAATTGCAGGCTCAGGCAAGCAACAAGGAGGAAGCAGAATGATTGTACAGATGAAAAAAGTTTCTCTTGTTGTTTTAGATCGTGAAAGGGAAGAATCCTGTAAAAAACTCAGGAAAATGGGGCTTGTTCATTTGCAGGCACTTGAAGGAAAGGGCGAAAAGTTCAATGCCTTCAAGGAGTCATTTTCTGAAACTTCAAAAGCTATTTCTATTTTGAGTGAAATAAAGTCAAAGAAGAAAGAAGCTGTTAAACAGGAAAAGCTGTCTTATGATGATGCGAAACAGATGGCGAAAGAAATTGTTTCTTTAACTGAAAAGAAAAAGTCGCTGTTTGATTCAATTAATCAGGACACACAGGAGCTTTCAAGATTTACAGACTGGGGTTCAGTTTCTATAGATGATTTTACATTTATCGCTTCTAAAAATATTTACCTGTACATGTATGAAATTCCACAGGATAAATATTCACTTATTGGCGAAGACTGTAAAACTATTTTAGTAAATAATACCGGTAAGATTGCACGCTTTCTGCTGCTAAGTGAGACTGAGGTTTTGGATCGTCCTAAAGACATTCCTGCCGAAGCTTATAGTGTTCCGCTTCCACGAGATTCTACAAATAAAATCCTTAGCGATATTAGAAATGCAAAGATTAATATTACCAAAATTGACAATAAACTTTATGAATCAAAAAAATATCTTTCTACGCTGAAAGACTATAAAAAGCTTTTGGAAAAGGATATTGAATTTGAGGGCGTTTATTCAGGCATGGAGCATGAAGAAGGCGAGGGCGAAAGCGAAAAACTTGCCTGGGTTACAGGTTTTGTTCCTGTTGATTCAATGAAGAAATTTGAAGAAGCCTGTAAAGCAAATGAGTGGGCTTATGTCTACAGTGATCCGGAAGAAGATGATGAAGTTCCTACTAAACTTAAAAACAATAAGCTGGTAAGTTTAATTTATCCTCTTACAGACTTTTTGGGCACTGTTCCAGGATATCGTGAATATGATATTTCCGGCTGGTTCCTTTTGTTCTTTGTTGTATTCTTTGGAATGATTTTTGGCGACGGCGGTTACGGACTTTTGGTAACTGTTGCAGGCCTGATTTTAATTCTAAAGAGCCTGTTCAAGGGTAAAGCTCCTTCTGCTTTGGTTGGACTTTTAACTTTATTAGGACTTTCTACTGTCGGCTGGGGCTTTGTAACCTGTACATGGTTTGGACTTACTCCAGAGCAGCTTGAAAAATTCGGACTTGGATTCTTAACCAAGATTACAGTCCCTGTTTTATCAAATGCTTATGCAACTGCTGCAGACGGCACAAAGACCTTGTGGAGTGTTCCGTGGATGGAAAGCGGTAAAGGCTTAACTACAGATCAGAACATGCAGATATTCTGTTTCTCACTGGCTTTATTGCAGCTTTCTATTGCACACTTGAAAGGAATTGGCAGATACATTAAGTCGTTAAAAGTGTTAGGTGAATTAGGTTCGTTACTTCAGTTGTGGGGAATGTTCTATATTGTTCTTATGCTTGTTGTAAGCGGAGAAGTATTTGCTTTGGATGCAATTATGGTAGGAGGTGTTGTTCCTATAGGCTTCATCTTTGCTGCTTTAATTGGCATAGGCTTTGTCCTAAGCTTTATTTTCTCTAATTATGAAGGCAGTGTTAAAGAATCTGTTTTAACAAGTGTTAAAGGAATTATTTCTGTTTTACTTGGTGTTGTAAACGTTTTCTCAGACATTGTTTCATACATAAGACTTTGGGCTGTAGGTCTTGCAGGGGCAGCAATTTCAAATACCGTAAACTCTATGGCAGGTCCACTTTTGGGTCATGCTATTCTGTTCCTTGCGGCTGTTTTACTGCTTTGCTTCGGACACGGCTTGAATATGATATTAAACGTACTTTCTGTCGTTGTACACGGAGTTCGTCTTAATACACTGGAATTTTCTACACACTTAGGAATGAGCTGGAGCGGCTTCAAATATGAACCGTTCAGAGAGAAATAGGAACTGTTATAAACTGTTATGTTAGTGACAGAATAAAATATAAAATCATCGCGAAGTATATGCGATAAAGGAGAATAATTATGACTTTTAGTTTTGGAATGTTGGGTGCTGCTTTGGTTATGGGAATTGCTGCTTTGGGTAGTGCAATTGGTATTGGAATTGCAGGTCAGGGGGCAATTGGTGCCTGGAAAAGATGTTATTTAAACAATAAACCTGCTCCATTTATTCTTACTGTATTTGCCGGTGCTCCTTTAACACAGACAATTTATGGTTTCCTTTTGATGCAGTCTATGGTTAAATCTGAACAGAATCCTGGATTCCTTTTAGGTTTAGGTTTAGCTTCTGGTCTGGCAATGGCATTTTCTGCAATTGCACAGGGAAAAGCAGGGGCTGCAGGAAGTGATGCTTTGGGTGAAACAGGAAAAGGTTTTGCACAATATATTATGGTTGTAGGTCTTTGCGAAACTGTAGCTTTGTTCGCTATGGTATTCAGCATGATCGTATGCTAATTTAGTTAGTATAGAAAATTATAAATAACTGTAATGCTGAATTTAATTCAGCATCTATACATACAGATTCCGAAACTAGTTCGGAATGACAGGTTGTTCGTCACCCTGAACTTGTTTCAGGGGCTGTATGACAAGATATTTAGTATATTTGTACTAGTTAAAACCTTAATTCCGGAATTTTCTTTTTAGAAGTTCCGGATTTTTTTTTTACATTTTATGTGGTAATATTTATTATATGGAAAATTGAAAGTTCTTTATTGGCGGAAAAGGTATAACAAAAAAAGTTTACATCGGCGGCGATAGTCCTGTTACTGTACAGACAATGTGGAAAGAAGGCATTGAAGACTTATGCGAAAATCCACAGAAGCTTGAACGCATTGTAAACGAAATAAAGGAACTTGAAGCACTCGGCTGCGATATTATCCGTTTTGCAGTTCCTGATATGGACAGTGCGCACGCCTTAAATCTTTTATCAGAAAAAACACAGATGCCTTTAGTTGCAGACATTCATTTTGATTACCGCTTAGCATTAGAATGCTGTAAATCAAATGTTGCTGCCATCAGAATAAATCCAGGCAATATCGGCTCAAGAGAAAAAGTTGAAGCGGTTGCCGGTGAGTGTAAAAAAAATAATATTGCCATAAGGATTGGCGTAAACTCAGGCAGTATCCCCCGTGACCTTGATGAAATGGTTATACAGAATAAAATCTCCAGGGCAAAAGCTCTTTCATTAGCTGCTTTACGGGAAGTAAAAATTTTTGAAGAGCTAGGGTTTAATAATGTCGTTGTAAGCATGAAGGCAAGTTCTGTGCAGGAAACAATCGATGCAAACAAAGAATTTTCTAATCTTTCTGACATCCCCCTGCACATAGGAGTAACTGAAGCCGGACCTTTAATTACTGGCGTTGTAAAATCTTCAATCGCCTTTTATGAACTTCTGAAACAGAATATTGGTTCTACTATCCGCGTGAGTTTGTCGGACTCTCCTGAGAATGAAGTAAAGGCCGGACGATATATTCTGCAGGAGTGCGGAAAGAAACCAAATGGAATCACGCTCGTTAGCTGTCCACGCTGTGGAAGAGTTGGATTTGATGTACACAGCTTTGTTTCAAGGTGGGAAAATAAATTACTTGCTTTAGATTCAAATATTACTGTCGCAATAATGGGCTGTATCGTTAATGGTCCCGGAGAAGGCCGTCATGCCGATTTAGGAATTGCAGGCGGAAAAGACAAAGTTATAATTTTTAGAAAAGGGGAAATAATTAAAACTGTAAAATCAAGTGAAGCTGATAAAGAATTTGAAGAGCAGTTAAATTTAATTTTAAATGACAGAAAGTCAAATGATAAATAATAGACAGTCAAATGGAGGATTTTGATTATGAAAAAAAATAAAATATTGCTTTTAGGATTTGCTTTTATGTTTATCCTTCTTCCAGTATTCGCTCAGTCTGCACCAAAAAAAGTTCCAAAGGGAAAAGAAGAATGGCGCTATTTGAATCAGGCAAAAGAAGCTTTTGAAAAGAAAGACTATGGTACGGCTTTTACTTTAGCAGAAAGAAGTAAAGAAGTTCGTCGCCAGGACAGCAGCTATGAGAGTTATGTCCTTGAGTATGCACAGAGAAAAATCAAGCTTAGAAAAGTCGGTGACAAGCTTGATGAAGTATTAAATGAATTAAAAGTTATAAAGCAGGATGAAGCCTATAGAATTATAATGCGTCATCTAGATAAAAAGGGAAAAGCATTTTTCAAAAACAGTTTTGCAAAGGTTCTGGATTACATTCCGTATTATTCAAATTATGCTGAAGCTGATTATCTGATTGCACAGATTTACAGAGTTGAAACTGAATATGAAATTGCGATGTCCTATTATAAAAGGGCTTTCAGTTATTGTGAAAACCTGGATGTACCTGCTCAAAAATATGACATTTTGTATGATATGGCTTCCCTTTCATTTGATATGCAGAACTTTGATGATTATGAAAAGTATCTGCTTATGATCCTCGATGACAACAAATACTATAAAGATGATAAGTTCATGAATGCAGTTTGTAATCTGATTACAGATTCTTCCGGTTCATTATCAAAATTTTTTATGCTGTACCGCTGTGATGATTTTATCGGTTTAAAGGCTTTGATTCAGTTAAATGATTTCTATTTAAAGCAGGGCTTAACTTCAAAAGCATTTAAAACTTCTGCTCTAGCTGCAATTACTGCTGTTACAAAAATCGATCACTTTTACAGCACCCGTGACAGCAATTATGAATACAAGGATTTTGCTAATCTCTTGAGAAACTGTTCTAAGGATGAAGATGTAATCAAATGGGGAAATGATGAGCGCATATGGGAATTGTTCTACCTGTTTGGAAAAACCTGTTCTGAGAACGGTAAAATTTTATTTGCAAAGCATTTGTTTGAAACTCTAAAACTAGACTGTCCGGATCCTTACTGGAAGAAAATGGCAGAAAAAATGCTGCTGGGTTAGAATTCAATTCAAAAATGTGTCCGCTCCCAGAAAAGACAGGCGCTTTCACACGGTTGAAGGGTATAAGGTATTTGACTCACTCGCTTTGCTCGTTCGCCCCTTCAAAGTGTTCAAGCGCCTTCTGCTTTTCTTCGCGCTACCGCATTTTTGAATCAAGTTTCTAACTGAAATTAGAACTGGGTACCTAGTCCGAAATAGGCTTCCCAGTTTTTTGCACTCGTTCTGTAGCTTGAGTCTAATCCCAAAGCTTCATCCAGCCACTTCTTTCCTGCATCAATTCCGATACTTGCCCTGACAACATAGTTTCTCCATTTTACAGGGTATACAAGCATTTCAATACCGGTTGTATATATACCTTCTTTATAATAGAAGAAGTGATTTGTTGCTCTGTTCTGTATAAAGCCTATGTCCACGAATGGTGAGAGCTGAAGTTCAAAATCAAGTACCGAAAACAGTTTATGTGGAAGTTTAAATGCTTTCTGCATCTTTGGAGAAAGATCTGCGTAACTTCCAAACATTGCTTTTCCCCATTTAAGCCAGTTCGTTGTAATAATATGTACGGGAATATCAAAGTTGATTACTAAAGCACCCGGAGTTTCCAGCGCATAGTTGTTTGCATCAATCGGTTCACTTGTGTTGAATTTCTGGTAGTCTGCAGCACCTCTTAAGGAAGAGCCGATTTTTGTATTTTTGTTTAAGCCTGCAAATAAATAAACATTTGTCGCAAACCCAACATAACGGAAGCTTTTGAAAGCCTGTGCTTTTACTTCAAGATATGGGGTTACTTTTTCATTTATTGTTTCTGCCCTGAAGTTCCAGCCTATGTATTCGCTTGTGTTAAATGCAAATCCGTTTCTAAAATTATTTTCGCTGCTCCAGTTGATTTTACTTACACTTATAGACTGTCCTGCATAAATGCTTGGTGTCTGGCAAAGGTCAGTGTTTTCAATATTGATTCCGTCTGTATCCCAGTTCCAGTTAAAGACTAATGATGGCGTATATTTTACTGCACTTAAATCAAGGTAGCCTAAAACTAAAGGCAGTGAGACAGATGCATTTTCTACAAAGTAAAAGGAGTCACCAAACTGTTTGTATGAGGAGTCCTGTATTATAGATTGATTAACATTGAAATTTACCTGACTTCTTCCGATTGGAACGCCAATGGTAAGGCCTGTTGTATAATTAAAATCAGGAGTCTTGTTATCAAGTTCCCAGTCTAAACTAAAACTGTTTGACCAGGTATTTTTTGTAATTCCAAGGTTAAATGGTAAGTCATAATTAAAATTTGTACCAAGCGTTATCTTGCTGAAATTTTCTGGTTCATCTTTGTTTCCGAGTTTTATATTTAAATCTACTCCCAAAGGATTTAACATTCCCAAAAAGTTTGCGTCTTTCAGTTTGAGTTTTAATTCAAAGCCTTCGTTTGTGTTTAATGATGGTTTAGGTAAAAATAAAAGCGAGTGCGAGTCATAGAATTTATAGAATACTTCTACATAGTATCGCTTGCCTTCAACTTTTATTATTTTATATTCATAGGAAATGCGTTCAAAAAGCCTTATGTTTACAAGTTCCTGTTTTACGCTTTCAAGATACGAAATGAATGCACTTAAACCTTCGTGAACTGCATCTGAATTTGCCTGTGACATATTTCTTTCAACAGCAAATTCTTTTGTTTTTCCCTGCGGTAAATATTTTATTGATTCAATAAGAATTTTTGACTGCTCGTCTAAAACCTCATTGGAAATTTCTTTTCGTGTATTTTCGTTTTCTGGCGTGCTTTGAGTTTCCTGTGTAAAAGCACTTGAAACTGTAAATAGTAAAAATAATGCTGTAAGAAGTAATTTAATTCTTTTCAAAATGAATTCCTTGTCTCTTTTATAAATCGATATTTAATTTTAGGTTAAACTTCGAGTTTCTTCAACTAAGTAGTTAAAATGTGTCCTCTCTGAAAAAAACTGCTGTTTCATGTCATAGTGAATTTATTGCAGCATCTGTTAACCAAATTAAAATATTTACTGTAATAATTAATTGTGTTAAATTCTTGTATCAAATATTTTACAGGAAATTTTATGAGATTTAAAAAATTATTTTTTACTTTTGCTTCACTTTGTTTTGTTTTGAATTTAAGCGCCCAGCATTTTAGCGAAAGCCAGTTTATAAAAAGCAACGATAAAATTTATGACTCCCTGAAAGAGCTGTTTGCAGAGTCTGAAGTTTTAGGCTTTACTCAGGCAACTCCGCTTTCTGTAAGTGAGATGAAATTTTATTTTAATCAAATTGAAAAAGATAAACTGTCTTCTTACGGTGCATTTTTGTACGATGATATTTATACTCAACTTTACACACAGAATGATTTCATGAAGATGCTGAAAGTTGATACTGCTTTTCGTTTTTATTTGAACCCAAAGATTAACTTAGAGTTATTTACAAAGTCTAATGAGCAGATCCCATACAGTTTTAAATACTATATAGAAGATTTCCCTTTGACCTTTCCGATTATGCTTGGCTTTGATGATTATATTGCAATTGAAACTGATCTTTTCATCGGAAAGAATTCTGAGAGCATAAAAAGAAATCCTTCGTTTACAAATGTTTTATATGACTTTAATGATTTTGAATTTTTCTTTCCAAAATATGCTTATGGCGGTTTTGCAAAAAACTTTGACAACTGGGGACTTTCATTTCAGGTTGGAAGAGAAGGGTATCAGATTGGAGACACTGCTTTAGGAAGTATTATTTATAATGACACCTTTGAATCTGACTGCTATGCGGTATTGAATTTTTATTCAAGTGTTTTCAGATATTCCCTGGATGTAATTGAAGCAAGTTCAAATAATATGGACAGCCCGAATTTAGTTGTAGAAGAAGGTGGTGTTAAAAAGCGAATCTATACACAAAACTGTAATTCAAGGTATATGTATCTGCATCATTTTGATTTCAGGCTTTTTAAAAAATTTACTTTCAGTACTATAGAAGGTGTCTTTGCAGCAGCTCCTCTGGATTTACGCTATTTGAACCCGCTTTGCATCATGCATCAGTTCGGCAGCTTTTATGAACACAATGATCCTGATGATTACATTTATCAGAGGGCAAATGAATCTGCTTACATGTGCTTTATGTTTGAATATGTGCCCTTAAAGGATTTGCGTTTTTACGGATTGTTTGCACAGAATGAACATCAGACTGGTTCTGAACTTACTACAAGTTATGGAAAATCTTATCCTGAAAGTATTGCAATCCAGTTGGGGGCTGATTATAACCTGCATCTTTCTGCTGCTTCTAAGCTCAAGTTTAATTTAGAATGCCTTTATAATTCTCCATACATGTATATCAGGCATAATCCTGCTGCCTCTTTTTATCGCATTAGAGTAAGCAGTGTTAACGGTACGGATAAATCTTATTCCTGGGTTGGAAGTCCTTATGGCCCGGATTGCGCAGGCGGTCAGTTGAGTGTTTCTTATGTTCGAAATAAAAAGTTTTCTGTTAATCTTGAATACTTGTTTTTAATGCATGGTGAAAAAGATTTTAATATTTTTGATGAAGTAACAGAAGGATATTACAGTTATTACCCGGCAGTTTTATTTAATTTGATTAAAAATGGTAAGATTGATGGAAAAAATCCAGATGATGTAGATGATGTAATAAAGGATGCCCGTTCTATGGCTTTAAGCGGGACTGTTGAATATAATCATTCTGTGGCCCTCAGAGGAGAATATTATATTCTGAAGAATTTAAAGCTTGGAGCAGATTTGATTTATACGCTTTCCCTTAATTGCAATCATAAAGAAAATAACACTCAGCACAATGTTGAAGCAGGTCTTGTTTTTTCTTACACGATTTTTTAGTGAAGTTGTAAATAGATGAAATTTAGAGTAAATTAACTTTATGAATATGGAAGCATTTATTTTAGGTTGTGGTGGGATGATGCCGCTTCCTTACAGACATTTAACCTCTGTTTTATTAAGACGCGACGGCGATCTGTTCTTGTTCGACTGCGGGGAAGGTACTCAGGTTTCTTTGCGCCGCTTAAATTTAAAATGGAAAAAAATTAGTGCAATTTTTATTTCACATACACATGCAGACCATGTTACAGGCTTGCCGGGAATTTTAATGCTTACTGCCCAGGTTGACAGAACAGAGCCTTTGTACATTTATGGTCCGCCAAAAGTTGCTGAATATATAGAAACAAGCAGAAAAGTTTTGGATATGTACATCAATTATCCAATCATTGTAAAGGAATTTAACAGCCCTGGTATTTTGTACAGTAATAAAGATTTTTGCATCCGTTCATTTCCTTTAGAGCATACAAAAGTTTGCTACGGATATACTTTAGAAGAGTTTGATCGACCGGGTGAGTTCGATACTTCTAAGGCTGAAAACTTACAGGTTCCAAAAGGTCCTTTGTGGGGAAAACTGCAGCATGGTGAAACTGTTCTTAATTCGAAGGGTGAAGAAATTAAGCCTGAAATGGTTTTAGGCCAGAGCCGGAGCGGAAGGAAATTCAGTTTTGTAACAGATACAATGTATTTGCCTTCAATTGAAAAAGAAGTAAAGAACAGCGATCTTTTAATCTGCGAAGGAATGTTTGCCCGTGACTGTGAAGATCAGGCACACGAAAAAAAACATATGACATCCAGCCAGGCTGCTCTTATTGCAAAAAATTCCAATTCGAAGCGAATGGCCCTTATTCACTATAGTCCCCGCTATACAGATCATGAGTTAAAGCAATTGCTAACTGAAGCAAAAGAAATTTATCCCAATGCTGAATTGTCCCGCGACAGAATGCATATAGAGATTCCGTATGTCGATTGAAATTAAAGCAGAAAAAATTTCAAAAGCTTATTCTAACTCAAAAAAATATGCTCTGCACGATTTTGATTTTTATGCAAAAGAAGGAACTGTTACTGCTGTTATAGGGCAGAATGGTGCCGGAAAATCTACATTGTTTAAGATTTTAAGCGGAACGATTTATTGCGATGAAGGAGATTTAAGCGTTTGCGGAAAGTCGGATTTAAATGCGATTCGTTCTGTCTGCAGTTATGTTCCGGAAACTCTTGATTACACAAAAAATTTTACAGTCACTGAAGAGTTGTATTTCTATGCATCGTCTTTCGTGGAAAAAAATAAAGTTGCTGAGGCTGTAAATAAGACTTGTGATTTTCTTTCATTAAATGATGTGCTCGATGAAAAGATTTCTTCGCTTTCAAAAGGCTACAGGCAGAGAGTTAATCTTGCAAAAGGCTTGTGTAAAAACAGTGATGTACTAATTCTTGATGAATTCAGTTCAGGTCTTGATACAGTTCAGAATTTAACTTTCCGTGAAAAAATAAAGGAACTTGCAAAACATAAAATACTGATTCTTTCTACACATAATCTTGAAGAAGCTCAAATATTATGTGATTATTTTTATATTCTTGATAAAGGAACAAATGTTTTTTCAGGAACTAAAGAAGCTTTGTTTAATGAAACTTCTACAGAAAATCTTAGTGATGCATATAAAAAGATAGTTTTAATGGATTAAATAATTACAGGCGATTTATAAATGAATACTTTATATAAAAAATATTTTTATTCTATTGCAATTTCTCCTTTTTCCTGTATTTTGCTTTTTCTAATGAATTTTGTTCTAGCCATTAATTTTTTTATTGTAAAGAATTTTTTTTCAATGCTTTCAACAACAGATTTAAACTTGTTCTTTTCTTCATTTTCATTAAGTGTCTGTCTGTTTTTGCCTGCATTAGTTTCGCTTTTGCCTTGTAAAAAAAACTATATATTAAAAGAGAATGTTTCTGACTTTAAGAATGTATTGGTCAGAAATTTTGTTATCCTTACATTTTTGTTTTTCTTTTTAGCTTTAAGTTTTTTGATTCTGTTTGGAATTAGCGTTTTTGGAAATCTTTCTCTTTCTGAAATTTTCTGCGGATACTTCGGGTTAATTTTTTTCCTTATTTTATCCTGTGTTTTTGTAAATTACATTTTCCTGCAGTTTGAAAATAAGGCCTTAAGTTTTTTGATTTCGTATTCTGGAATTTTTGTTTTTAATTATATACATTTGCTTCCGTCTGTAATTCAGAATTTCCCGTTTTCTAAAGTTACAAATTATTTTTCTTTTGCCTGGCAGTTTGATTCGTTTTCAAAAGGTTTATTGAGTATTCAAAGCATTTTGTTTTTTATAATTTCAATTTCATTCTTCTATATTTTAAGCGTAAATGTTTTTCTCAAAAGCCGTGATTTTAAGAATAAGAATTTCAAGCTTTTAAAAGGTGTTTCGCTTTTTACATTTATATTATTGTTCCTGCTTAATTCAAAAATTAATTGTTCTTTCGATACTACAAAAAATAAAGTTTATTCTGTCAGTAAATATTCTAAAGAACTTCTTTCTAAAACAGATGAAACTTTATCAGTAACATATTATTTGAGTCCTAAGTTAAAAACCTATTATCCTCAGGTAAAAAATATCTGTGACTACTTAGAGCGCTTCTGCTCATTTTCAAATAATGTATATCTTTCGGTAAAAAATCCTGATGATGAAGAAAAAAATCGTCTGTATGCTTATGGTGTTTATGGCGAAGAATTAAATCCTTATTCCGATAAAAATACTTCCGGCGAAAAAGTTTATTCCTGCATTGTATTAAATTATAAGGGCCAGAATAGAATTATTCCTTTTATACTGAGATCAGAACTTTTGGAATTTGAGCTTGATTCAAATCTTTCTCTTTTAGTTAATAATTCTGTAAGAAAAGTTTGCGTTCTCTCAGGCCTCGATTATAGCTTTGATGATGAACTTTCATATGTAATTCCTTATCTTGAATCTCAGGGCTTTTCTGTTGAAGTAAGGACTTTGCCCTTTACCTACAATGATACAGAGGTTCCTCTTTTTGTCTGTGGTACTCAAAATTTTTCCCGTAGCGACTGCATTCGTTTCGAAAATTTTATTCTCGAAGGCGGAAAAGCTTTTGTTGCAACCCAGCCTTATACTGTAGCGCTTGAAGGAAACTGGTCTGTTGAAGAAAAGAAAAATTATTTTGCCCGTTCACTAAATACTTTTGGCGTGTATTTTAATGAAGGACTTGTGTGTGATTTACAGAACTTTACGCTTTCAATGTATAATGACAGCGATTCTACAGGAAAGTCAGTTGCACCAAACACAGAAAAAGTCGCTTATCCATTCTGGCCCGTAATTTCTTCCAGGACTAATACTGAAAATAAAAATATTGTAAACGGTTTAACATTGTTTTGGCCTTCATCATTAACGCTTGATAATGAAGTTTCTCTCATGGAAGGCTTTACAGTGAAGGGGGATTTATATACATCAAATGAATCCTGGAGAAATAAGAAAATTGAAGGTGTGTATAATACAAATCCCTTTACCTGCGAAAAAAATAATTCCGCTTACAGTAAACAGCTTATTTCGTGCCGTTTAGAAAAAAATAATGAATTAAGGCTTTATTTGTATTGCAATCAGTATGCTTTTACAAAAACGCTTGTTTCTTTTTCTTCTAGTCAAGCTTCCTTAGATTTGCGCTCATTTTCTTTCCTGGAAGATATACTTTTAGAGTTAAACAATGAAAGTGAACTTGTATCTGTAAAAAATAAAAATAAGTTTGATACGAGTTTATATAAAGTTGATTCTGCTGAATTCTATTCAAAAGCTAAATCGGTTTTACTTTTGTGCATTTTAATTCCGCTGTTGTTTTATGTAGTTCTATATTTAGTATTCTATCTTAAGCGAAAGTTTTTTATCAGGAAAAATTTAATGCGTAAATAGTTTTAATGAGAAAGATTATAATGAATGGAAGTGTAAGTCAGAAAATTAAAAAAATAATTATTTCTCTTCTTGTATTTGATTCTTTGCTTTTGGCAATGATTTTATTTCCTAACAAAAAGTCTGTAAAATCTGAAAAGAGAGTTTTACTTAATCCTGCAGCTTTAAGCGAAGTGAGCTTTATCTCATTTAAAGCAAATGAAAATAATTTATCTCAGGACCTCCTGTTTGAAAAAAAAGCTCTCGGATGGTTTTTCAATTACAGAAATGATAACAGCGAATTTTACTTTCCTGCAGATAAAAAAAATCTTGATTCGTTTTTAGAAAAAATGGCTGCAGTAAATGAAGTTACATTGAAATCTAAAAACATAAAGTCCCATTATAATTATGGAATCGTTAATGAGGATAATGAAACCTCTTTTACAGTTACTTTATACGATAAAAATTATGAGCCGTTTACTTCAATAAATTTCGGTAATGTAAATTATCTTTCAAAATCAATTGTGTTTTCTGTTTCCGATGAAGCAAATGTATATGAAACAGTTGATGTTTTTTCTTCTTACTTAACATTGGATTTATCGTTCTGGTGCGATAAAAAAATAATTCCCGATTTCCTGTTTAATCAAAAATATTCTGCTGTAAATGAATCAAATGAATATTATTTAAGGCGAGGAAAAATATACACAGAGACAATTGATATTCCTTCATCTTATATTCTGTCAAAGAAATTTGATAACGGGAATTCAATGACTCTTGAGCTTTATAAAAATACCGACTCCTCTTATCTCGTTAAACCATATTTTTTTGCCGGCAGCGATTTGGATAATAATAAAAAAGAAATTTTTTTGAAAATAAATTATACTTATTCTATTAGTCAAATGACTGCAAATGAACTTTCCGGTGAAGGATTTTATGAATAAAAAGAATAACAATGTAGATGCAATGTCTGTGTTCTCTAAATGGGTGGACGAATACTTAAACTTTGAAAGAACTCCAGTTAAAAATATTTTCTGGCTCGATACAATGTTTTATCTTTGCAAGAAATTTTCTAATCCTCAGAATTCATTTAAATCATTTCACGTAGCAGGTTCCAAAGGAAAAGGCTCTGTTTCTGCAATGATTGCTTCAATTCTGGAAGAAGCTGGTTTTCCTTCAGGGCTATATACTTCTCCTCACTTAATTAATTTCTGTGAAAGAATCGGCACTTGTAAAGGAAACCTTTCAGAAGCAGTTTATGAACAGTCAGTATCAAGTGTAATGAACGGCGTTAATTCCATTGTAGATGATGAGCTTCCTGCAAAAAGACCAATTACCTGGTTTGAACTTGTGACTCTGCTTTCATTTGTCTGCTTTAAAAATGCAGGCTTTCAATATGCTGTATATGAAACAGGGCTTGGCGGCCGTCTTGATGCAACCAATGTTCTTTCACCCGTTTGCTGCTGTATAAATACAATTGAACTGGAGCATACAGAATTCCTGGGTGATACATTAGAAAAAATTGCCTTCGAAAAAGCAGGAATTATTAAGCCGCAGGTTCCAGTAATCGTTGCGCCTCAAAAAGAAAGTGTCAAAGAAGTTTTCAGAAAAGTTGCAGAAGAAAAGAATGCGCCAATATTTTTTGCAGATGAATGTGGCTCTGTAAAAATAAATGATTTTAGCGTTGACGGAATGAATGTCTGCCTTACATCAAATTTATTTTCGAGACCGTTGAATGTAAAGTTAAAGCTTTTGGGTGACTTCCAGGCTACTAATGCTTTAATTGCAAGTATAGCTGTAAAAACTGTTTTGCCGGATATAAGTGAAGATGTAATCGAGAAGGGATTAAACAATGCCTCTTTAAGCGGAAGGTTTGAAATCATTAAAAGTCCGAGTGCCTATAAAAATCTTCCGTATTTAATTTTAGATGGTGCCCACACAGTTAACAGCATTAAAAATACTTTGTCTAATTTAAATAAAGTTTTTTCTTCAAATAAAAATTTTCATCTTCTGTTTGCCTGCGCTTATGATAAGGATGTTGAATCAATCAGTTCATTATTTAAAAATAAGTTTTCACACATAATCCTTACAAAGCCGGGAGATGTAAAAGAGTGTGACATTGAGCGATGTAAAAAGGCTTTTGATGAAAATGAATTGCATTATATTTCCTGCAGTGATTATTACCGTGCAATTTCTTTAGCTTTGCATGATGCAGATGAAGAGAATGCAGTTTTACTTGTTACCGGTTCCTTTTATCTTGTTGCAGAAGTAAAAAAATATTTGCTTTCAAAACTTTGTGTTTCAAATTAAAAATTAAATACTATTCAATGTATTCGCGTTCAACACGTTTTGTAATAAGTGAAGTAACCTCGTAAGAAATAGTTCCGGCTTTATCAGCTATATCCTGAGCAGTTTGCAAAGCGCCGTCTTCCTTTAAGCCGAAAATAACTGCTTTGTCCCAGCGTTTTACATCACTGTCGTTTCCAATTTCTACCATGCACTGGTCCATACAGATTCTTCCTCTTACAGGATAATTCTTTCCGTTAATGGCAACTTCCAGGAATGGAGCAAATTTTCTAAGAAGCCCGTCTGCATAGCCTGCGGTAAGAACAGCAATTTTAGTTTTTCCATTTGCTTTCCATGTTCTTCCATAGCCAACACTCTGCTCTTTTTCAAAATTGCGTATAATGCTCACCTGTGTTTCAAAAGTCATGACAGGTTTCAGCTCAAGCTTTATATTGTTTTCTTCTAAGAATTTTTTATTCACATCTCCTGCATAATATCCATAGGCAACAATGCCAGGACGAATCATGTTCAGTTCAGAGCCTTTAACATTTATAAAAGCTGCACTGCTTGAAGCATGTAAAATGCCAGGTTCAATTCCTTCTTTTCTAATATTTTCAACAGCTTCCAGAAAATAGTCTAACTGCCTCTTTGAAAATTTATTGCTTTCACAATCACAGCAATCGCTTACTGCAAAGTGTGTACATACTCCTTCAAGGTCTAAAACCTCTGTGCAGGAAATATATTTTGCAAGCTCACCAGCTTCTTCTTTGTAGCAGCCGATTCTACCCATGCCTGAATCAACAGCAAGATGAACAGGATAGTTCTTTATGTTCTGTCTTTTTACTTCATCTGCAAAAAGCTGGATGTATTCTTTATCAAATACAAAGGGTGTGATTTTATATTTTACAGCAAGTGGAATTTCTTCAGGCGTGCATAAACTCAACATGAGTATTGGAATGGTAATATTATTTTCCCTTAATTCCATTCCTTCTTCAACAGCGGCTACTGCTAAAAAATCTACACCAATTTTTTCAAGTCGTTTTGAACATTCTACAGCACCATGTCCATAAGAATCTGCCTTTACAGCTACGCAAATTTTTGTGTCTTTGTTTATATTTTTTCTTAATTCCAAAATATTGTGTTCAAGATTATTCAAATGGATTATTGCTTTTGTAGCACGCATTTTTATACTTCCTGTAAAAAGTTCTTTCTCATATTTTAGAGATTTACATATATTTTTCAATCGTATACAGAATTTTATTTTTTCTTATTGTATAGAACCCCTGTCATTTTAACTTAGTCCATTGAGATTTTATTTTACCTATGATAATTTATAGAGAAATTTTTATGGAGAAAAATTATGGCAGAAGATACAGTTAAAGAAATTGATTACGATTCAAATAAAACCTTTGAGGCAGCAGTTCAGCGTTCAAAAGAAATTGAAGCAGATATTACAGTAAATCCTCAGAAATATAGAGTTTTAACAGGAGACAGACCTACAGGAAGACTTCACATCGGACATTACTTTGGCAGCTTACAGAATCGTGTGCGCCTTGCAAAGCTTGGTGTTCCTACAATGATTTTAATTGCAGACTATCAGGTTTTAACTGATCACGATGCCTTTGATAAAATCAGTCAGAATACAAAAGAACTGGTTATAGATTATCTTGCAGCGGGATTAAATCCTGAAGAGCAGAATGTAACTATTTATCCGCACAGTTATATTCCTGAATGCAATCAGCTGATGCTTCCTTTTTTAACTTTAGTTTCTAATGCTGAATTAAGCCGAAACCCAACTGTAAAAGAAGAAATTGAAAGTGCCGGCTTAAAAAATGTAAACGCCGGAATGTACACTTATCCGATTCATCAGGCGTGTGATATTTTGTTCTGCAAGGGAAATGTTGTTCCTGTAGGAAAAGATCAGTTGCCGCATCTTGAACTTACCCGCACAATTGCCCGCAGATTCAATAAAAAATTCTGTAAAAACACAAAACCTGTATTCCCGATGCCACAGGCACTTCTTTCAAAAACACCAAGTATTCTGGGACTCGACGGAAGCCAGAAAATGAGTAAAAGCAGAAATAATGCAGTATTTCTTTCAAACAACGAAGATGAAACAGCAGCTTTAATTTCCAAAGCAAAAACTGATTCTCAGCGCCTTATTACTTATGAGCCTGAGACACGCCCTGAAGTAGCAAATCTTTTAATGCTCATTTCGCTATGTACAAAAGAAGATCCTGTTTCTATCGCTTCAAAAATCGGCGAAAAGGGTGGTGGAGAACTCAAGAAAGTTTTAACAGAAGTATTGAACGAAGAATTGAGACCTTTAAGACAAAAACGTGCTGAATTAGAAAAGGCTCCGGATTATATCGCACAGGTTTTAAATAACGGTGTAGAAAAAGCCCGTGAAATTGCCGTTCAGACTTTGAATGAAGTTCGACAGGTAATGAACATGGTTATATAGAAATATATTTCTGCTCGTAAATATTTTTTGCTATTTCAAGTAATTTTTCTCTTTCATTTAATGAAGGAGAATCCAGTACCGCTTCGAAAAGTTCATTGAGTATTTCGCCCATAACTTTTCCAGCCGGTATTCCTGCTTGAATTAAGTCCTTGCCGTTTACTTTTAAATCTTTTATAGAAAGGGCGTTCTGCTCATTTAGAATTTTTTCAATTCTTTCTCTCAATTCATTTAGATTTTTAATAGTAGGGCTTGTTGCTTCTACTTTCTGATTATGCATGCCGTAAACATCTGCAAGCCTTAATAAAAAGAGGTTTTCAATATTTTTAATTCCGACTCTTATAATAAATCTTCTTACGCTTTTTTCTGACCAGGAACTTTCGTAATGAAACATATGCTCCTTTACTAAAAGAGAAACTTCACTTATCTGTTCATTAGAAAACTTTAAGTGTTTCATAGACTGAATGCATTTTTTTTCGCTTATTTCTTCGTGCTGATAAAAATGAATTGCCTGTGCTTCTCCAATTGTTTCTATAGATCTTGCTTCAGGCTTTCCAATGTCATGATAAAAAGCTGCAAGCCTTACGATTAAATTTTCTTTTGGTGCACCGTCGCAGGCATAGAGTAAATGGTCTGCAACATCAAATTCATGGAAACCTCTGGAATCTTTTTGAATACAGTTTCTGCAGTTATCAAATTCTGGAATAAACATAGAAAGTATTCCCGTCTTTTCCATAAGCTTTAATCCCACACTTGGTTTTTCAGATTGCAGCACTTTACAAAATTCATCGCGGAATCTTTCTACACTTACACTTTTTGTTCTTGCAAGAATTTGCGGATTGATTATAGCCTTAAAAGTTTCTTCTTCAATAGAAAAGTTTAACTGGCTTGCAAAACGCAGCGCTCTTACAGGTCTTAAACCATCTTCATTGAATCTTTCAAAGGCGTTTCCTACAGCCCTTATGGTTTTATTTTTAATATCTGCCTTGCCGTTAAAGGGATCTACAATTTTACCGCTTTTCAGTTCAGCAGCAATTGCGTTCATTGTAAAGTCTCTTCTGGAAAGATCTTCTTCTATTGAATTTGCGTATATGACTTTATCAGGATGTCTTCCGTCAGAATATTTTCCTTCTGTCCTGAATGTTGTAGTTTCAAGTTCTAGTCCAAAAATATGAATTGTTACAGTTCCGTGAGCAATACCTGTTGGAATAACTTTTTTAAATAACTTCATTACCTGCTCAGGAGTTGCGTTTGTTGTTAAATCATAGTCGTGGTTTTTTTTGCCTAAAAGAATATCACGAACAGCTCCTCCAACAAGGTAAACCTCGAAGCCTGCGTTTGTAAAAATTTCACTTACTTTTTTTAATTCAGGAATAATTTTAATTCTGTCCATATCAAATTCCTTTTATAAGTTAAATACCATTTGCAAAATATGTTAAAAAGTGAAATGCAAAGTAAACAATTACACTAAAAATTATACATAAAATATTTTTTAGTATTGAAACAATGAATCTTTTAGTTTTTGTTTTAATTAAAAGCGTAATGCAGTGTATTAAAGTAATTAATGCAAATATAAATAATAGAATTGCGTTTATAATTATGGTTCTTATAATGATTATCTGGCTTTTATCGCTAAAGTCCTGAAAGTTTCCGCTTATGTATAAAATGATAGTGAAAAGTAAAAATAAGAAAAGCAGAATTGTTGTTCTTGAAATGAGTTTATATAGAAAAGAGAAGTTTAAGTGACTTGTTTTTTTATCTTCAATATCAATCATACCTTGTTAGAAATACCGGTAAAAAGTATAATATAAAATGTAATTTTTTGCGATGGTGTATAAATGAAGAAACTTACTAAATTTTTTTTTAATTTAATTATAATTTTAATCTTTGCTGTTTGTGTATTTTTTGCAGGATGGATTCAGTTTTATGTTAAGCCCGGTAACTGTGCAATCATGCAGAGTAAAACTTCCGGGATTTATGAAAAGCCGATTATTCCGGGACAGTTTTGCTGGAGATGGGAAAGACTTTTACCTACAAACGTTAAATTAGAAACTTTTAGCCTTTCTCCATATAAAAGCCGTCAGAAAGTGGAAGGCGTTTTAGAGAGTGCTGATTTTTATAAGTCTTTTATAGATGCAGAAAATAAAATTGATTTTTCGTATAAGCTGGATTTTTCTATTACAATGGCAGTTACTCCTGAAAAAATTTTGAGTCTGGTAAAAACATCTCAAGTTTCAAATAATGAAGAACTAACCGAATACTTAGAAAATATTGCAAAGAAAGCAACTCAAAAAGTTACTGATTATATTTTATCAAAGGAATTTCTTTCAGCTCATAATATTCCTGAAACTGTAAAAGTAATTGACGAATCAGAAATATTAAAAGTGATTCTAAATAATACAAATGATTTTAAAGGAATTTCTATTTCTCAGATTGAACTTAATGCAATCTCAATGCCTGATATTGAGCTTTATGAAACTGCAAAAAATAACTGGCTTAAGTTTTCTAATGAATTAAATCTGCAGCTGGAAAAAAAAGCAAGTGAACAGTCATCAAAAATTTTTGAAGAAGATAGAAAAATCCTGAAGCTGAAAGAGTTTACAAAACTGTTAAAAGAATCTCCTGAACTTAATGAACTTTGTAAGAATGGTGATTTTACAACGATTTTAAATACCTTTATTTCTGGAAAATAATGGAGCTTAAAAAATGCAAGGTAGACTTTATGCAGTTCGCGGTGCTGTTTGCTGCGAAAATGAAAGTGAAGATATTATAAAAAATGTTTCACTGATGATAAATCAAATTTTTTCCATGAACAATATTCAGTCACAGGATTTAGTTTCAATTCAGTTTTCCATGACTTCTGATTTAAACGAAATAAATGCTGCAACAGCTTTACGAAAGGGAAATATTATAATTGATGTATCCAAAGTTGCTTTATTTTGCACTCAGGAAGCCCAGATAAAAAATATGCCTTCAAGAATCATTCGTGTAATGGTTACTTTTTATGGCGATGAAAATTTAAGCGTAAAGAATGTATATTTAAATGGAGCAGAAAAACTGCGTCCAGATTTTATGAAAGGGTGATTTATGAATATATGGATTGTTTCAAGAGAGTATGCAGGCATCGCAGAAGCTGGCGGTGTTAAAAATGTTGCATGTTCTTTGTCAGAATCTTTAGTTTCATTAGGTCATAAAGTTACCCTGTTTATTCCTCTTTATGCATGCACGGATTTATCTCTGGTAAAAAATTATTCCTGTCTCTGGCATGAACCGGTTAAATTTAAAATCAGTCAGACAGTACAGTCCTTTGCTTACAGTCATGGCGTAATGAACGGTGTCGATTTTGTTTTTATAGGTCACAAAAAATTTTCTGAAAAAAAAGGTGTCTATACTTATACCCGCGAAGATGAACTTGAAAATGCAAATCACATTCACGGTCACGGCCATGAAGATGTAAATTTCTTGAATACAATATTTCAAAAAGCTGTAGTCTGCTATGGTGAAACGTGTAAAAAAGAAGACGCTCCTGATATTATTCATTGTCAGGATGCAACAGCAGCTTTAGTTCCTACATATATGCACTATAAAATGCAGATTGATTTACAGGCAAAAAGTTTTTTCAGTAAAACAAAATGCTTTGTTACAATTCATAATGCAGGTCCCGGCTATCATCACAGCTTTGCAAATGTTGACGAAGCAATCTACTACACAGCACTGCCTGCTTCAATTCTGTCAGAAGGAATTTGCAACAGAAAAGTTGAACCGTTTTTATTAGCTGCAAAAGATTCAGTGCTTACAACAGTTTCTCCTGAATATGCAAATGAAATTCTTTCCGGAAAAGTTGATACTGATGGTTTGTCAGAAATGTTCAGGGAGCGAAATGTAAAAATTTACGGCATAACAAATGGAATTGATTATTCGCGATATGATCCTGCTGATACTAAAAAATCTTCATTGCCCTTTGCCTTTAATCCTATACAGAAAAACTTTGACGGCAAGTTTAAATGCAGGGAATATCTTTTAAATAAGTATTGCTATAAACAGGGACTACACAGTGAGACAATTTCTGTAGAAGAAAATTTAACTTCCTTTGGACATTTAAATCCTTCTGCTGAAAAATGCGTTTACTTTGTTTTTCACGGGCGCGTAGTTGTTCAAAAAGGCCTTGATGTTTTAATCGATGCCTGTAAAATCGTTCTTGAAAAAAGTATTCCTGCAAAGTTTATTTTGTTTGGTCAGGGTGATGTAAAAATCGAAGAGAAACTTTCACTTCTTACAAAAGACTTTAATGGTTCCGTTGTATATTTGCGCGGTTACAGTAAGGAACTTTCAAGACTTTGCATTGCCAGTGCAGATTTTTCATTGCATCCAAGTTATTTCGAGCCTTGCGGACTGGAAGATTTTATTGCACAGATTTACGGAACAATTCCTGTAGCACATGCAACCGGCGGTTTGTGTAAAATCGTGAACGAAAAGACAGGGTTTTTGTATAAGCCAAATGAGGCAAATATTTTAAGTGAATTAATTGAAAAGCTTTGCAATGATTATTTAAGCAATCAGGAAAAGTATTTGAATCTTGCTTCCTATGCCAGTTTATATGTTAAAGAAAACTATAACTGGAAGCTCATTACTGAAAATAAATATCTAAAACTTTATAAAAACGAAGAAGTTTAATTTTTTTACAAATCTAATAATATCTATTGACAATAATTTTTATATTTAGTATATTTTGTTCAGTCAATTAGTTGACATTATGCCGCTATAGCTCAGTTGGTAGAGCACGTGATTTGTAATCTCGGGGTCCAAGGTTCGAGTCCCTGTGGCGGCTTTTTTGGTTTTTATAACCTTTGGGGAGTTTCCCGAGTGGTCAAAGGGGGCAGACTGTAAATCTGTTGGCTCGTCCTTCGTAGGTCCGAATCCTTCACTCCCCAACTTTGAGTGTTGAAGAATAATCTTTAACACTTTTTTTTTATTCCTATCATAAATCCTTACTTTTCAGAATAAGTTTTTAATTTCAATAATCAGTTCAAAGTTAAAATCAGACCTTTAGATTTCGCTTTTAGTGACTTCTTTTGCCAAAAACTGAATTTTTACATTTTTTCTATATTTAATTGTCAGCTTTATTAAAATTTATTATAATCTTATGTATATAATTTTGGAGGGTATGTGCAAATACGATTTTGGGGTGTTAGAGGTTCTTTACCTACTCCGTTAACAAGTGATCAGATTCAGGCAAAAATTATTTCTGTTGTATCTAAGATTACTCCAAAAGATTTAGTTGATGATGAATCTCGCATGCGTTTTATTTCTTCTTTACCTCCTAGTGTATTTGGAACTGTGGGTGGAAATACAGCTTGTGTTGAACTTGAATTTAATAATGGTACCAAAGTACTTTTGGATTGTGGTTCAGGTTTAAGGGCGTATTCACAAAATGGCCGTCATCCAGAGAATAAAGTTTATCATATTTTTCTTTCTCATTATCATTGGGATCATTTACAAGGCTTTCCTTTTTTCGGACAAAGCTATGACCCTGAAACACAGATTCATATCTATTCAAACTTCCCTGATGGCGAGAAGTATTTAAGCAGGCAGAGTTCACTTCCATATTTTCCTGAAAACGGCTGCTGGAAATCTGTAAAAAAACAGATTACCTTTCATCTGCTGAATGAAGGCGAAGAATTTGAGCTTGAAGGAGTTAAAATCAATTCTCATAAAATGAAGCATCCTGGTGATTCTTATGCATTTTCTTTTGTAGAGAATGGAAAGAAGTTTATTTATTGTACTGATACAGAACTTCAACTCAAGGATTTTGATATAAAACTTCCTGAAAATCAGTTTTTTAAAGATGCAGACATTTTAGTTTTAGACAGTCAATATACAAATCTCGAAGCAATCGAAAAAGAAAACTGGGGGCACAGTTCTTTTGGAAATGCCATTGATTTTGCAACTCTGTATAATGTAAAGAATTTGTACTTCTTTCACCATGAACCAACATATGATGACAGAAAGTTATTTTCTATCCTCGAAGCTGGTCGCTTATATAAAACTTATAACTCAAAATCTAATCTTTCTGTTTATTTGGCTCAGGAGGGAAAGGAAATTGAGTTATGAAAAAGAATAATTCTTTTCCAGGGAAATTTTTATTAAGTTTTTTTTCTATTTTTTTTATTCTGATTGCTGGTGCCGGCTTCTTATTTGTTTATTATATTTCTCCAGTTTCAAATAAGGATGACTCTGTATCATATAAAGTAAAAGTTTCTGACGGGGAATCTTTAAAATCTGTCTCGAGGGAATTACAGAATATCGGCGTTATAAAAAATGCTGATGTTTTGTATTATGCTGCAAGATTCAATATATTTAACCGCTCGCAGAAATTTAATCTAAAAAGCGGTTTATATACTGTAAGCAGTTCTATGTCCTTAAAAGAAATTTACATGCTTTTACAATCGGGACAGCAGGAATATATTTCAGTTGTAATTCCAGAAGGTTTAACAAAATCTAAAATCGCACAAATTCTTGAGAAGGCTGGAATTTGTTCTTTTACTGATTTTATTGAAGCAACAAAAAGTGAATCTCTTCTTGAGCAGTTTAATATTCCTGCTGAAAACTTTGAAGGCTATTTATTTCCCGATACATATTATTTTTCACCGGGAATGAATGCTGAAGATGTAGTTTCTTTTATGGTAAAAAATTTCTTTTCCAAGATTGAAGAATTTAATCTGGAAGTGACTCCTGAAAAATTACACAGCTATTTAACTTTAGCATCCATTGTTGAAAGAGAATACCGCATTGAAAGTGAAGCTCCGTTAATCGCAAGTGTTTTTACTAACCGCTTAAGATATAATATCGGACTTTATTCCTGTGCAACGGTTGAATATATAATTACAGAAATTTTGGGCAGACCTCATCCTGAAAAAATAACTTATAAGGATTTAAAATTAGACAGTCCGTACAATACTTATTTATGGGCTGGGCTTCCTCCTGGACCTATTTCTAATCCAGGGCTTGTTGCTATTAAGGCTGCAATTTATCCTGCAAAAACTAATTACTATTACTTTGTTTTGAATGACAGTAAAAAAGGCTCTCATACTTTTTCTAAAGATTTTGATGAACATCGCGAAGCTGAAAATATAAATTTCTATAGTCGAAAGGATTAAAAATTTCAGATGGCAAATTTTATTTCGCAGGAATCTATAGATGAAGTTAATAACCGCGTTGATATCGTAAGCATAGTCGGCGAGTATGTACCTCTTGTGCAGAAAGGTGATACCTGGTGGGGCTGTTGTCCTTTCCATAATGAAAAAACTCCTTCGTTTGCTGTTAATCCTTCAAAGAGACTGTTTCATTGTTTTGGCTGTGGAGCTGGCGGCGGTGCTTTTGAATTTGTAAAGCAGATGGAAAAAGTTTCATTCCCTGAAGCTGTAGAAATTCTTGCAAAGAAAGCCGGTGTTGAATTACATTATTCCTCTAAAAATGATAATAATTTCGAGCGTGATGAAAATGCAAAACTTAAGCAGGAATATACAAGCCTTTATACCCGTGTTGCAACCTCCTATCATTATTTTTTAACGGAAACAGAAGCCGGTAAATTTGCCTATGATTATATTTTAAACCGAGGGCTTACAAAAGAAACTATAGAAAAGTTTAAGTTAGGGTACAGCCCGCAGGATAAATTCTGGCTCAAGAAATTTCTTCTTTCAAAAAATTTCAGTGAAAACTTTTTGAATAACTCAGGGCTCTTCAGTAAAAAATATCCGGATATATCATTTTTCTGTGACCGCTTAATGTTTCCAATTTTTAACAGGGAAGGGAATGTAATTGCAATGGGCGGCCGCTTTTTGAGAGGCGATGAATCTAAGTCTCCAAAATATTTAAACTCAGGCGATTTAATCCAGTATAAAAAAAGTAATACACTGTATGCGTTTAATTTTGCAAAACAGGCAATCCGGCAGGAGAAAAAAGTTATTTTCTGTGAAGGTTATATGGATTGTATTGCCTATCATCAGTGCGGAATTGAGTATGCCGTAGCTCCACTGGGGACTGCTTTAACAGAAGAACAGATTAAAATTATAAAGCCTTTTGTTGATACCGTTTTACTTTCATTTGATTCAGATGGTGCCGGTCAGAAAGCAACTCTGCGCGCCATAAATATGTGCAGAAAAGAAGGTCTTGTTGTAAAAATAATCAAGCTTCAGGGCGGAAAAGATCCTGCAGAAATTATGGTTAAATATGGACCTGAATACTTGACAAATGAAATCTCTAAAGCTATTATGGACAATGATTTTCTAATATCTAAACTGCTAGAACTGTACCCAAAAGAAACTCCTGACGGTAAAGATAAAGCCTCTAGAGAGTTTTTTTTGTATATGGATTCACTTCAGTCGGATGTTCAGAAAGATGCTTGCCTTGACAAGTTGTGTCAGGTGTATGGCATAGATAAGGAGGCTGCTAGAAAAGATTTTACCAACAGAGCAAATCTGAATAAACGGTTGAATAAAACTTATGTAAATCAGACAAATAGTAGAGAAGCATTACCAAAGGTTGTATTAAATGCTGAATTAAGAGCTGTGCTGACAGCGGTCACTGAAGATAAGAAGTTCTTTTCAAAAATGAATTCAGAAATAACTGTTGAAGATCTGGTAGACCCTTATGCAAAAAAATTGTTTTCTGTAATGAAGGAGTGTCTTGAAGCAAACGTATTTTCAGTAAGCAATATATTAAATAGGATAAATGATGAAAATTTTGTACGACTAATAATAAAGTTTAGTGAAGAATTTACATCGAATATCGATATAGCTGTAAATGATAGTATAAGGCTTTTGAAACTTAATAAATTGGAAAGAAAGAGAAATGAAATTCAGTCTCTTATTTCTAAATTAAGTTCTAGCCCGCTTAAAGAAGATAAGGATATGCTTTTAGAAATTCTGTCTCAGAAAATAGAACTTGACTCTAGAATCGAAAGAATAAGGACCGGTAATGAAGAAGTCAACTGAAAGTTCAAAAGTAAGTGTAAAAGCTGAAAAAAAAGAATCAAAGAAAGTTTCTGCAAAAAAAGAAACTGCAAAGAAAACAACAGCTAAAGAAAGCAAGTCAAAAAAAGAAGCTAAAGCAGCAAAAGATACAGTATCAAAGAAAAGTTCAAAAGACAAAGAAAAGAAAAGTGAGTTTAGTGAAAAAGATGATAATCTTTCTGTTGAGGATTTAAATTTTACTCCGGAAGAAGAAATGCTCGCAGATCCAAAAATCAAAAAACTTCTGGATTATGCAATTCCTAAACAGTTTGTTTCCTGGGATGAAATAACAGAAATTCTCTCTGTAGATTTTGTTAATTCACCAAAAATGGAAGATGTTCTTCAGCTTCTGGTAAAAAATAAAATACAAGTTGTTGAAGATTCCTTTGATGATGATGAAGATGATGGTTCTGATGAAGACGATGATGAAAATGTAATTTCAGAAGAAGATAAACTTGATGACACAGATAAGCAGCGTCTTATAGCAAATGACAAGGGTGGTAGTATAGATGACCCTATTAGATTGTATTTGCGTGAAATCGGAAAAGAGAATCTTCTTTCTGCACAGGATGAAGTCACTCTTTCTAAGCAAATGGAAGACGGACAGAATATTATTAAAAATGTAATCAAAAATTCAGGAATGATAATTCCTCAGTTTTATTTGATTTGTCACAAAATTTTTAAGAGAATAGATCCTCATGAACCTGGAAAAGCAAGAAAAGAAATTAATGAGGAAATGGCTGAAAGAAGAAGACTCCGCAGCTGTTATTTAGATTGCGTAAAAGTTATTCGCGAACCTATGAACGAATACATGAATCTTAAAAAGCAGCTTCATACAGAAGATCCTTCAATGAATATTTTTAATGATGAGCGTCTTGTTAAATTAAGAAATCAAATCAGAAAAAGTATTCTTAAAGTTGATATTCAAATAGAAGAAATTGATTTGTTCAGCAGTATGTTTATCGATACTTCAACTAAAATTGATGAATACAGGTTGATGCAGGAAAAACGTATGAAAAAGCTTCGCATTTCAGATGCTGTTGGCTTAAGAAGTATTGGTAGAAAGCTTGCCATAAGAACCGAAGCTGCAAAGTTGGAAAAAGAACTTGGCATGACAGCAGATGAAATTAGAACTGATTACACTGATATTCAGAAAATAGACCGAAAACTTCGTGAAATAGAATTTGATTTTGAAAATTCAGTTGAAGAAATCATAGGAATGAAGAAAGAAATCGAAGACGGTCGCGTTAGGCTTGAAGAAGCAAAGAATAAACTTATAAATGCAAACCTTCGTCTCGTTGTTTCTATTGCTAAAAAATATACAAACCGTGGCCTTCAGCTTTTCGATTTAATTCAGGAAGGTAATATCGGTTTAATTAAAGCTGTTGAAAAATTTGAATATAGAAAAGGATACAAATTCTCTACCTATGCTACATGGTGGATTCGTCAGGCAATTACCCGTTCTATAAGTGATCAGGCAAGAACTATTCGTGTTCCTGTACATATGATTGAACAGATTAATAAAGTTGTTCGTGAAAGCCGTCAGCTTGTTCAGAAACTTGGAAGAGAGCCTACAGATGAAGAAATTGCAGCACAGCTTTCATGGCCTGTAGCCCGTGTTAAACAGGTTAAAAATGTTGCCCGTGAACCAATTTCTCTGGAAACTCCTATCGGTGAAGAAGAGGACAGCTCATTAGGAGATTTCATTGAAGATAAAGAAGTAGAAAATCCAGCAAATCAGACAGCTTATACTTTACTTCAGGAACAGCTTCGTGCAACTTTAAGTACCCTGCCACCAAGAGAACAGGAAGTCCTTAAGATGCGTTTCGGTCTTGATGACGGATATTCTTTAACACTGGAAGAGGTTGGTTTATACTTTAACGTTACAAGAGAAAGAATCAGACAGATTGAAGCAAAAGCTTTGAGACGTTTAAGACATCCTCGAAGGGCGTCTGGTCTTAAAGATTATATAGATTCTTAATGTGGACAGAACGTTATAAATTGTGTATATTTTCACACTAGATATAGAAGAAATTAAATGAGGTTAATTGAAATGCAGATGTCAGATGAATTAGAAAAACTAAAAAATCTACAGGATGTTTTAGCTGAAAAATATGAGATTGAAGAGAAAGTTGAAAAGCTTCCTATGACTCTTGAAGGTAGTACTGATAGTCTTGAACATTTTAAGAAAGAATATATAGAAAAAAATGCCGAATACGAAGAAGAAAAAGTAAAGGTAGAAGAATTAAAAGTTGCATTAAAAGAGGCTCAGAAAGTAAGGGAAGAAGGTGAGAAGGGTATGGATGATATTACTACTCACCGTGAATATGAAATCCTTGACAAACAGATTAATGAAGCTAAAAAGAACGAAGAGAATATCAGAAAAGAATTACAGAAAGAAGAAAAGAGACTTTCTGAATTAGATGATATCTTAAAGAGTGAAGAAGCTTTAATTTCATCTACAGAAAAAGATGTTAATGAAGCAAAAGAAAACCTTGAAAAAGAAATTTCTTCTTATAATGACACATTAAAATCTTTAGAGAAAAAAGAAAAGAAATTCTCAGAAGGTATTGATTCAGAAACAATCATTAAATTTCAGAGAATTATCCGCAGAAACAGACAGGGTATTGTTGCAGTTCAGGGAAATGTTTGCTGTGGCTGTCACATGATTTTACCTGCTCAGTTTGCAAATGAAGTTCACAAGGGCGACAAAATTTTATTCTGCCCGTATTGCAGCCGTGTTCTTTATTATGAAGAATCAGAAGATGCAGATTCTATGTACTTTTCAGCAGAAGATGCAGGAAGTCTTACAGATATTGATGATGATGATTTATTTGAAGACGAATTTGAAGATAATGATTTAGAAAACGATGAAAATTCTGATTCAAAAAACATGAATTATGAGGAGTAATTAGTAAATTAAAGATATAAATGGTCGCGCAGTTTATTTTAATGATAAAATAAGTCTGTGAGGAAAAGTCCGGGCTCCGCCGGAAATGATGCCGGATAATAACCGGGATGATTTTAGTAGTTGTCAAATTTTTGGCATAACCTAAAATTATACAGATAGTGCTACAGAAAATAACCGCCCGAATGGGTAAGGGTGAAAAGGTGAGGTAAGAGCTCACCGCGTTGGTGGTAACATCAATGGCATAAGCAAACCTCATCAGGAGCAAGATTAGACAGCAGTTTAGTTCCGGTAATTGACTGCGGGTAAATCGCTGGAGATATCTGGTAACAGATATTGAAGATAGATGGCCATACACTTTGTGTACCAGAACCCGGCTTACTTTATATCTTTTTTCTATATATTTAGTTCTGATTTTTTTGGGTGGGGATGATGATTAGAACAAAGAATATTGGGGATAATATTGTTAGAAGAAAAAATGTTATACTTCCTCGTATTTTGATTTTTCTTGCTTGTGTTTTAGTTGTATTCCTGTTAACTTTTTTTACCATAAAAATTCTTAATCGTTTTGTTTACAGTGATTCTTCCGTAAATTATTTATATTCTAACTGGGACAAATATAATAAGCTTGTCGAAGAACAAAAATATGATGAATCCCAGGAAGTTTTAAAAAATATTTATTCTGCATGCGATAAAAGCATTTCTAAAAATTCCTGCAATGCGGCAGCAAGAATGTTTAAAGGCTATACTGCATTTCTTTTGTCTGAGTCTGAATTAAATCAGGAAAAAGTTATGGAGTACATAGATACTTCCATTTTTAATTTAAGGGTTGCCTTATCTAACTGCAATAATAAAGCTCTCCCACAAATTCAATACATGCTTGGTAAAGTTTATTATTATAAAAATAAAATTTCCAACTATAATTTTTACTATGATCTTGTAATTAAGTATTTAAACCTTGCCGAAGAAAATGGCTTTAAAACAAACGATATAGATTTATTGAAGGGCTTTTCATATTATGAACTTGGTATGTACGATTTAAGTTTAAAATCCTGTACAGAAGCCTTACTTACCCGCAATTCAGATTCACTTTTACTTTTAATCGCTAAATTATATTATGTCCAGAATATATATTCAGTAGCTAAACAGTATTTATTCCGTGTTAATGAATGCAGTGAAGATGAAGATATCTTGCTGAGTGCAAAAAAACTGCTCGCTCAAATCTATTTAACAGAAAAGGAATATGATTCAGCGGAAAAAGAATTTAATTCAATTCTTGAAAAAAATAAAAATTATACTGACGCATACTATGGACTTGGTGTAATATATGAAGAAAGAGGCGATGCTGTAAAAGCCAGAGCGCTTTGGAGGCAATGCTTGAAAATTGATAGAAATTACCAGGGTGCAATTAAGAAACTGGCAGAAAAATAAAAGCAGGAGAATAAAATGAGTTTAATTGACAAATTTACAACAGATATCGGAATTGATTTAGGTACTTGTAATACACTGATCTTTGTTAGAGGAAAAGGCAAGGTTATAGATGAGCCTTCTGTTGTAGCGTTTGAAAAAGGTACTGGTAAAGTTATTGCCGTAGGTGAAGATGCACGCCTTATGCTTGATAAGTGTCCAAATACAATTGTTGCTGTAAGACCTTTAGCTGATGGTGTAATTTCTGATGGTGATTCAACAGAAAAAATGATTAAATATTTTATTTCGAAAGTAATTCCTAAACATCATATTTTTAAATCTATAAGAATGAAAATTGGTATTCCTTCAGGTATTACTCAGGTTGAAAGAAAAGCTGTTGTTGAAGCTGCACTAAAAGCCGGAGCAAAAGACGTTGCTGTAATTGAAGAAAGTCTTGCTGCAGCAATCGGTGCTGAAATTCCTATTGATGCTCCTGCAGGACATATGGTTTGTGATATTGGCGGCGGAACAACTGAAGTTTCTGTAATCTCACTTGGTGGAATGGTTATTACAAGTTCAATTCGTGTAGGTGGAAATGCATTTGATGAAGCAATTGTTAAGCACATCAGAAATACTCACGGATTAATTATTGGACAAAGAACTGCAGAATTATTAAAGATAACAATCGGTAATGCAATGCCTGATAAGAATATTGAAAAGATGGAGATTAAGGGCCGTGATGCAATTACAGGCTTACCAAGAAGTCTTGAAGTTGATTCTGTAGAAGTTCGTGAAGCATTAAAAGAGCCAATTACAAAAGTTGTTGAAGAAATTAAAAAGACTCTGGGTGGAACTCCTCCTGAACTCGGTGCAGATATTATTGAGAACGGTATCGTTATGACAGGTGGCGGCTCTATGCTGAAAGGTTTGCAGAAATTGATTTCTAAAGAAACAAGTGTTCCTGTTTTACTTGTTGAAAAGCCATTAGAGTGTGTAGCAAAAGGAGCTGTTGAGGCATTTGAATTGTTTAAGAATATGTCTTCGAACCGCTCTATATATGATAATTTAAATAGTTAACGGTTAGTTTTATATGGAGCATTCTGTTAAAAGGCATGTAAAATTTAAGGTTTCTGAATTTTTATTTGTTGTTCTTTTTTTATTAAGTGCTGTATTCTTAAGTTTTTCCAGCGGTGGATTTCTCGTAAATTTTAAGCAGGTTGGTTTTACGATTTTGTCCTATGCTCAAAAAGGAATTCATTCTGTCACATCGTCAGTTAAAGATGCTTTTACAGCTATTGGTGAATTAAAAAACTTACGCAAAGATTATGAAGAACTTTCAGAGAAGTTAAAAGAATATGAATTTCTGCAGAGAAATAATATTGAAATAAAAAAAGAAAATGAGTTTTTAAGGCAGCAGTTAAATTTTGGAGAAAGTCTTATTTACAAAAATTTTGCAGCTGAAATAATTGCCCGCGATCCTGATAATTTATATTCTGGAATAACAATTAATAAAGGTTCCAGACACGGAATAAAAAAAGGATTCCCTGTTATTGCAATTCAAAATGGAAATGTCTGTGTAGTTGGAAAAATCATTACTGTAGGCTATTCATCAAGTATAATAATGCCTTTATTTAATTCAAATTTTAACATTTCTTCCAGAGTAAAAAATACAAGGGATATAGGTTTAGTCTGTGGAAAGGGCGACGAAAATATTCCTCTTCAAATGAAATATGTTCGAAAGCAGTTAATTTCATCACTTCATGTGGGAGACATTATTATTTCCAGCGGTGAAAATGATAATTATCCTAAAGATATTCCGATTGGAAGAATTTCTAAACTTAAAGAGCTTGTGTATGACAATTCTCTTGATATAGAAGTCGATCCTTTTGTTGATTTTTCAAAATTAGAAATTGTTTTTGTAATAGATCAAAATGAACAGAATCAGCCAGGGCAGGTGAAATAATGGTAAATTTTTTTTTAGGTAGTACTTTTGTTTTATTTTGTTCAACACTCATAGAAAGTTCCTTGCTTTCTAATATTACTTTTCTTCCGGCTATACCTGATCTTTCATTACTTTGTGTTTTGTTCTTTTCTACCTATAACGGAAAACTGTATGGTGAAACGACAGGTTTTATTTCCGGTGTATTTCTGGATTTTTTAACAATGGCTCCTTTTGGTTTTAACTGTCTGCTTAGAACTGTAATTGGATATTTAACCGGATTTTTTAATAAGACTCTAAATGTTGACGGCTTTTTTGTTCCTATGCTTTTAGGCTTTTTAGCAACTTTATTTAAGGCACTTTTGATTTTTTTAATATCAATTTTTTATCCGAATTCAATTGTTGCCTATAATCCGTTTACATTAACATTTTTAGTTGAATTAATTTTTAATACAGTATTAGCACCTTTTGTTTTTATGTTCTTAAGACTCTTCAAAAAGACCTTAGTTTTATATCCGGAGCAGGTTAAGAATGCTTGAAAATAAATCTTCAGTTTTAGATGACAGTGATATAGAAAAAAACTCAAAACTAATTCTTTTATCAATAATTCTTTTTTTTGTTTTCATTGTTTACTTTATCAGATTGTATTCAATGCAAATTTCCCAGGGAACAGTATATTTAAATCAGTCAGAAAAAATTTCCAGAAACGAGACTGTAATTGCTGCCCAGCGCGGAGAAATTTTTGACAGAAATGCAAATAATCCCTTAGTTATTAATGTTGATTCTTTTGCCGTTGAAATGAATCCTGGAGAAATTCCTGCAGGTTATTATGATACTGTTTCTTCAAAGCTTGCTTCATTCCTTGAGATTTCAAAAGAGGAAATTGATAAAAAAGTACCTGAAAAAATCAGGAATCAGTTTATAAATATTGAATTAAAATCGAATGTCAGCTTTTCCAAGATTTCAAATATTGCTGAAAACATTACGGAGCTGCCTGGCATTTCCTGGAAGAATAAGCCTATAAGAAATTATGTTGAGACTGGTTCAATAAGCCACATTCTTGGTTATGTCGGAAATATTACGGATGATGAGTTCAAGCAGAATTATAATAAAGGCCGGTACAATAAAAACTCTGTTGTAGGTAAACAGGGAATTGAAAAATATTATGATGAATATTTGCAGGGTGAAAATGGTCGTGAATATAGAACGGTTGATGCTCACGGAAAAGTTTTAGCAAATCAGATTAAAATTGAACCTCCTGAAAGCGGAAAAAATCTTGTTCTTACAATTGATACTTCAATCCAAAGGTTAACAGAAAAAGCTTTGGGCGAAAGAGTTGGTGCTGCCATTGTTTTAAAACCTGCATCCGGTGAAATTTTATCAATGGTATCTTATCCATATTTTGACCCGAATATATTCTCAAGTGATGATGCCGCAAACGCTTATGCACAGCTTGAAAAAAATGAATTTAAGCCTATGTGGAACAGAGCCGTAAGATCAGCTTATCCTCCTGCTTCTACATTTAAAACTGTTATGACTGCTGCAATCCTGAATGAAAATGTTGTTTCTCCCGTAAAAAAAATGGAATGCAAGGGCTTTTTGCTTCATGGAGGAAGAACTTTTAACTGCCATAAAAAAGCTCCAGGACACGGCTGGCTTGATTTGAAAAACGGATTAGCCCAGTCTTGTGACGTTTATTACTGGCTTGTCGGAAGAGATTATCTGGGTGTTGAAAAAATTGTTTCTTATGCTCAGGAATTTGGATTTGGGCAGGCCTTAAATATCGATATTGATCTTGAAAACAAAGGCTTCGTTCCTGATCCTATGTGGAAGGAAAGAAAGTATCATGAAAAGTGGCTTGATGGAGATACTATGAATATTTCTATCGGCCAGGGATACATGACAGCCACTCCTTTACATGTTGCGAATATGATGGCAATGGTTTGTAACAGTGGAAAAATCTATAAGCCTCATTTTTTAAAAGAAATCAGGGACCCTACAAATAATGAAGTCATTAAAGAATATAAAAATGAAGTTCTGCATAAATCAAATATCCCTGAGAGTGTATGGAAGCAGGTTCAGGAAGATTTGCGCTACACAATAACTGATGGTACTGCAATTTATCCAATGAACAATAAATCTGTAAAAATTGCCGGTAAGACAGGAACTGCAGAGGTTAATGGTGTTGAAAAAAATCACTGGCACTCCTGGATGGTTGCCTATGCACCTTATGATGCGCCCCCAGAAGAACAGGTAGTTGTTGTAACTTTAGTTGAAGCTGTAAATGACTGGGAATGGTGGGCTCCTTATGCAACTAACATCATCATACAGGGAATTTTTAATGACCAGACTTTTGATGAAGCAATTGATACTTTGGGATTTAGATACCTTGTAAAACAGGAAGGAAGACAGGAATGAAAACAAAAGTATTTTCACATATTGATTTTTTGCTTTTATTTTGTGTAACAGTCTTAGTTTCAATTGGTATAACTTTCATTTACTCAGCTGCAATTAATTCTGATGGTGTTCTTGTAGCAAAGGTTCGTACGGAATATATAAAACAGATTATTTGGGCAGGAATTAGTCTTGTATTTTTACTTGTTGCGTCTTATTTTGATTTCAGAAAAATTTACAGATATGCCTTTATTCTTTATATAATTATTTGTGTTGTTCTTTTGTACACCAGATTATTTGGTTATGTCGTAAACAATTCAAAAAGCTGGATTAGAATTGGACCTCTTTCATTTCAGCCGTCAGAATTTGCCAAGTTGATTTATATTTTATTTTTTGCCCGATTCTTAGATACTTCAAAGCTGTATTCACCTATAAAAAGATTTTTGCTTTCACTTTTAATTTTATTAGTTCCAATGGGCTTGATTTTGATTCAGCCTGATTTCGGAAGTTCAATTGTTTTTCTTCCAATATTTTTCATTATGGGATATTTAGGCGGCCTTTCAAAAAAATATCTTTCTATTCTTTTAATTGTTGGAATTATTACTTCTGTATACACTGTACTTCCTGTGTATGAAACACAGATTTTAAACAAAACTGTTCCCTTTATTCACGTGCTTACAAATAAAAAAGTTTTATTTATTTTAATTGTGTCTTTTCTTTTGGTTTCAACTTTAGGCGTTATTGGAAAGCTGCTGTTTAAGAAAAAATATTTTTACTGGATTGCATTAGTTTTTGGTATTCTTGCTGTTTCTCTGTTTGGTTCTTATTGTGCAAGAAAAGTTATGAAGGAATATCAGATTAAACGCTTGATTATTTTCATTGATCCTTCAAGTGATCCTTTAGGTTCCGGCTGGAATATCAGACAGTCAAAAATTGCTATTGGTTCAGGAACTTTTAAGGGCCGCGGATATATGAAAGGTTCTCAAAGTCACAAGCGCTTTTTACCTGAGCAAAGTACTGACTTTATTTTTAGTATTTATGCCGAAGAAACTGGCTTTGTCGGCGGAATCATTTTATTTATTTTGTTTTTTGCTATTTTCAGTAGAATGATATTTGCAATGAGAGTTACTAAAAATGTTTATGGCTATTATATAATAGGGGGAATTTTTGCAATGATGTTTTTCCACTTTTTAATTAATATAGGAATGGTAATGGGAATTATGCCGTGTACCGGTATTCCTCTTCCATTTTTATCTTATGGTGGTTCCTCTCTTTTAACTAATATGATTGCAATTGGTCTTGTAATGAGTGTCTATACCAGAAGATTAGAATTCTAAGCAGCCTATGAATCTTATAAAGCCATTAGAAGTTTTTGGAAATAAATTAAATCTGGTTCAGTCTCCCTCGCGATATATTGGAGGAGAGTATGGAATAACTGTAAAGCCTCATTGTGAAAAAAAATATTACAATGTAGCTATTGCGTTTCCCGATTTATATGAAATTGCCCAGTCAAATCTTGCTGTAAAAATAATTTATAACGGCCTTAATTCATATGATGATATTAGATGCGAAAGAGTTTATGCACCTGACTGCGATTTTGAAAAGCTTTTGCGGGATGAAAAAGTTCCTTTGTATACGCTTGAAACAGGAATGCCATTAAATGATCTTGATTTGCTTTCATTTTCTATTGGTTATGAACTGGGCATCACTGAAGTTTTAGCAATGCTTGAACTTGGCGGAATAGAAATGGAAGCTTCTAAACGCGGCTCTTCTTCTCCTATAGTAATTGCTGGTGGCTGTGGAGTTACTAATCCTGCGCCTCTGGGAGATTTTTTCGATGCAGTTTTTATTGGTGAAGCAGAAGACGGGCTTTTTACACTGATTAATGAACTTTCTTTTTTAAAGCAAAAAAATGCCGGCAGAAGCGAAATGCTCAAACTGATTGAATCAAAGCCTTTTATGTGGACTAAAAATCAGGGAAGTAAAATTAGTTACAGGGCAGTTCAGGCAGATTTTGGTTTAGTGCCTTCAGTGCCAGATTATTTTCCTTTATCAAATTCTAAGCCTGTTCAGGATCATGGCGTTGTAGAAATTATGCGAGGCTGTCCGAATGGCTGCCGATTCTGTCATGCAGGAATTTACTACAGGCCTACAAGAATAAAAAATTTGAATTTAATTATTGATGAAATAGATCATCTTGTATTTGATGCCGGTTACAGGGAAGTAAGTTTAAACTCTTTAAGCAGTGCAGATTTCCCGGATGTTGCTGGTCTACTTGATTTATTAAATGAAAGGTATAAAGGCTTAAATGTTTCATTTCAGCTTCCGTCACTAAAAGTAAACTCTATGTCCCTGGACATTCTCGAAAAACTTTCTACAGTTAGAAAAAGCGGTTTGACCTTTGCCGTAGAAACTCCGGATGAATTGTGGCAGTTAAGTTTGAACAAAGAAGTTTATGCACAGCATCTTGAATCAATTATTAAAGAAGCAAAAGCGCGCGGGTGGAGCATTGCAAAGTTTTATTTTATGCTTGGTCTTCCTGTAGGCGATTATTTTGAACATTCTGAAAACGGAAAAACTGAAGAAGAATGTATAGTTGATTTTTTACTTGAAATACAAAGCAGAACGCGCATTCAGATAAATGTAAATGTTGGAATTTTTATACCTAAACCACATACAGCCTATCAGTGGGTAAAGCAGCTTTCTCTGGAAAAGGCTCAGAAAAAATACGATTATATTTATGAACATCTTCCCCGCGGAAAGTTTAAAATCGGTAAGCATAATTTAAGTTCTACAATTCTCGAAGGGCTTTTAAGCAGGGGAGACGAAAGAGCCTGTGCTGTAATTTTATCGGCGTATAAAAAAGGAGCCCGCTTTGATGCCTGGGATGATCATTTAAAAGAAAACATGACTTACTGGCAAAAAGCCTTTGATGAATGTGACTGGAATGTATTGGACTACATTTATAAAGACTGGTCTCTAGAAGAAAAGCTTCCGTGGTGGAATGTAAGTCTTGGACCTTCAGTTTCTTTCTATAAAAAGGAATGGCAGAAATCAATAGAACATACTTTGACTGCAAGATGCGAAAACGACTGTAATCATCGCTGTGGAATTTGCAATGAAAAAAATAAAGTTGAAGTTCATTCAATTGAGCAGGTAAATAAAGTTTCTCCTTTGTATAAAGTAAAACCTCTTTCTCCAGTAAAGGAGCATCCAGAATGTAATATCCCGATTTTGTACAGAGTGGTTTTTAATTTTACAAGAAGTAATGGTGCAGAATATATTGCATATCTTTCTCAGGTTGAAATTTTTCATAAGGCAATTCTTAGAAGTAAACTGGATTTTGTATTTACCACCGGCTTTAATCCTTTGCCACGCCTTGAGTTTGCCTGTGCAATGACTTTAGGTATTCCTTCAATGCAGGAAACAGCTTCCGTTTATTTGTATGAAATGTGTGATGAAAAAACTTTTGTTGATTCATTAAATGCTGTCTTGCCGTCAAATCTTTTTATAACAGATGCATATATTTTCCCTGTAACAAATATGCGAAAGAGAGAGTCTTTAAGTTCTAGTCTCTGGGGCTGTAAATACAGCTATGAAATTTTCAGTGAATTTGATGCAGCTTCTTTTTTTAAGTCTAAAGCTTTTACTGACTTCAGGAATAAATATCCTCAGGCAGAATTTTATTTTGAAAACGAAAATGATTCGTCTGCTATAAATTATTATTCCTTTACGGCAGATTTACCATCCAGTGATAAAAACTTCAGGCTCTGTATGGAAGAGTTTTTTAATGCAAAGTGGTTCGAGATTTGTAAAATTACAAAAATAAAAACTTTGGCAAAAGATGAAATTACGGGCTGGACTGCAAGTGATGAACATAAATGGAGATATGATAATAAAAATTTCCGCAAAGATGGAAATGAAAACCACAGCAATTCAGATAAAGAAGAAGCTGTTAAAGCTCCAATCGAGTTTTTTGATCTGTATAAAAAAATTGCTCTTGTAAATAAAGAGTTGATTGAAGAGCGAAGAATTACTGATTTAGAAATTCAAAACAAAAATAATTAGCTCACCGTAAAGCCTCTGCAGTATATAATAAAAAACTATATTCTATTGACCTTGTTTTATTTGAATATTAGAATTGCTTCATTGTGTTAATTCGATATGGTACTGATAAAAAAGGACGACCGGTAAAGAAGGCCGTTATTTATACGAAACAAGAACATAAGATAAATATAAAACTAATTGATAGAGATGCAATTTTTGTTATAAATCGATTAAAAGAAACCGGCTTTGAAGCTTATATTGTTGGTGGTGCTGTCCGCGATTTAATTCTGGGACGAAAGCCTAAGGATTTTGATATTGTAACAGATGCGACTCCAGCTAAACTTAAACGCATTTTTAAAAACTCACGAATAATTGGAAAGCGCTTCAGATTAGTTCATATTTTTTTTGATGATAAAATATTTGAGACCAGTACATTCCGTTCCCTTATTGACGGCTCTGTTGGAAATTCTTTTGGTACAATTGAAGAAGATGTTCAGCGCCGCGATTTTACTTTGAATGCACTTTATTATAATCCTCTTAATGAACAGATAATTGATTATGTTGGCGGCTTTAATGATATTAAAAAACATATTGTAAGGCCTATTATTGAACTGGATAAAATTTTTGTTGATGACCCTGTAAGAATGATTCGTGCAATTAAATATAGCGTTACGACAAAATCAAAGCTTCCACATTCGTTGAAAAAGAAAATAAAACATTCTGCTATTTTACTTTCGCCTGTTTCTCCTTCAAGATTAACTGAAGAGCTCCTGAAGATTTTTAATACAAAAAATTCAAGAGAGATTGTTGAACTTGCGCTTGATTTGGATTTATATATTTATTTACAGCCTTCTGCAACAGATATGATTTTGAATAATAGAAAGTTTTGTGATTCATATTTAAAAAATCTTTCTGCACTGGATGATTTCGTTTCAAAAAATCCTGGCTGCAGGCTTGGTGAAAAATTATATTTTATTATCAAAGATTTTGTATTTAGTATAAATGATTTTTCAAAAGTTAATTTGTCTTCTGAACAGATTTCAGATATTTATAAAACTACCTGGGCAAGCTGCAGGAATTTTATTCTTCCAATGAATCCTCCGCGCGTTGAACTGGATTTTGCAGTAAAGAGAATACTGGAAGAATCAGGCATTAAATTTAATTCCCGAAAAAAGAGAGATTTTAAAAAGAACCCGAAGAAATCTAAAGCTAAAAAGACTGACGTAAAAAAAGAGTCGTAAATTATTTCAGTTTTTTTTCTACAGTAATTTTATCAATTATGATACTTACTTCTTCTATTAAAATTCCTGTGTATTTTTCTATATTTTCAATTATATATTGCTGGAGATTGTGTATTTCACCTGTGAGCTGTCTTCCAAATGGAACGTCAATAGTTATAACTAATCTGTAACCCTGGGAGTCAGTTCTAATTGAAAGCTTTTTTACTCTGATGTTTTCACTGAACTCACTTACACAATGAAGTGCCATCTGACTTAGAGCGGCTTCACTTATTTCAATCCGGCCTTTTTTGCTGAACTCAGGTGTTACAATTGATTTTTCAGCCATGGTTGTTTTGGATTTATTGAAATTAAAAAGTTTTTTCTGCCCGTTACTGATTATTTCTTTTATGGATTTATAAAAGATTTGTGAATAGGATTTTTTTACTTCAATTGCAGGGACAGGAATTATATGTTTTCCTTCGATTTGTCTTGAAAGAATTGCTTTTTCAATTTCTTCACGGCTTGCAATATCTTCTATTTTTATTATTTTTTCAGGTGGCGGCAGCTGGAGTCGCGAGCAGATTTTTGAAATCATTTTTTCGCTTGTACCTAATATTAAAATCTTTTTTATATGATTTTTTTGTATTGCTTTTGCAACTTCATCTCTTTGCTGCTTGTCGTCAAATAAGGCTATGCGTACTGCTCCCATAAAAGTTTTTTCGTGTT